>Ga0209149_1001528_pt1 | contig 11860 bp, 6 predicted proteins | sample WorMetTyACAVOLI2_FD_187423 | JGI IMG/M metagenome (GOLD analysis project Ga0209149, IMG submission 187423) | Marine gutless worms symbiont microbial communities from Max Planck institute for Marine Microbiology, Germany - Olavius algarvensis... ...
ACAATAAACTTTATTAAGATGTAGTGTGCACATTTCCCTACTACCCTTACCAATCACGGACAACACATTATTAAAACGACTGTAAAATTGTCTAACATGATTTGAAATGTCTGTCAAAGCCGTGTTCTTATATAGGCGGGCGCCGTCCGTTCGTCCGTCTGTCACAAATCGCGATAATGAACTTAGGGATATGCGGTTTTCACCGTCGGGTGGCTAACGAATATAGTTTGCTGAGACCACATTTCAGAAAGTCACCTCAACAGAGGGTCGTAAACGAGATTGGTGTGAAAAGCAGCGATTTCTGAACTTGTCGTTGCAATGTCAGAAACGGTGCACAATACGACTTAGGTTATTATTATTATTATTAAGAATGAATGTTATAGCAACATTATAGTCAATAGACTTCAAGGTTGCGGCCAAAGCAAAAAGCTGCTGAGAAACGCAGCAGTGAGTCATTTGCCAGACGCGGTGTCAGTTGTAAGAACGCGCGAACAGTTCAGTTTTCAGACGGCGTCGAAAAATATCCAGTGACTCAGAAGACTGCACTGCCGTTAACAGCACGAGCTGCAGTTGAGCTGAACGCACGGCCACCAATGGTCACGTGTTCGATGCGAGGAACATAGAGCATGGCCGTCAACGACGAACGTAGACGCTGCTTGTAACCAACGTTGCTCACTCGGTGGAGCTGGGCGGTGAGGTAACGCGTATGAGACAGAGGATCAGGAAACATTTATCCGAAACCCAATTACAGCAATCGCGATTTTCGGGCAAGCAGGGGGTCATCCATTTGATGTTCTGTCGCCCAGGTGCGCTGATCTAGCCCTGGAGATCTCTCCAGGGAAGTATTTCCAGGCGGTCATTTTATGTTTTCGGTCGCACTGTGCGTGAGCATAAATCACAAACGGTAACCGAGAAACAAATTATTTAACTCTTTAATGGGTACTTGTAATTATGGTGCCACATCGAATAATATAAAGTTGGTACACTGGTCGTTGATGTTACACTTGGTACAGAGATGAGGGGACTGGGCGGGGCCGCAGCCTGCCCAGGCCCCTCCTCACTGTACCAAATGTAACAACCCACCCATCAACGGCCAGTGTACCAATCACCGCATTGCTGTATAATGGTCCGTTGCTGTGCCCATTAAAGGGTTAACTCTTTCAGGTGTGTTATTATTTATTATTTGCCCGAGAAGGAAGTCGAAATCTCCTACGAGGGTTGCTTCCCCAATTACGCCCCACAAGCGCTCAGATAGTTGTCATTTGCCGTATAAAGTAAATGATGCCCCCATGCTTATGCATTAAATTGATTTCGCATTTATTGTTAAGTTTTTTTCGACAAATATTCGGACGCATCAGGAAATAAGCATTGCAAAAGATGCGCAGCGTTAGGGCGGCGCTTGCGAAAGTAATTCATTTGCGGCGGTCAGCCCAGCGACGTGGTCGACGCGCCGTCATATCGTTGCATTTATTAAATTTGTTGCGTGTCAGCCACACGGGCGGCTTCAGCAGCTGCGATGCGTGGATGCGGTTGATAGATGAAGCGTTTGATGGTAACAGCTGTTTTCGTCTCGCAGCGTGCGTCCTGCAGACGGCGGCGTCGGTTTTTTTGATAATCCGTTGTGCGACCGGCGTTGTTCGTGCGTGGATCCAGCGTTGTATTGAGCTTGACGGTGAGTGTGTCTGCCTCGTGGATCGTCTTCTCAACGCAGACGAGCGGCGACGACGTGACCAGCTCTGACGGCGGCACTGCCTACCGTCACGGTATCCCGTGTCGGTACGAGCAAACATGCATGACACCACCGCTTTGATTCGCGGTCTGGGATTATGCCGGGTACGTATCGTAGGGTTTAACGTACACTCGACACGTTATAGGCCAGGTCCTTTTTGGGGACGAGTTTACAGGTCAAACGACCCAACCGACAGCATCGTGCCACTGAAGGACTAGGCGTATCGTTATTAACCAGGTCAATGGTCAGTCCCACCAAACTCAGCTCATTAAAAGGTGAAGAATTTTTAAAATGTTAGCGGCATGAGGTGAAGGTGAAGAAAAGGATGTAACCAAAATAAAATTAAAGATACTATATATAGCACCACGAAGACCGAAGATACAGAGGCGCTCGGAAGATAGAGAGCTAAACCAAGCAAGATCAAGGCCCCATCCATCCAGTCAGTTGTGGCTGGGTCCGGCGTCGACTCGGGCGGTGAAAACGGCCTTGCTATATCAGACTCAGTCTCGTACACCTAGAGCAAACATTCTGCTCTACCTCGCGCCATACTCCAGCGCCTATCGCACGCAACGACGAGTGAGGACAACAAACAAACAAACATTGGCTGTGCGAAGAATTCATCTACTTGTTCGGCGTACATGTACGTTTCTGTGACGTTCTAGAAAGTAGAAACTATGACGAGGATTGTGGCAGACGAGTTTCTTTTTGGTAGCAGTGGCGTTTATCAGCAACGACGACGTCGAACTTGCTGTCCGTCTGTAATTGCTTTACCGGCCAGTCAGCGACTGATCATCGCGATACTGATGACGCATTCGGATCGCGCGCGGCACTAGCTGGACAGCCAAGTAGGCTACGTCAGTCAAACTCGATCGACTGACTCTGCTCTCGCCGGCTGTCAGTCTCGTTTACGCATCACGGACTCAGTCCGTTCTGCAATTGGGATCGACGATGCGAGCGCTGCAGATCGGCGCGCCGGTCGCTGGCATTAATCGGCGTCGATTGCGTCAGTGAGTCGCTCGAAGGACAGTCGGGAGGACTGACAAGAAGCTGGCGGATATGTTTGGTGGCTAGCGGCGGTCAGTGGACTGACGAGAGGACGCCTCGAGATTTAATTGCGGCTGCGTCAATAAAACGATCTCGGCTGCGTTATCAGATTGATTGACAGCCGCCGACAACTAATGAGATGAATGATAACAGCAAGCGCTGGACCACCTCAGTCACAGCTCGCAGTGACAACCGAACTGTTGAGCGGATTTAAGTCAATTACGAAGTTCATCTCTGGTTCCAAACTGCGTCCGTTTTCTCGACGTATTTGTTTAGAGATTGACGCCGCGGCACCCAGTGACTGTTTTTGGACGCCGGCCACAAATATTCTCAATTACTTAAAGTAAGCTACTTCACGCGAGTGGATTTCATGCATCCGCAGCATCTGGATTGTGTAAGACAACATAGCTGTGTTTCTGAGATGTACAACTTTGAATAATGACTTGCCTTGCAATCTCGGTTAGGGTCATTCAAGGTCATTGAAAACGGAACCATTCGATAGATAGCGTAACAGTTCATATTGGCGTTCCATAGTAACTAGGCGTATGGCCCTATCTTCTATCGCTTCCGAGATATAGCGAAATATTGGTCAAAAGTCGCGATTTTTATCGCGTATCTGCTGTACGAATAGGTGGCCTACTTATAGGTGGCGTGTCCGTCTGTCCGTTTGTCCGTCCGTCTGTCTGTCACAGGATAGTATTGACTCAAAACTAATAACTGTAGGATCATGTGGTTTTCGCCGTTAGATAGCCCAGGGAATCTAGTTTTTGAGACCCAATTTTGTACCTTAGGTCGTGGAAACCACAGTATATATATAAAAAATAGACCAGTGAAACGACTCGCATTGGTGGCCAGGTTGGCACCGGTCTTTTATATTGTACCGCATGCCGGTTGGAATTATGGGATAGTGAGTGACGCCGTATTTATAACTCAAAATTGGTGGGACGTACGTTAAAATGTTGACCAACTTGATCTGCATGCATACATTGGAAAAAAACAAACGTTGGTATTCCTAATACAAGCACACTTTGCAGTTACTACTGTACTTAGTAATGTACTTAGTAATCATTATTTCAGCAAAATTTGCAGTTACTACTGTACTTAGTAATGTACTTAGTAATCATTATTTCAGCAAATTAAGCTGACAATAACTTTCAACAAAATGATAATAACTGGCAAATCTGATTGATCATATCCAAGTTGCCAACCACCAAAATGAGCTGCATGCTAAAGCACTTCCGGTCTTGAGTTTCGGCTGAAGTTGAACAACTGTGCCTGTTGGCTAAAATGTAGTAGAAACACACCTTGCGAGGGCCTCAAACGAGACCGTGGTGGGTAAAAACGGCAAAACGTAGATTTTCGACCAGAAAATCGTTATATCTCGGAAACAATGGAAGATAGGCATGTACACTGTGTTCAGAAAAAAACATCCACTTTCATTTTCTTGCATAACTCTTAGAAAGTGTAACCAAACTGAATGAAAATTTCAGACAAAATAGCCAATGAAATGCTGATTTTAACAGCATAAAAATAATTGTCTTTTCTTAACTATTCTTTGCTAGCAGCGATGTAAACCGGACGTTAGTAAAAGTGTTGTTACAACAATAATATTTACCGTTGGAGATTACTTTATTATTAAATGCTCGTGGATAAACAAAACGTATGAAGCAAACCATACTTTCTGGAGATGTTTCCTGACATAGTATAGAGTTTTAATTGGCTAAAACATCTAACGGAGAAAGTGACAGCGGTGGCATCACTGACTCGCGTGTTCGGGTTGTGGTCGACCACACAGTGCTCATCCCACTGCAAAGATCATCAAGGTTAAAAATTTCGCACTGATATTTTGATCAGTGTCTTTACCCCATCAAGACTTCATCTTCCTTCAAAACATCTTGAGAAAGCGTTTTTCTACGTATTTTTTCACTCGCATCCATTTAATGAGATGTGTATCATCAATGGTAAATATCATTGCTGTAACGATACTTTTACTGATGTCCGGTTTACATCGCTGCTTGCAAAGAATATTTAAAAAGAATGCTAATTATTTTTAGGCTGTTAGAATCAGCATTTTGTCTGAAATTTTCATTCAAATTGGTTACTTTTTCTAAGAGTTATACAAGAAAACAAAAGTGGATGTCTTTTTCTGAACACAGTGTAGTTGCGATGCAAGACTAATAGGAAATTGCATATGGGCTTTCGGTTGGTACCAATTTCGATATAACCTAATTGACCTTGAAGTTTAACGACCGCAACGCACCGATATACGCCATACGCAACCTTGAAGTCTATTGACAATAATGTTGCTATGGCATTGATTTAATTCTTAAATCTTAATAAAGGTTTTTCTGGAGCTCGCTTAGAAGCCAGTGAAGATCAGCGGCAAGAAGATACCTTGCCTCAGGTCTGTAGATTTCAGTGATGTACAGATCGTGCATAAATTCGCAGGGTGAGTGACCCCTAACCTAGATTTCAAGGTCACGATATTCTTCAAAGTTAAATATCTGAGCTCGAGATTGGTACGAGATAAAGCTATACTTACAATGACAGACTGATAAGAAGTCGTATATGATTTATTGAATGGAGTGGCATTTTCACTGAACTTGAATGACTCTAACTCAGATTTCAAGAGCACGCCATTATTCGGCGTTAATGTCTCAGAAACAGTACAATATAGAGACATACTTATAATGAAATACTAATAGGAACTTACACATGCCCTACTCAACGGTGTAAGTTCGCATGACCTTCAGTAACTTAGCAAAATTTTCAAGGTCATGGAGCATCGCGCGGCTTCTCTGCGACAGCTGAGCTTCTTGTAAATACTGAATTTCACATGGCAGTTCGTAGGGGAGTTGCACTCCTGTCTCTTATGTAATGCAAATGCGCGATCTGTTAGCGATAGCTACGTTTCTTGTTCATACCCCACCTGCATTCGACTGATTCGACGCCCCATTAACGGGAAACTCGTCAGAATTTCCTCGTACTATTTCGTGTCAAAAAACTAGAATGGTGGGCTACCAGAAAATGGAAAAGTATTTTGGACGTTTCATCCAAATCCATGCGCGCGTTTTTGAGTAATCTTGTTAACAGACAGACAGACAGACAAACACGGGCAAAAACATTTACCTTTTCCTTTGTCGGAGGTAAATAATTGCTCGCATATGCGTCCGACCGTTGTAATTCGTACATTATGACGTCCGACTGCTGTAATAAGGACTTCGTACATGTAGTTTTGAGATAAAGACAACGAAACCGTTTACAGTAGGCCTACCTGAAATGACCTTCAAAAGTCACTCAAGATCGTCGGCAATGTCACCCTTTATTAGATCGCCTAGACTTTTTATCAAAGACCGGAAATTAAAGTAAGCTACATTTATTTTCAGACAAAAGCGACCTTGAAGATGGATCAAGGTCATCGGCGATGGCACATTTCAATAGGGCACATATCACTTTCTGTGTCTGTGGTGAGTCTATCTTGTATCGTTTCTGAGATACTGAACGTCGAATAATGGCGTTCCCTTCAAATCAGGGTAAATGGTCATTCAAGTCATTGAAAATGACACCATTCGATAGATCATGGACGATTTCCTATCAGTTGTCCATTGCACGTATAGCTCTATCTTGTACCATTTTCGAGATATTTGACGTTGAAGAATATCGTGACCTTGAAATCTAGGCTAGAGGTCACTCATCATGCGAATTTATGCACAATCTATTCATCGCTGAAGTTTACAAACTCGGAGCGGGCTTTGGATAAAGCTATATAGCGTAAGATGGTGAGTTACGATCGTTCAAGGTCACTGAAGGTCATCTAACTTGGTACCAATCGAAAGCCCATGTGCAACTCCCCATTAGTCTTCCGCGTGCCTATCTTCTATCGTTTCCTAGGTATGGTGATTTATTGGTCGATATCTTCGTTTTTTCGTCGTTTTATCCAGCCCGGTCTCGTTTGAAGCCCTAGCAGGTGGTTCCCCTCGGTCGATGGGGGGGGGGTATAAAAGTTGGTGTGCCTGCGCTATACTCATAGTGCAAACCGCATGATCCTATCGTTCATTAGTTTGAAGTCAATACCAGCGTGTGACAGACGGACAGACGGACACGTCGCCTATAGCGAAGTTGCGCTCTAGTAATTAAGTAACTAAGTACGTAAGAGTATTTAATAAGGCGCAATAAAAAAAAAATGACGATGCTGATAGCTGAACGCAACAAAAACGTATTGCAACAACATTATTCGTCACAACGACAGCCAAAGAAGCTATAAATAAGTGCAATATATACTCGAATGTACAGAATAGCCCAACAGTAATGTGCAATATGAACTGAGACGGACGAATTGCACTGGGGCGCGTGTATTTCGCGTAGATGACGTGCATTGTGGGAAGAGTCAATAATTGCGGACGTGATTGTCATTCACTCACTGTCGATGACTGTTTGTCGGTGTTTTTAACGGCAGCGCAGACCTGTCATCATTGCGTACTCGTTACCGCCCGACGCCCGGCGTTCTGCGCCTCGCCTCCTCATCCTCATCCTCCTTTCGTCCAGCCGCAGCCGCTGCACTTCTATATATTGATTGATTGATTGCTGAACTGGGCGACGCGGATCAAGTTTGTCTGACGACTGACGATGGTTATCAAATGATGATGTTGCAGTGTCAGTCTGAGCGCTCTGGGTTGCTTAGGGTCTAATAACATCTATTTCTGGTGCAGTCGAAGAAATAGGCCTAGTTTGTTGTCTCCTATGCGTTCATTCAAAATACACGGTGATGCAATATTATCGGACCCCTAGAGCTTTAAGTGGCATAACTCAGTCAATACACAGTTTTTTACATGAATATTTCAGGCAATATAGCTGAAGGAATGCTGAGTCTGCAAATATGAAAATAATTTGTCTTTTGATTAAATGTTCTTTGCTAGCAGCACGCCCCCTTCCGGTCATTTGTCCCCTTGGTTAAGGCCCTCACGTCACTAAACTGCCAATATCCGTATCTTACAGTGATCTCCATTTCTGTAGCCTGCTGCGAGATACGGATATGCGGTTAGTATTGGCAGTTTAGTGTGAGCCTTAACCAAGGGGGCAAGTGACTGAGAGGGGGCATATGACTGGGAGCATGTTACGGGGGACACTTGACCGAGGGTAAATGATCTACCTTCGGCGTGTCGTAATGGTATAAGCGTCTGAATATAGGGATAGAGCAGCACTTCTGCCGATGTCTCTTTAAACTGCTGCTAGCAAAGAATATTTAATCAAAAGACAAATTATTTTCAGATCTGCAGACTCAACATACCCTCGCCTATATTGTTTGAAATTTTCATGTAAACAAACCGTATATTGACTAAGTTATGCCGAAAAGCTAGGGGGTCCGATAATTATGCCTGCACGGTGTAGATTAGTGAATAAGTGGGTCTATTATTATGAGCTGTCTGTAAACCTTAGCCTGCTAAGCAGCAAGACAGCAGGAAGCAGAAATGATGTACAGTGGAAAACTACGGTAAAGTGATATACTGTATCAACACCTATCTTATCACGGATAACTTCCGTGTAATAGTCTAATGACTGAACCTGCATGGGAGATAAAGCAGGAACTCGAGAATGAGGGACTCAGCAGCATTGTCTGCGGTTTTTATCAAGCAAACGCAACGCTAGTATGCGATTTTTCGGATATTTCATCTGCTGTAACTCTTTTTTTGTGTGGGGACAGATACCTCGGCAACGGAATGGCCGCGCGATTGGCTTGAAAGTTTGCACGATGGTACAGCTGCATCCCGGACGTGTTTTTCCCCGTTTGGTGGCGATATCTTTAGGGGTCTCCAATTGTGGGGTCAAAAAAGGGCTCGGATAAGACCATTTTTGGCCTCTGAGACACCCATTTTTGCCATTAGACCGCGAATATCTCGAAAACGGTAAGTCGCGGCGTTACATGTCAATTAGAGCTAACTTCAGCTCGACGAGAGGCGTGAGCTTTCTAACAGTAGCTCTGCTCTCGCAGAGAAGCCGCGCAATGCTTTGTGCCTTTGTGTATCTTCAACAGTACAATGCCTTCAGCGCTGTCTTTTATATTAGTTATTTCTGCTTCAGATTTACCAATGCATACAATTAAATTCTGTTCTGTTGTCTTCGGCGTAACGTCGAAGTTTCCTGTCATAAACAAGATTCACTGATGCGTGGCGCTTGGTCGTCCGTTTCCCGCGATCAACAAACTCCGTCGCTAAGGGCTATAACCTAACTCCATCGTCGACGGTCCAACAGTGATCGATGCCAAAGCCAGATATTGGTCGAAAATCGCGATTTTGCCCCAATTATAGGGGGTCCCCGTCGAATATTGTCATAACGTTTGGTATAGAAAAACTTGAATGGTGTGGCTACCCGAAGGTGAAAATTGTGATGAAGATAGCCTATGTTCATTCGTTTCGACAGAATACACGAACGTGACAGACGGACAGACAGACGGACACCGCATAGCAGGCTGCGCTTATGTATAGCATCGCACGATAAAAAATATAAGTCGCGGGGCGGTAGCCCCCAAGGTGAGTTTGATATAAGCAAAAATATGTTGCATTTTGAGTATTTTTGCAGCAGCATCTGTGATAAACGAGATCTCCACTGGTGCGTGGCAGAGCGGCATTTGTGTATAGCGCGTCAACGGTCGACGCAATCGGATGCATACGTGCTATAACCTGTAATCCACCGTCCAAGTGTTGATGGCACGTCACTTCCAGCAGTAATGGGCCAGATATTCGTGGAGAATCGCGATTTTTCGTACGCCACCTGCATTCAACGCCGCCGTTAATTGTAATAGTTTTAGATAGAGGCATACGATGGACAATTGGACACGTTGCCCTTTGAAAGGGGGGCGAGGGTGTCGCGCATAGTTATAACTGTGCCCCCCTCCCCGCGTTTGCCGGATATGCGTCTTGCTGACGCACTTGTTTTAAAGACCGTTGGCATTCGTGAGACTGAAAGCGCGGACATTGATGCTGTGAAGTAATTTTCGCAGCAGTGTGTTGCGTTATGTAGCTGACAGCAGTGAATCTACGAGCTCAGATCAGGCAAGATGTTGGCATAGCTGATAAATTTGTTATGAATATCTCAGCTGTGAGACGTCATGCTGCATCTGAGCTCGTCTCGTCATCCTGCTGCTGCTGCCGTTGATGGATGAGGACGATATATACGAAAGTACAACGATACAGAACAGCTATACTTTCGCTGAGAATCGAGGATCAGAATCATATAGTTCGTTCGACAGTTGGAAAAAGGTCTTACGAGATTTCAGATTCAAATGCAGGTGTAAAAGCGGAAAGTCAGATGTTGATAGAGGAGATGAATGAGAAGACAGGAGGAAGAGAACGATGATATTTAGATATTATCGCCCCGCGGTTATTATACTGGCGGGGTGGCAACGCACGAGGAACTGTTTTACAGTACGTCACGCTGTGGCTCGGTCCCAGTTCCCAAAATGGTCCGATTTACTTCAAATAAAGACCAAAATGTCCGCATTGCAGATTTTATTTGATCCGTAAAAGAAAGCTGCCAGTGAGTATTGAGTGAAAGTGACGACGTTAAGGAACTGGAAGGTAATGGTGATGATCATTTGGTCTCGCTTTGCTAGCGTATTCTGATTTTGATTTCTATCCATCCATCCATCCATCCATCCATCCATCCATCCATCCATGTTTATTTCTCAGAAAAGTCAAATGGACATATGGAACATACATTAATTTGTACAATAAAATCTGAGTGGTGCAACAAGACACAGTAGTGTACTAATAAATACACCATTAAAAGAAAAATAAAACCTAAATAAGTAATAAAATAAGCTAAACTACACATCATATTTCAAAAATTCCGAAAAATCAGTTTTGCTTATAGAACGTTTGAACGCGTTTACACTGCTGAAATCAGTGGACAATGGTAAGTTGTTCCAGGCGTTAATTATTTTACATGCAAAGAAACGGCTCCTAGCGGAGCTGGTACTACTGGGTTTGTACAGCTTGTACACGTGGCCACGTGTTACAGTGCATGGGCACAACTTGAAGAAGTCATCACACATTACATCAACGACACCAAATACAATATTATAGCACCACAATAAGTCTGTGTGAAGGCGCTTTAATTCGAGGCTGGGCAAGTTTACCAATTTCAATCTTTGGCCATAAGATAGTTTCTTCAGTCCAGCGAGCCTTTTTGTAAAGCGCCTTTGAACCTTTTCGATGGCGTCGATATCTCGTTTTAGGTCAGGTGACCAGACTACACTGTTGTATTCCATTAGAGTACGGACATCGTTACAAAGGCACGCACCAACAAATCGCGGTCACGTGTTTCAAAACATCGCAATATTTTATTGTTTTTCTTTTAATTTTTCCTCTGTACTTGTGTATATTTTTCATTTTGTACTGCTGTGTTTTTTGTTTGTTTTTGTGCTGCCATCTGGCGTAAAGAATGATTAACGATGCAATAATTACTTATGGACTGTTTGCCTGAGACTACGGAATATTATTATCAATCACTGTCATGCTATTCAGTAACTAGTTAGGCCTAATTATAGGTAACCAAATAGGACGCTTATCACGGTGCACACATCGTCACACTGAATAGACATATTCTGACATATTGCGCTAGCGCGGGATGATGTTTGCTATGCAGAATGACAAATTGATTCGCGATCACCAACCACCCTGACGAGAATAAGTTTGATGGCAAGTACACTCAGCACTGTGGAATATCACCGCCATCTGATGCCTTAATCCCAGAAACTCACCGCTGCTTGATCATAGCACTACTGCTATAAAGTAGGCCTATGCGACTGTATCCGCGAAAAAAAAACTGTAACCCTGCGCGTTTCATGATAAAATAGCTAAATCTCAACTAATATAAACAAAATTTGCAAGAATGCTGAACTAGAAATCAATATGCATCACCTCCGAGGCAATGCAATACCTGGGGCCCCTTGAGCGATTACGACGAAATTTTGTGTCGTTGAGCCTGGAGTCGCAGGTGCCTTCTCTTAAGGTCATGTACTCCGACATTGCGCTCGCTATAAGTCTACGTATTATTATTATTATTATTATTATTATTTTTTTTTTTTTT
>Ga0209149_1001529_pt1 | contig 11857 bp, 7 predicted proteins | sample WorMetTyACAVOLI2_FD_187423 | JGI IMG/M metagenome (GOLD analysis project Ga0209149, IMG submission 187423) | Marine gutless worms symbiont microbial communities from Max Planck institute for Marine Microbiology, Germany - Olavius algarvensis... ...
GAATTCGATGCTTACAAATTGTCTCGCTGCATGTGCCGATCTAACTATTACCGTTTCTGAGATACAGCGAGATATTTGTGAAAAAATCGTCATTTTATCATACCCCTTGCATTCGACGCCCCCGTTAGGGGGTTCCCGTCGGAATATCGGCACCCCCTTTGGGATGAAAAAACTAGAATGGTGTCGCTACCGATGGTGAAAAAAATTCGAAGATATGTTTGTTCGTTTTGACGTGATCCACGAACGTGACGGACAGACGGACGGACACTGCATGACAGCAAAGACCGCGCTTATGCATCGCATCGCGCGGTAAAAACGAAATAGAAAACCAGTGCTGTTCTAAGCAAGCGTGTTACAAAGAAATAACATGAAATTTCTGAACCATCAAAATAATCAGCTAGACCTGCATGTCAGATGATTAAAAATTTGTGAAGCTATTTTTATTACACTGTGTTATACAAGTAATGTTTCAATGTTATCGAAAGAATTGCCATAACTTATGTCACATTAATTTACTGAGTTTAGTTTTTGTGTTGCATGTTGTTTTTTAACCTGCTATCATTTACATGGTAAATTAAAATGAATACAATAAGAAACCGTCAAGCCAGTATGAAACATCAACTATTGGCGCCATTAAACAAGGAAACGGTTGATGATTTTATATCATTAGATCATTTGATGTCGTAGCTTGACGCTTTAAATGATCCAAATTCAACTTTTCGATTTCCGTAGTCCAGAAATGAAAATGATTATAATACACAATCGACAGACTCTCAGACAGAATGTGCTCAATGAACCGATAGCATAACACTGTTGCCGCGCGATGCGGCCTGCATGCCTGAATGAATAAATATATCTTCGACATTTTTTCACCGTCGGGTAGCAACACCATTCTAGTTTTTCAACACCAAACGTTATGGCAATATTCCGACGGGGACCCCCTTACCGGGGGCGTCGAATGCAGGTGGGGTAGACAAAAATCGCGATTCTCAGCCAATATCTGGCTCCATCGCGTGCTGCGAACGGTTCGACTGCCAAGTGCAACACACACAGCTGCGACGGACCGTGGCAAGTTGTTGACACTAGTCGCTGGTAAGCGGGGGCGTTTTTTTCACGGGAGACGACGACAAAGTGTTTACGACAAGAAGCCTTAACATTACGCCGAAGACAATAGAGCAGCAGTTAATTGTACGCAGTGGTAAATCTGAAGCCTAAGTAACTAATAATAAAAGACTGCGCTCGAGGTATTACACTGTTGACGCTAACTACTGACGGACACGAAGCATCGCGCGGCTTCTCTGCGAGAGCAGAGCTATGTGTTATTGACGCGCGTGAAATACAATGGCTGTATGCACATTGCTCACTGACGGCTGCGACTGGAACGCTTTCTGATTTCTCACGGTCACGATGGTCATCAGCTTTATTGGTCTTTTTCCTTAATTTTATGTTTTTTGTCTCATGCAGTAGACTCAGCTGGCTATACCCATCGCTTCGAACGGCATCAGCGCAGTGTATTAAACTTATACTAACACGGTAATATTAATAACATTTTCTGCGTCATAGGCAATGACGTTTTGTTCCGGAGCTTGTACAAATGCAAACTAAGCAGTGAAAAAGTCACCGCCGATTTATAGCCTGCAGTTGGACTGTGCTCAGGAATGACAGAACGGCACCATATACTACAGGTAACTGATTCAGCGGCAGCGTGAAGGTGCGCTAGATGCATGGCGGTACATCAGTCATTCGGTCTGCTCAACCGCTTAGCCGGCCACGAGCAAACGAGCCTGCGTCAGCAGAACAGCCATTCCCCGCCATTGCTTTCAGTACGCAGGCGTGGCCTAGCAACATCAGCAGCAGCAGCAGTAGCATCAGTAGCATTTCTGGTAACTCTGGAATCGCTACACAGCAGCGCGCTGGCTTTCTTGTCGGTTCCCACTCGTTCGCCGGACAAATAAACTGCGGCGTACATCGAGGCAACAGCGCCGGTCGACGAAGCCGTCACCAGCTGTTGCAGCAGGGGATCGTGTTTGTTGACGTGCGTCTGGTCAGCGTGCCTTATTCCTGTAACGTTATCAATAATCACGACGTCCCGGGTGCCGTGGAACGTCTGCTGAAACCCCGTGACTGCTACGAGTTTTATTTAATCGCAGCTGCACGTACGGCTATGAGTGGCGTCATTTTCCTCACTAAATACCGACTTTATCCAGTTGCCTGTTTTGAAGCAGTACCGCCAGTGGTTATTTGATGCCCCCGCAGCAGCTGTATAATGGACTTGCCCGCCCTGTGGACTATTCCATTTTTGGACGAGAATGGATGTGGTAACGCAGAAATGGATTGGCTCGCAAGGACACTGGACAGCGTGCTGGCCTATTACCATCGTGGCTGGCCGGGCGCGGGTCGTCCTGCAAGCGAGCCGATGTTGTCACGGGACGGACAACGGGACGGACAGACAAGGTGAAAACATAATGCCCCCGGTTCAGGGTCAAAAAAGAAGCACAAATATCGCGAGGCTCCGTGTCACTGCAAATTTTGCTAAGTCACTCAAGATCACTCATCAAAGTCGTTCGAAATTATACTGTTCAGTAGGGCGTGTATAAGTTCCTATTCCATTATAACTATGTCTCTATCTTCCACTGTTTCTGAGATATTCATCGTTGAATAATGGCGTGCCCTTGATATTTGAATTAGGCCTAGGGTCATTCCAGTTAATTAAAAATGGCACCATTCGATAGAATGCATACGAGTTCATAATGGCGTTCCACAGTAACAGTGGACCTATTTTGTATCGTTTCCGAGACATAGCGAGAATGCGAGATATTCGTCGAAAATTGCGATTTCTTTTCATACGACATCTACGTTCGACGCTTCCGTTAAGGAGGACCACGTCAGAATTTCGCAATAATATTTCGTAAGAGAAATCTAGAATGGCAGGGCTACCAAAAGGTGAGGTGAGAAGTGTGAGTGTTGATACGAGAACGTGGCGCCATCATGCATAGCGTCGCGCGGCAAAAAATCGGATTTTTCCATAACTAAAATTGCCATTCCACGAATATTTCAGCAGCAAAATTTGGTGTTAGGCTTCAGCTTCTGCCTCTGGACCCATGCAGATAGGGGACTTTCATCTGTCAGACGGAGAGAGCCACACACCACTTTCTAAAACATTCTGCTGGCTGCATGTGCCACACACACGAGACAATTTGTACACTCACTTTGATGGTTATTAGGTTTGTGGTCAAAGGATCTGCAGTGTACTGTTATCCTATTTTTTTGCCTTGCTGCCGAGTGCGAACGTTTTTACCGCGCCATGCTATGCATAGCGCGGACTATGCTGTGGCAAGATGTCTGTCACACGCCAGTATTTAGGGCTAAACATATCATCAAACTTTTTTCACCGTCGGGTTCGGATAGCCACGCCATTCTAGTTTTTCTGTAAATGTACTGGACACTTGCTATAGCGCCGCTTACATGAGTCAGACTCGTGACCAGCAGCGCTTTACAATCTCCGAAGTGGCAGCTGATTGGCATGAGCCAATGGTGCCGCAGCGCATTATGTGGCCATCCACTGCCCGCGCTAAGGGACAATTGGACTCACGGTGCAGCTAGCAAACACACCATCGCCCCAATCAGCCACACTAGGCTTTCACCCCTTTGCTGTACTCATTTCCCGTCCCGCTGAGGGTAGGAGGCTGAGTTGACCTGAGTAGGTTAGCAACTTGCTCAAGGTTGCTTGCAGTGGACCTGGTGTGAGTCGAACTCGAACCCGCAACCTCTCAGTTACGAGTCCGATACCATACCACTACACCATTACACCCACAATTACCAAACCTCCCTAACGGTGGCGTCTAATGCAGGGGGGTATGAAAAATCGCGATTTTCGACCAATATCTCGCCCTCTGAATGATACAAGATGGGGCCATAGTCACTGTAACGCCAATAGGAACTCGTATGCAAAATACTGAATGGTGTTATTTTGAATGACCTTAAGTGACTTAGCGAAATATTCAATGTCAAGAAGTATCGCGCGGCTTCTCTGAGACAGCTGAAATTCTACACTCCCTCGAAGTGGCATCAATCAACAACTTACTTACAAAACGGGTTTTATTTTTAGAAAAAAAAATCTCGATTTTTAACAAATATTATGAACGAATTTTATCTTTTACGGGCAAGTTGTAGGCTACTGTATGTTTTGTCGTTGTCACTGAATTTCAGTAACTTTCTATGCGCCTCACTGATATAGCGAGAGACGCATTATGGGATAGACCGCGTGTCGTGACGTCGTTGGTTGCTGCAGGGGTCACGTTCGTTACTAAACGATATATACGTCGTAGACCTATAGTTACTATTGAACAATAATAGGAAAACCTTACTCAGGATTGGAATTCAATGGTACCTTTTTCAACCACCTATAGCGTGACTGACCGTAACCTGGCACCTGGACCCCACTTTTGGAATTCTGGCACATTTTGCCGTATTACTACCAGGCTAGTACCAGCATCTTGTTCGACTTTCTAGTTACACTATGATGTTGTCAAAGTAGTGCGACCGTCTCAACTTAAACTACACTGTGTTCCAAAAAAACATGTGACCACATTTTTGACGATAAGTTGAAGTAGAACTGTCCGTTTATAAAGATTTTTGGCATACTTATTACCAAGAATATAGGCCATCGATAGGTATATTTAGTTTCCCATGCACCTCACCTATTTCGTGCAGCTACTTTACCTTGGGAAACTGTTGAGAACTGAATATCATAAATTTAGCCTTAAATTGCTATTTTTCTCAATGCTATAATACTAGTATATTAACTGCAAAACTGTCACCATATTAATTACTTATTTATCATTCAACTTTCGGTTTATAATAGAACAAAAACAAGATTTGTTGCAGACGATAAGATTGTTTATCAGCGAGTGAGACGGGAGATACGATTGGCTTCAGACAACAGCTGAGCACGACATCGTTTGAAGCATGTGAGCTGGAGATCACGATAAATTATTTTTCTGTGTACACTTGAACAAAGAATGACAGTTTCATGCGAAATCTAACGAGTTGACCGATGCCTTTTTGGCTTGTCCTCCTGACTGAGCACAAGGTCCTCCACTGCTACGTGCCGAACACGGTCTACCGCTGCCTGGTTGCCGGACAATTGTACCCATCTTTCGGATTCTCTTTAGCATACTGTCGATGCTTTCAAGTTTCCAACCCTTGTCGGACAATTCACTCAATGCTCTCCGTGCACCATACTGCTTTGAGAGATAAATATTTTTAATCAGAATCACATCTTCCTGTGAAATTGTCGTGATTTTGTTTAAGTTTTGCACTAGGTCTTGACAATTTCCCGAGGTAAAGTAGCTGCACGAAATAGGTGAGGTGGGAAATAAAAACACCTGTCGACGGCCTATAGTCTTAGTAATAAGTACGCCAAAAATCTTTGTAAACGGACAGTTCTAGTTCAACTTATCAGTCACCAAAAACCTGGTCACGTTTTTTTGGAACACAGTGTACATTATCAGGCCCTATAGCCCAATTTCATACCTAAAATCACGGGCGAAGCTCTAGGCCTAACGGGCCGACAGCGGGAGTTGGGTTCTTGGGAAGGAACAGCCAGCCTCCTCCGCACCAACCAGTGGATCTGGGGGCCGCCAGGCAGTCTTTATGCATTTTAAGTACTCTAGATGCTATATCTTGGAAGAAAAAAAACTAACAAAAATATTAAATATTAAGAGAGTGTGATTACACAAAAATATTAAGTAATCAACTACAGGAAAAAAATAAGTTCATTGGACTGTCAATTTCTTGTTATTTTTTTCTTTCTTGGAGATAAATTGTTGGTGGGGCCCGTAATGGCAAAATATTAGGGGGCCTGGGCCCCCGGAGCCCCCCCCCCCCTAGACGCCCATGCCTCGAATTGACTTGAAACGTATAGACTGTGAGATTGAAAGGTTTAACAACAGTCTTAACAAAAGTTAAGAAAGGACTGGAAGAGCAACTAAAGGAAAGTCTTGTTATTATTATCTAACAAGAAACTTAGCTATCGCTAACAGGTCGCGCTCGGCATCGTACAACAGGCTTTCCAATCGAAGACCACAGTAGAAATAATCGCTCATATGACGTTCGACCGTTGTAATTGACTTCATACATTATATATTCTGTATAATTGTGATGTCTCGTACGCTAATATTACTAGCTTAACTGGTCGAGTCTTGCCGTGGACCAATGTTATCAGATGTTTGGGAATTTTTATTGTCCAGTCATGCATGAAGTGCTGAGCGAAACGTTCCTTCTACAGAGCTGCTAATGCCATTTTCGGTAAAATTGGCTTCTGAAGAAGTTACACTTCATCTGTTAAAGACCAAATGTATTCCTGTTCTTCTTTATGGACTTGAGGCTCTCCCACTGAATAGATAATCGGAGGGTTAAATTCCCAAACAATTTTATGCTATGTACTGGTATACTGTATATTGCATTATTTTGGCATCAAGATATAATATGATAATATTTAAGTTAGTTAAGTTATTTTATTCTTTTATGTTGTTAGTTTTCTTGCTACCGCTTATGCTGGTGAATAAAGATTATCATAAGTCACAGAGAGACAGGGAATGCAGTTAGCAATTCGGCGCCTTCCATATGGGGAGGACTGCACAGTAATGATACACACTCCACTCAGTTAATAGATGGACTCCGTGTCAGCATAGCATAGGCTACAGCGATCCATGAAACTGATTACATGATCTGCAAACTGACAGAACCTGATGGAGGCGCACATGGAGAGTATAGAGTTCTGTATTTATATGGCGATACAGACTGCCACACAAGTGAAAAAAAGCATTTGTTGAGTCATACTCACATACACAATCAGCGGCGGTTTTATGGCATGGACACAGGTCCCTAATTTAATTGTCAGGCCCCCAATTTTTTAGATTTAATGGTTTATGAACGGATGCTGACGTATTTTCTTTCCGAATAAGTAGTTAAATACAAACCCCCTAAAAAATTTTTGCCTACACCGCCCTAAATGCAATGAACAATGAAGGCCTGCATATGTGCGCAATCTGCTTTTATACACATAGAAAATAATTGTAACAAACACACTGCGACAAAAAAAAACTGGAAATATACGCACAATTGGCACAAACCTTGCACAAGCTCGCTTAGAAGCCGTTTCTTTGCTAGCCGTGTTATCAACAGTTGGAATAGTCTACCACCATCCACTGATTTTAGCAGCGTTAATGCTTTTAAGCGATCTAAGCAGTGTTGATTCTTCTCAGTTTTTAGTTTTTATGTTGTAAATCTAATATTACTTGTTGTGTGTAATTCATAGGCCTAATTAGTTCTACGGGACAGTTGTTAGCGCATTTTATGCCGTACTGTTTCCCTCCTAGAATGTTTTTGTATGTACTGTATGGCTACTTTTCTGTTTTGCAAACTTCTGGGTAAATAAAGTGATGATGATGATGATTATCATGCACGGTTTTGACTTTAGAAAGCAATCGATTGAAGCATGGCATCAGCAGAGCCAAGTCACTGCATGTCACGAAAACCGCAAAACCGACGAAATGTTGGCCAGAGAAACTGTTCACCTGAGAAACGTTCCAAAGTTTGAAATCACGATATGTTCATTATACGCCGAACGAAAATAAAGCACTTTTGATGTGCACAAAGTTTGACTGCCTGAACTCTCATCAAAACGACATAGGGGAGGGGGGGGCCTACGAGAGACAAGTCCGCGCGATGCTTCGTCTCATTGAATATGTCGCTAAGTCACTCAAGGTCACTCAAGATTATTTGAAATGACACCCTTGAGTAGCGAGTAAGTCCTTATTAGTATTTCGTGCATGTCTGTATCTTGTATATTACCGTTTCTGAGTTATTTAGCATTATAAATAATGGCGTGACCTTGAAATCTTGGTTATGGGTCGTTCACGGTCATTGAAAATGGCGCCATTCGATAGACCACATATACGACTTAGTAGTAGTCAGACTGCCACTGTAACTATGACTCTCATTTTCCAGATAAAGCGAGATATTGGTCGAAAATCGCGATTTTTTCATACCCCCATCCAAATACGCATTCAACGTCCCCGTTAGGAGGTCCCCGTCGGAATATTGCCACTTGCCATAACGTTTGGTACGGAAAAACCATGTGGCTACCCGACGGTGAAAAAAGTTTGCGGATAAGTTTAGCCGTTTCGACAGAATACCAGCCTGTGACAGACAGACAGACAGACAGACATCTTGCGACGGCACAGTCCGCGCTAGCGCGGTAAAAATGTGCTAATCGCACACAAAAGCCATTCAGCGGCTTTTTATGCGTCTCTGTAGCCTTTTGTATAGGCATATATGGCGCTGTATAAATACTATTATTATTATAACAGCAAAGCTGACGCTTATAGCTATACGAGCGCGGTGTTTGTCTGTCTGTCCCGCCATCGTGGCTAGCCTACGACCAGCCTATACTGGCCCACGGCCAGCGCGGCTCGTCCTGCGGGCGAGCGATTTTATATACATCTTTATTCACTCAGAAAGAGCAGCAAGGAAGAAAACAAACAATGAAAGCAACAACAAACAAACATTAACAAAGCAGACAGGCATTTACACATCTTAGCACGTCTTCGACCATGGTATCATATCACCTGACATGCTACTTACGGGTCTTTACCGAAGAAAGTGTTCTCTATATAATTTTTTTCAGGTCATAGACATTGTGGACCTGACTTCCATATTGAGAGAAAATATTCTTTACGCCAATTTCTGCTTTCTTCGAAAATAGATTACAGATGTGGTTGTCACTGGACTGGAATTTCTGAAGGAATTTGACTGTATATGATTTGGTAAGTGACTGGTAAAAAATGTGAAAATTTCTGACAATCAGTAAATACAGTAACGGAGCCAGTCCGAAATAAGTTCATAAAAGAGCGAGTAATTTTGGCATGGGACGGACAATGTGAAAACACAATAGGCCTACCCCAGCTGCCGGCTGTGGGGGCGTGCTGTCGCAGAGAAACCGCGCGACGTTCTGTTCTATCACTATGCTACCGATAAAACGCCGCCGTGTCGCGCAGCAAAGCAACCGTACAAGTTTTACTGACGTTAAAACATGATACATGCAGGTAAAACATTTCATAGTACAGTTGTACTAATATACAAAATGCTAGAAATAATCTACATAAAGCTTTTACATGTATTCAGTTAGAGTGCATTTGTAGAGCGTCTCCCACAATAAGAACGACGGTGCAATCCCAGAGTCACAGTTCAGCGTGCTCGAATATCGACAGAACTGAAGACGAAGCTCTTCTCGACCATCTTCATCTTCTTCTTTAAAGATTACAAATCGCTCATTTCGTTTTGCATCACATCATCTCTGGAATCAGCTTCCTGTCTCATTTCGTCAGTCTACTAATCAGTCTCCTTCACACCGCATTTAACTCGTAGCAGTTCATGCACATCATAATCATTTCTACCCTCCTTAACTCCTCTTTTTCACTCTCGGCTCAACCTACCTTTTTTACACAAGTCTTTCCTACCATAGACTTCTGGTACCATATACCCCTGCAGTTGCCTTCTCGAACTTAGACTGCTTTTCGGACTATTATGCTCATCGGTTTGTTTTATTTTCATATCATTATTTCTTTTTCGTTTCTGATCCCGTGTGGTGGACTGGCCATGCGTCAGATTTTTGATTCCACGTTAAATACTTGCATATCGTATCGTATCGTTCAGTATTCTACTGAAAGAAGCCATCGAACGCGAGTTTGACAGTAGTCGACAGCCGATTCCATGCGTCGGAAGCGGCAGCGTCCTGTCGCGATATTCCGTCTCGCCCCTTGTACTATTAGGTCGCAGATGGTGGAGGATCCCGAAGAGGACCGGGAAGGAACGCCAGAGCTCGAATCAGGCTTGCAAAGTATAGTCTGGAGCATGGCCTACCAACGACTTGTGCATCGGCAGTCACAGGTTAAGCCGTATTAGTCGTATTTAGTAGGCTAGTTACGTGGACCGTTAGCTGTCTCTGTCTCGTTTCATGGACCTACAAAAAAAGATGCGCCATGGACAGTGAAATGCTTTGTTGACTGCGAGTATTTACGCATGTTATTGACGCGCAAGGCCGGACACACGCTGTAATAAAGAGTGTTAATGCTTAAGAGGCAAATCCCCAGAATTAATGCAGCATTAATTCCGTGGATTTGCCTTTTAAGCACTAACACTTTAATAATGCAGCCTCTGCAATACGTCTGCGGCGTGAATTATTACTTACTGCAAAGACATGAAAGTGGTTCAGCTGAAATCTATCGTCGGTCTGGCCTCGGTCTGCGCTAAAGGCGGCTGACATATCATTATCGTGGGTCATGACCTGTCGCTGTGCTTCAGCGGCTGAACAGCGGCGAGGATGCGACGCGAATAAAGCGCATGAAAGACGAGACGCAGTCGGCGGCATGTGTGAAAGTACCGCCGCGCGGTCTGTCACATCATGACGTCATTTAGCATCCGCTGCAGCCAGCGACATCGTCGACGGCAAACATCTGTAGGATGTGACGCAATCTCGACGAGAGCCGACTGCAGCCGGGCCGGATCGGGGCAGGTCGGCTTCACAGCACGTTTCCAGTCTCAGATGTCGCACGGTTCACATCAGTCATACTGCCGCCTCGCGTGACATTGACACACATGCACAGACTGCACGACCTCGTTGTAGCAATCTCAGCCGCTCCAGCTTTCAGTTAAAAACTCTCAGAACAATTATATTGCACACACCTCGATTCACAAGCTTGTCATTCGTGTGTATCCGCACAAGAGGTTATATGCATGTGTCAAGTATGCTGTCGGAGAGAGGCCACGCGATGCTTCGTGTCTGTCAGTAGTTAGCTTCAATAGCACAACACGTCGAGCGCAATCTTCTGTTATTAGTTACTTCCGCTTCAGATTTATCGCTGCGTATAAATAAATTCTGTTCTCTTCTCTTCTTTTTGTCGTGGTCGTCCATACGCGTCGCCGTCTGTACGGTGAACTGCATGGACGGTCGTAGTTGTTGTTCGCACTCCACTAGTCATCTATCGATGCAGCTATTCCGTCGAGAATCGCGGTTTTTCCATACCCCACCGGCATTCGACGCCCCCGTTAGAGGAGTTCCCGTCGGAATATTGCCGTAAGGTTTGGTATGCAAAAACAGAATGGCGGGTCTACCAAAACGTGAAAAAGTTTGAGACTATGTTTACTCATTTCGAAAGAATACACGAACGTGACGGACAGACAGACAGTCAGACAGACGGACACCGCGCCGCGCTTATTCATAGCATCGCGCGGCAGAAAAGGTTGCTATAGAAGCATATAATTACAGTCCATGAAACCGACTATATATAAATAATTATAAGCCATAAAACTATGAGCAATAAAGCACAGTAAGTGACAGTATTACAGAGTACAGACAATGAAAACAAACAGGTCATTTCTGTTAAGAGGCTATTGAGAGCGCCGAGCCGCCGGACCCATAAACGCGCATTATAGGTGTACACCATTAATGACGAGTAATTTACTCGCCAATATTGGTGTTGCGCGTACAGATAGATATGCACAACACGAATCAGTCAAACATGTGTTTCTTTGTATGTACGAACAAGAGGTCAAAGTAATTTGACAAAAAGCGCCTCACTGGGGGCCCATTCCCCAGTTAGGGGTCACCCCAGGGGGTCGAAAGTTGTACCATTGAATTCCTGGGGTAAGGTTTCCTATTAGTGTCCCATAGTAACTATAGGCCTAGGATGCACCGTTTGGCCACAGTGCACGCGCGTGACAACCAACCAACGACCAACGACGTCACGACACAGCCTATCTCAATAAGCGCCTCTTTTACTAACGTAAAGTG
>Ga0209149_1001530_pt1 | contig 11855 bp, 7 predicted proteins | sample WorMetTyACAVOLI2_FD_187423 | JGI IMG/M metagenome (GOLD analysis project Ga0209149, IMG submission 187423) | Marine gutless worms symbiont microbial communities from Max Planck institute for Marine Microbiology, Germany - Olavius algarvensis... ...
AGAACTGTCGTAATGATTTAGTTGAGTATTTTAATGTTCTTAACATTTCGTATTGACTATAGGTTCTTGAATATATTTTGGTGTTTGCTTTGTTCTCTGTCCTTTCTGTCTATCTTTTTCGTTGTATTGTACCTGTTCTATGGGCCTTGTTGCCTGATTTTAAATAAATGGATGGATGGATTATTCCATTTGCTTTCATTTTTACCTCGAATGCACTGAATGGCCTGTTTTGTGCTGATGTGCCGTTAAGATACTCTCTCTCTCTCCCTCTTTCTCCCTGTATATAATAGGCCGTTGCTCTGTTGTTTTAATGTGCACATATAGGATTAAACATATATTTCCGAATAAAAACTTAACGTTTGTTTTTATCGCGCGTCAGCATACTGACGCGCGAATTTGATATAGCAAATCTGTCCGTCTGTCTGTCCGTCCGTCCGAAACGTTCCAGTATCAGATGAAAACGGCTTAACATATCGTCAAGTTTTTAAACCATATGGTAGCCCAATCATTCTAGTTTTACCAGCATCAAACATTCTCATAAAATTCCGACGGGGTCACCCCCTGCGGGGGCGCTAAATACAGGTGGGGTATAAAAACTTCGCGATTTTCGACCAATAAGTCGATCTCGCAAACGATGCAAGATATCGCCATAGTTACTATGGAAGGCGAATATGAAACTGCACCCAAGCTTTTGAATGGCACCAATTTCAATAACCTCGAGTGACCGCTAACCCAGATTTCAAGGTCACGATATTATTCAACGTCAAATAACTCGAAAATGGTACAAGATAGAGCTATATTCACAATGGACGACCAATAGAAATCGCATGTGCTCTATCGAACGGCGCCATTTTCAATGACCCTGAACGACCCCTAACCTGGTTTTCAAGGTCACGCCATTCTTTGACACTGAATATCTCACAAACGGCTACATATACGGCCACAGTTACTATAGAAGGCGAATAGGAAACCGAACCCAAGCTTTCGAATGGAACCACCTTCAATGACATGGAGTGACCTCTAACCCCGATTTCAAGGTCACGATATTATTCAACGTCAAAAACTCGAAAATGGTACAAGATAGAACTATATTTACAATGGCCGACCAATAGAAAAAAGCATATGGTCTATCGAACGGCGCCATTTTCAATGACCTTGAACTACCCCTAACCTGGTTTTCAAGGTCACGCCGTTCTTTGACAGTGAATATCTCACAAACGGCTACAGATACGGCCATAGTTACTGTGGAAGGCGAATAGGAAACCGTACCCAAGCTTTCAAATGTTACCACTTTCAATGACCTCCTTTAACCCACATTTCAAGGTCACAATAGTATTCAACGTCAAATAACTCGACTACTACTAAGTCGTGTATGATCTATCCAATGGTTCCGTTTCCAGTGACCTTGAGTGACGCTTAACCTAGATTTAAGGTCACGGTGTAATATTTATGCCTATAGATGCCCTCAGCGTATCGTGTGCGCAGCTTACGCGCGATCTGTTGGCGATAGCTAAATTCTTGTTTGATTAGGCCTAAACACAAACTTGGTCGCTGGGTGAGTTGAAATCTATAACTAACGTCTTAAGTACCGATTAACCTGCGCTCAGTATTTATTTGCCATTGGCACACAATATACGAACAAAAACCAAATAACGCGGTGAATTGAACACAACGCTTGTTCAGCTGCTGTTTTGACAATTAGTACAATTAAACAAACCACGATAACTAGCAAACAAAAAACAAACTATGACACATTAATGACGTAATAGTTTTAGTAATATAACGCATAACAACTGACATGTCAGTAGGAGCTGAGAGTGACGTAGACGCCGCATGCAGCAATTTGGTCATGCGTTTTTGCGTCGGTTGCTTAACTTTTGGCACGACGCTGTATTTCCGGGGTGAAAACTTAGGATGTTTTCTTTTCTTTTGAATTTAGTACAAACTTGTTCATGGGTGAGTTGAAAACGATAACTAACGTCTAAGACGGTTGGGGGGGGGTACTGTTGGTACATGGCGGTCAAGCAATGACGTCTATAGACAGACAGACAAGGCGAAGACGCCCATGTCGCGAATAAAACACATCGGCTCCGATGCTCGGAGTGCGGCTGCTGCGACTGCAAGGCGGAGTCTGGTCGTAGACCGTCCATCAAGTCGCCGACTCACGGGGCGTTCAACGTGGCATAGCTAACTCGCTGACTTATGTGTGGAACACGTGTTCACACCGCCTCGTCGCTGCTTTCTGTTTTTTTCTTTACCGCCAGAGTTTACATCTATAGGACCGCCGTCAGCATACGTGGTCCAGAATGATATAAACCTATAGGCCTAGGCATATTCGGCAGGCGCAGGCATGGAATTTCTGCCAATTAGCTTAACCCTTTATAGTCCAAAGGCAATTATTGTGCCACATCATCCCACATGGAAATATGAAGTTAGTACACTGGCAGTTGATGGGTGGGCTGTTACATCTGGTACAGCGAAGAGGGAACTGGGTGGGGCCGCAGCCCACCGAGTCCCCTTCTCGCTGTACCAAATGGAGGGCCAATGTACCAATTACCGTATCGCTGTATAATGGTCCGTTGCTCTGCGGTTTTAATGTACCAGTGAACGGTTAAAGTAAAAAAACTTGGCTTTTCAGATCGATGTCTTAATTGTTAAATGGTCTGGACTACTGGCCTTGGGATTGGAAACTTACAGCTTTTGTCAAATTGCTTGCAATGTACTAGTATGAATGACACTGTTGTACGTTATGCTATCATCGTCTTGATTGATCTGCTGCGTACATGTGATGTAGGCCTAGGCCTACTACTACTTCTATCTCGATATTGTCCTGGTGTGTCCTATTATTATTTCATGACCTACTTTTGTCTCCTATCTCTCAACACAGTGTCTGGAGTGAGATAACGTCCCATAACCCACTCCCACTGAAGCGTGACCAGTTAGTATCACCCATGTTGGTCATGGACGATAATGGTCATGAAATAAGTAGGTTATACCATTACCATAGTCTCGTGTATACCACTCCAGACTATGGTATAACCTATACCCTTGCTTCGTATATGTTTGTGTTTACATTAGTTTACATGGTTATGTGGAAATTATAGGTTACATTATATGACGGTGCTATTTTAACATACACGGTAACCGATAAAACAACGGTGTGTTCCATGACAGGACAGACAGTAGCAAATGCGGATAAAACAACGAAAAGCTGTAATTTCAGCATAAAACTCCGGAAGCTCATATGTCGCTTGAAAAAACGGCTTTCAGGTTTGAATAAAGCACGGGGCAGTTTGTGAGTTATAACTTGTGGCATAATTAAATAATTAATTAGCCGTAAAATTTGTGGGCGTAGGCCTATTTTGTGTTTTAGTTTTACTATTACTTTCTACTTTTACAGTAAAGGTGCAGTAAGTATTCTCCACAGCATACGCGGATCCAAGTCGCCCACTTGGGGCCAACCTTGCCATTTCGCCTTCCTTCGCCGTTCCCTTCCCGACGCCAAGCGGCCTCCAAGTTCAGCTATGGGTTCTGGGGCAGCGGTGTCAGCTCCCCTGTGGGATCTGAGGCACGAAAATGTGTCTGGTGGCAACAATTTTTCCCTTTTTGCTCAGATAAAATGTCAATGGAAACCGAGAAAAACGCACATAAGCTTACGTATTTAACTGTCCTTAGCAATGCAGCCAGTAAAGAATCCTTTGATGTTAAAGAGTTTAGACTACGTACCTAACTGCATCTTTGTTCCTGCTATTTGCTACACTCTAAGAAACAGACGTAGCAATTTTTACAGCTATTTTTATCGCGCGTCAGCACACTGACGCGCGATATTGATATAGCAATTCTGACTGTTTATCTGTCTGTTCGTCTGTCACGTTCCAGTATTCTATGGAAACGGCTTAACATGTGTTATCATAGTTTCTTCACCTCGCGATGGTCCAATCATTCTAGCTTTATGAATATCAAACATCTTCGCGAAATTCTGACGCAGTCACCGCCTGCTGAGACGCTAAGTACAGGTAGGGGACAAAAATTTTCGACCAATAAGTCGCTATATCTCGCGAACAATACAAGGTAGCGCCATAGTTACTATAGAATGCGAATAGGAAACGGCACCGAGCTTTGGAATGGTGCCTGTTTCAATGACCTTGAGTAACCTCTAACCCATATTTCAAGGTCACGATATTATTTAACGCCAAATAAATCGAAAATGGTACAAGATAGAGCTATAGTTACAATGGCCGACCAATAGAAAGTCGTATATGGTCTATCGAACAGCGCCATTTTCAATAATCTTGAACGACCCTCAAACCCAGTTTTCAAAGTCATGCTATTTTTTGACGCTAGACATCTCACAAACGGCTAAAGATACGGCCATAGTTACTACAAAATGCAATGCAAATAGGAAACCGTACACATGCTTTAGAATGGTATCAATTTGAATGACCTTGAGTGACCTCTAACTACATTTCAAGGTTACAATAATATTCAACGTGAAATAACTCCACTAATAGTAAGTCTTATCTGTCTAATGGTTCTGCTTCCAATCCTTGAATGACCTAGATTTCAAGATCACGGAGTTACCACAGATGCCCTCGACGTGTTGTGTGCGCATCTAACGCGCGATCTGTTTGCGATAGCTAAGTTTCTTGTTTATCTATTTGTTGAACCTTATACAATACGTTTTTCCACTAGTCGATTAGTCATGCACATTTTGTTTGCGTTTCGCATTGATTGTCTAGTCGTTATAGCGTGTTTCAATCAAAATTTTCTATACCAGATCCCGGGACATTAGGCCTACTGAACAATGCCAGCTTATGTTTGGCATGTTGCCACTGTTGTACATCAGGTATTTATGAGAAAAGTAAGATTTTTGTTGCGTTTGAGACAAACTGAAAACTTGATTTCTTCATTACTTGTCAGTACTGCATGTATTTACAACAAATACTCGGCCAATAAGACTAATATATATGCATGTATTAGACGTTCTGCCTTTGGGCGTGAATGATTAGATTTAGCTATATAGTTATCTAGTTATTTAGTTAAGTTGTTATTTCATTTCTTTTATATTGGTGTTATTTCATTTCTTTTGTTGTTTTGTCTTCTGCCATTTGGCGAATAAAGTAGTATATAATATTACAGTGAGTTTAGTATTGGACATTTTGTGCTATACGTTTAGTCTGTTTTGTAGTTTTCTTAAAACTTTCTTAACACTTGGTATAAAATGGTTAAGTACAAATACACACGTCTTATTTTCAATTCAATAAGACACAAGAATATATATAAGATCTCGTACAATTTTTGGCATCTTGGGGACATGGTGCCCTTGGCCCCCTAACTCTGACTATGCTCCACAGACCTCAGTCAGGTGATCTTTCTCACGAATAAGTCTATTATTTGACTGATACATTATGCTGTACACATTGCTCGAATATCGTGAATTGCATAGAAATTGTGTAACGAACTTTCATTGCATGTACTACCAAACGAAACGTATAGCTACCAGATCACATTATTTTTGCCTGGACGTGTAATTTATATGAAGTCTATCAGCAGAGTACTTAAGGCCCGTTTATAGCGACACAACTCAACTCAACTCGACGTCGAGTTGAGTTGAGTTGAGTTGCGTCGCTATAAACGGGCCTTTATACACCTTCATTCAAATTTCGTGTAAACTACTAGTTGACACTGTGGAGTTTCCTCCCAATAATTTTTCCCGACTTCTACTAGAATACTATTTAATGAAAATATCAATAGACAATATGCGTAAGTTTATAATATGGATATAATTACATTATCAAATATTACTGCAATCACAACTTGATAAAAATATTTACAGTCAGCAACCAAAAAGTATTCACAATAAAGAAAAAGACCCTGTATTAAGATAGCGCACGAAGCGGAACAGAAACAGTCGCCGACAATAGTGTTATATAATAATTACTTCAACACAAGTTCACATGCGTCCATTAACACGTTGTCATAAACAAACTTAAGTGCACATTACAGTCACAAAAATTACCCCTAATTTACCCAATAAAACAAAACATCATCGATTATATCGCTACAGAAGGAGTGGAGAAAAAACAACATATAATCTGTACAACAGTGCAGCTGGCATTCTATAAGCTTGGCTACGAATTCTCTGCATATATTTACAAAATAACAAAGGGTGTTTGTGTCTATGATGGTACGCTTTTGGTGCCGCTAGTGGTACGTGGCCTGGTGAGCATCTGCGAGGAAGCGAGCACGTTCATTATTACAATACAGCGGCGCCGTCAAGGCACTGAATAAGGCGCGCGACAGTTGTCGAGTCGAGGTTGCAGAGGTCGAAATCAAACGTGACGTCGTTCACGCAGTATTGTCTCGTCTCGCCGATGATGTGCACGACTCGTCGTAGCGTCGCAGCGTCGCTGATCGTCGACAACCTGCGCTGCAGTCGTAGCAGGTCGTGCACCGGTACGCCGTTCGGAGCTCGTCGAACGTCGCGCGCCGCACCGCGTGACGTCATTTCCGCCGCACGACGGCACTGACTACCGGCAGGCGGTCGGCTCATTTCCGGTTGTGGCATCTCGGCGGCGGTAGCCGTCTGCCGAACGGATGACGGCGCCACGACGTCTCCGGCTACGTAACCTGTGTTGACTCCTGCTGCTGCGGTCGCCGGTACATCCGGTTGAAAGCGTTTCCGGTCCACGGCGTCAACGTCGTCGACGATCGGCCGTTTCCTGGCGGCTTTTGTGACGAAGCCGCCGGTCGACGGGCTAAGGTTATACGGCGGTCCGTCGTAATGGGCGCCATAGAAATGTAGCAGTTGTCCTGGCACAACTTCGCTCGGCAGCGGTGAAGCGTCGTTCGACGAAGACGTCGTCGTCATGGTCGCTGGCGAGGAAGCCTCTGCAGCGAGTGGCTGGTCGGGCTGGCCCGCCTTGGTCGCGCTGTCGACTAACGGCGCCTGGTGAAGGTCTGCCGGTGTCGGCGGCATGGCGAACGGCACGGCGTGCAACGTCGAAGTTGCCGCCGCAACGCTGTCGATAGTACGGAACGCGCGGACGATGTCCGCCGGACGGACGCCGCTGATCTGCGTGGCGCTAGACATGGCACCGTGCTGCATGGACGGTAGCGCCGCTAGCTTGGACAACTCCACCCTGTCGCTAGCATCCTCCTCGTCGTTGTCGCCGGTCTGCGTCACCGGCCGGAACCTCACGCGAGCCCGTTTGCCGGTGGCCGCCGCGCTGCAAGCCGACGTCGCAGCATCTCCAAGCTTGATCGGCGTCGACGTAAACAGCGGTTTCCCAAGCGACTCCGACAGAGGCAGCTTGTCGTCGAAATCGGCAACAAACGGAAAAGACGACTTCGGCAAGTCGAAAAACTTTACGTCTGGAATCTTGTTGTCCGACCGTTTGACGTCGTCAGTTTCTGGACATTTCCAGTGAACGTTCTTGGTCGCTGCGTGCTGCGTGTCTGTGTCTAAAGGCGGCTGCGCTTTGGACACGGGCGTCTGAAGAACTTTATTCGGTCGTTTCTGATGTTCTGTCGTGCACTTTTCGACTACGTCCTGACGCTTTTCGCCGACAAGTTCCGCCGCCACGACGCGCTGTTCTGTTGTCTGGCATTTAGTCGAGTCGCCGACCTGATCTTTGCGATTGATCGCGTCCCAGTCGTCCGACTGCAGAGTATCCTTGAGCGCGTTCCAGACCGAAAGCAGCTTGTCCTTGTCGCAGTCTTTCAACCGGAAGTTGGACGTCATCTTTTCCGCCGGTTTCTTGTGAAAGTTGTTGTTGTCGTCTGGCTGTATGACGTTGACCGGCAGCTCTGCCAGTTTCTGTCGCTCGTGTAGCCTAGCAACTTTGTTCGCCATGACGCCGGAAGCTTGAAGCGATTTCGACGTGGATGCCGCGTCGCGAACGGCGCTCGACGTCCAGATGTTCCGGTCCAGGTCGTTAGCGTTGCGTTTAGCAGCGACGACGGCAGGTGATACGTTCTCCTTGTCGCCGATCAACCAGTCTCGCATCGCGTCGTTCGTGAAGTCCTGCGGACGACAGACGACGGCAGTTGTATGAGCGCTCGCCGGTAGCGTCGACTTGATTGGTTTTTTGCTCGTGGTCGGCTTCGGCGGGTACTTCCGCGGTCTGCCGCGTCCTCGCTTAACGACGGGCTCGTTGTTCTGCTGGACCGTCTGCGGTTGAGTTGGCGGTGCGCCGTCAGCGCTGCGTACCGCCGTCGACTGATCGACGTTGGATAGTGCGGCCGCCACGCCTCTCGGCGGCTCAGGACGACTGACACGCGAAGGAGACCCGACAACGTCGGGAGGACAGGTCGTCAGAACATCGTGACGAGGTTGATCAACGGCAGCTGTCAACTGCGTGCCGGGCACGTACGACTCGGCACGAACGTCGACCGGGTGAACTCCTGGCTCCAACTTCGGCTGAAACTTGGTCGCAGCGCGCTTGGTGTCGCTCGTCCAGCCGCATCCGACGACGATCACGTCGTCCGAGTCTGCAGTTTCGCGGTCGGCGACGGCACGTCCAGCTGGAACGTTGTCGTGGACCGGCGACAGGCGATGAGTAGCACTCAGCGCGACACGGCAGTGCAGACGGCGCTGAAGATAGGACAGAGGTCGTCCATGAGGTCCGTGTCCTGCTACAAAGGCTACTTGTGGCATGCTCGCAGCGGCGCCAACTTTCGTTGTCGTTGCGGGTTGTGCACAGAACTCATCGCCGGCCGGATATGCGTACTGTATACACCACAACCATACAATAAACTGGTAAATCGCATGCGACTCATAAAGTCAAACGTCTGCAAAGTTCATCTACACTTTTTGTAAATGTATAAAAATTATAATGCGAAAAAATGGCCGATAATTTACATTATGAGGCGCACACATTGTATTTATGTTCATCAAACTAAACGAGTATAAGATTATAGCATTTCTACACATGGAGATTATAGCAGAGAGCACAAGTAATCGCTTTAACGAGTAAGTGTTTTTGCCGCGCGATGCTAGCATCAAGCGCGGCCTTAGTCATCATTCGGTGTCCGTCTGTGTGTCTGTCTGTGTATGTGTGTCTGTCTGTGTGTTTGACATGTTCGTACATTCTGTCAAAACGAATTAACATGTCTTCGAAATTTTTTCACCATCGGGTAGCCGCACCATTCTAGTTTTCCACGCCAAACGACATGGCGATATTCCGACGGAAACCCGCTAATGGGGGCGTCAAATGCAGGTGGGGTAGGCAGAAATCGCGATTCTGAGCCTATATCTGGCTTCACTGCCTGCTGTTAAGGCTGCAAAAGGTCAGGTGTTGTCAACACGGTCGCCGGTGGACCACGGCCACCGTCCCGCCGCAAGTTGTGACACATCGCTGGTAGTAAGCGGCGGTGTTGGTTGCAGGAGAAGACGACGAAATGTTTACGACAAGAAGCCTCAACGTTACGCCAAAGACAACAGAACAGCGCATTTAACTGCACGCAGTGATAAATCTGTAGCTTACGTAACTAACAATAAAAGACTCTACTCGACGTTTTGTACTGTTGAAGCTAACTACTGACAGACATGAAGCATCGCGCGGCCTCTTTGCGGCAGCAGAGCTACTTGTACTGTAGTATACTGGTCGGCTGGATCTATTTTTGTGTTGTATACTGTACAGATATAATGAAACGTTAATAGACTCCATTGGAGTGCATTCATCTAACTCACCAGATGGCGCCTCAAAGTCGGGTGACTGAGGCGCCATCTGGCGAGTTCGATGAATTCATTTAAAAATCAATGCAGAAATAATAAGAAGCTCAGCTGTCGCAGAGAGGCCGCGCGATGTTTCGTGTCATTGAATATTTCGCCAAGTTGCTCAAGATCACTCAAGGTCATTGGAAATAGCACCATTCGATAGATCGTATACGAATGCATGTTAGCGTTGAATAGTAACTATGGCCCTATCTTGTATCATTGCCGAGGTAAAGCTAGATATCGGTCGGAAATCGCGATTTTTCATACCCTGCATTTCATACCATGCATACCCAGTTAGGAGTCCCTGTCGGAATATTGCCACAACGTATGGTGTGGAAAAAACAGAATGGTTTGGCTACCAGACGGTGCAAAAAGTTTGAGAATATGTTTAGTTTTTTTGACGCAATACCGGCGTGCGATAGACAGACGGACAGACATCTTGGCAGGCATAGCATCATGCGGTAACTAAAGCAATATTGAATAAAGATTACTAACGTCGTTGGCATCGCGACGGCTGGAGAGTGCAGGCAGTGGTGCCGACGCTGGTCTGGCGGAGCCCTGTACGCGAACGACGCCGCCTTGTGCCGGCGCGCCGCCAGTCGGGTACCTCGAATCACTGGACTCTCCCGTCGACGATGAGTCGTCACCTTCTCGTGGCACCAACACCGCACACTCGGGCGCTATCTGCACACGCGCGAACAAGCCACATAACGTGTCAGTGAAAACGAACAAACCCTAAGTTTACCGTCATATCGACGCATTTAACACGAAAGAGGTGAATGCACGGACCTTCGTCTGAACCCTTTAATGCGTACGCACAGGTAATTATAGTGCCACATCGAATAATATGAAGTTGGTACAGTGGCCGTTGGCGGGTGGGCTGTTACATTTGTTACAAGGAGGAGGGGACTGGGTGGGGCCGCAGCCCGCCCAGGCCTCTCCTCGCTGTAACAAATGTAACAGCTCGCCTATCAACGGCCAGTGTACCAATCACCGTATTGCTGTATAATGGTCAGTTGCTCTGTGGTTTTAATGTGCCCGCCAAAGGGTTAATAAAGCCTAAAGGGAAGAAATTATGACGTGACTCAATCGTCGAGAAAATAGATTCTTACTCTTCTGGTGTTACTCAAATTCGGTTGGGTAATATCTTAAGTAAACGAGTGCAGGAGAACCATCTGCTTTGGAGTGGGGGCAAAGGCTATGTGCGAGTGCTTGAGATGGGTTAACAAGCAACCGCTGCAAAGGATTTCGATATTTTTGGCGTTAAATTTGGTTTCAGCTCCTACCACAGTCATACAAAGTACGACAGAACATCAAACGGATGGCCAGGCCTACTGCTTGCCATATAACTAGCTCAGCTATCGCAGAGAGGCCGCGCGACTATGTCTGACATTGTAACCTTGAAATTCTGCTTAGGGGTCATCATTTCACTCTAATCCTTTTCTGATTGATTGATTTATTGATTGAAAATGGTATCACTGGAAAGCTTGTGTACGGTTTCTTATTCGCACTCCATAGCAACTATAGCCGTATCTCTAGCCGTTTCGACATATTACACGAACGTGACAGCCAGCCACCCAGCCACCGCGTGACAGCAAGAGCCGTGCTGTGCGGCATCGTGAGGCTGCAGTCGCGCGGCAACTATCGCGACCGCTCACAACTTGTGGACATGCATCGAATAATATGAAGTTGGTACATTGGCCGTTGATGGTGTTACATTTGGTACAGCGATGAGGGGAATGGCTGGGCCGCAGCCCGCCCAGGCCCCTTCTCGCTATACCGAATGTAACAGCCCACCCATCAACGGCCAGTGTACCAACTTCATATTATTCGATGTGGCACTATAATTACCTCTGCACTCTAAAGGGTTAACCACTAAACTGGCTGCTCTCATAAGCATGCAGTGAAACGAAAATCTGATAATTAAATGTGTTGAACACAAACAGTGAGAAAGACAACTATAGCAATTATTCTCAATTTCGACGATTAGAAATACACTGTGTTTCAAAAAAAAGTTCACCCCTAGGACTTTCATGATAACCGTGTGAAATGAAAACCAATTTAAATAATATTTGGCAGAAATGTACCTGACAAAATTTGCAACAAAACTATATGCAACAAATGTGAGATTTAT
>Ga0209149_1001531_pt1 | contig 11852 bp, 8 predicted proteins | sample WorMetTyACAVOLI2_FD_187423 | JGI IMG/M metagenome (GOLD analysis project Ga0209149, IMG submission 187423) | Marine gutless worms symbiont microbial communities from Max Planck institute for Marine Microbiology, Germany - Olavius algarvensis... ...
CACCAAAGGGGGTGCCGATATTCCGACGGGAACCCCCCTAACGGGGGCGTCGAATACAAGGGGGTATGAAAAATTTCCGATTTTTTCACGAATATCTCGCTGTATCTCAGAAACGGTTATACATAGATGGGCAGCGAGACAATTTGTAAGCATCGAATTCTCTTTCCATCCATACAACATTTAGCGTGATTGCCCAGGGGCGTCCCCAGGGGAAACCGAAATGTGATAAAAAAATAGCGATTTTTGGACTTACGCATTGACTTACGCATCGTATAACTCGGAAACTATTGAAGATAGATAGGTACATGCTGAGAGGGATTTGATAAGCATTGAATTGTCTTTCCATCCATGTAACACATTGCGTGATAGTCGCAGGGTCGTCTCCAGGGGAAACAAAAATGTGGGCTGCGGTACGTGAAAATGGCGATTTTTTTGCACTTGCGGTTCGAATAACTGGGAAACTGTTGAAGATAGATGGGTACATGCAGCGAGACAATTTGTAAGCATCGAATGATCCATACAACATTTAGCGTGATTGCCCCAGGGGCGTCCCCGGGGGAAACCAAAATGTGGTAAAAATAGCGATTTTTGGACTTACGCATTGATTTAAGCATCGTATAACTCGGAAACTATTGAAGATAGATATGTACATGCTGCGAGGGGTTTGACAAGCATTGAATTATCTTTCCATCCGTGCAACATATTGCGTGATAGTCGCAGGGGTGTCTCCAGGGGAAGCAAAAATGTGAAAACGGCGATTTTTTAACTGTTGTAAATTATTTTATAACTGTTGTAAATTACACAATTTTTGCTGCCATAATAGATTCATTCATGTCTAATTAACCGTCTGTAGCATATGTACGTGAACTTCTTGTCTATGTATTCTGACAAAAAGTCCTGCATGCATACCGCAACAACTTTACAAACCAGCATCGCGCGGTTTGTCAGCGATAGCTCGCGCGGTTTGTCAGCGATAGCTGAGCTTCTTGTTTGTTCACTCATTGTAAACCAGCATTGGTAAATTACAGGCTAAATGACTTGACTTGACTTGACTCAAAAGTTAGCACATATATGTTCTTGAGTCCAATATTAAATGCTCAAAATGTTCTCCTTTGGAACGAATACATGCACACAGACGTTTGCGTCATTGCCGGTAATTAATTGCGTCATCGATCACGCTTTGCTGCAAGCCACGTCAGACATCGAGCACGTAGGCCTGGCCTACGCTATTCAGTTTATCGGTGTCATGAACTTTCGTCTGTTAGAGCCGCTGCTGCATTTATCCCCAATTTCTGTAGGTCAGCCGGGTTCAGATCTTGACTGCTGGCGTAATGGACGCGGGTGTTTCCCGTTCCAGAACGCTGATTGGTAACAACAGTTGTGATCGAAAAATGTTTCGCAAGGTAGTGGAATAACACATTTAAAGTGCGGTGGGAAATACGATAAGGCTTCAGTGAAAATTTAGTGCTGAGTCCAACAGTTTCGTGCCTGGTCTGAGGCTCCGTGTCAGCAATGAAGGGCTAGACGTAAGCGCCGAGCAAATACTGTGGATAGCACGCGTGTCCCAGATAGATACTAAACGCTCTCCCACTGCGCACTCGTTTATTTGCAAGTGGGCGAAATTGCATTCGGCATCGCCAAAGCATAGCCCGATGAATCGCGACGATAGGCGCTTTCTGCTGACTCGAGTTGATAAGAAAATACGATTATGGTTTTTGTCGCGGTCAGATATGCTGGTCATATAGGCACTGTCTGTCCGTCAGAAGCTGGTGTTGAGTCGAATTATTGTAGGATCATGCGCAATTTCACCGTCGGTAGCCCACGGACTCTACAGTTTTTTGAGACCTACTTTCATCCACCGGTCACAGTGAACCTGGGACTCCTAACCCTAATGCTGCAAAGCCTGCCTGGAAACCCCACGTAAGCATGCGTCTGTGCTAACTGCGTACAGGCAAATAAACTGACTGCTACTGCTACATCTCTGCGCTATTCATAGCGATGACGCATGTGGGCGGGCTGCGGTGTTTTGCATGAGTAGGCCTATACGTAAGTAATTTGACGTAATAGACATTCTGCGCATGCGCGTATTCGACCGGAAGTTTCATTGCTGCATGCGACATGCCTTTCGCGTTGAATAAAGTAGTGTGTGTGTGTGTTGTATGAATGTTATCGTTGGCCAGAAAACTGGCTATAAATGGTATTTAAATAGCCATTTGGTATTAAAGTGGTCCCTGGCTATTGACTGCGTAAAATATTATTTAAATACTTTGCACTGGGAGTACTGTTTACACGGCTAATTGGTGTTATAGGTTATATCGTCACAACACAGCATTCTGTTCAAGACTATAGCTACACACACATTTTACGGCGTCTGCTGACCGAGAATTTGTTGAGACGTTCAGTGCTGGTTGATTGGATCGCACTAGGGAGACGACTGACATAATGGACCGTGTCTTGTTCAATGTACATAGGTAATGCAGGCAACAGCAGAGCGCTCCAAGCTGGTCGCGACGCCGCGCTACGTCGGCAGCAGTGCGTCTGCTTCCGGTTCACTGCTTCCGGCAGACGGGAACGGAAATAGAAAAGATTCTTGCGGCGACCGTTCGTCGCGTGACCAGCACCGTATCACCGTGATGCTAATTATCGTGGTGATCGTCTTTCTCCTGTGCCAGCTGCCACAGGCCATACAACATATCTACAATATCTACCACGTGGTCATCGGCGTCGAACCGACCGTGTACCAGAGACAGGTGTGGCACAGCTCTGCTTCTGCTGTTTTTGCACGTCATGTCATTTCACACAAAGGAACATACACATAAGCCACCGACTCCAAAAGTAACTCCAGTTAAGGTAAGTTGATCGAGAGATCATTAAATTTGATGTACACGCAAACTGTAATTGGGCGTTGCCATTTTTTTGGATCAGGGGATCAATCGAAACTCAAGAGCGCGAAGTACGAAGCTGAGGCGCGAATTGCGTTTTCTCTTTCTCCCAAATACGACTTAACTTCACTATATTGAAGACTCCGAGCCGGTAATAGACGGATCACGTAACCGATGTGCAGTGAACAAAAACAGAAAAGTGCTAAAAGCGCAAACATAACTGAACAACTAAAGCAACAAAATCAACTGAAAACTGAAAAAGGCTCCTCGCGGCACGGGGCGACTCCCTACACCGATTGTCGGTGAGGTAGCTGAATCTGATGAACGGTTGGTGTACCCCCATTGACGCCCACCTCGTGACAGCTGGCGCCTCACATTCAGCTTCAACGGTGGCACTGCGCACCTTACAAATTTATGTACTACTACTACTGTTATTACTATTATTATCATCTGTAGGGGTTAATGTAGCTAACTAATTAGTTTCTAATTCACTTACCGCCCATCATTGAGGATACACGACGTCGATATCAACGCAGCACTGTACATTTAGTTATACAATATACGTTAGTGCCGTCTGTGATTCTTCGTATATAATTTGAACAAGTGATGCCGGACACAGCAATTGCAGGGTGCTGCCACCTGGAGAATAAAATCGCATAATCTCAAAGCCGTTATCGTGTATGCTGAAAGTTTTATGACGATAACTATAACCGTTTTCGCGTATGTTGACAAACATCATAACAGACGAAGGCGCCAAAATAACGAAAGGGCAAGGCAATAGTTAACCCTTTAATGGGCACATGTAATTATAGTGCCACATCGAATAATATGAAATTGGTACACTGGCCGTTGATGGGTGGGCTGTTACATTTGGTACAGCGAGCAGGGGCCTGGGAGGGGCCGCCCGTATTGCTGTACAATGGTCCGTTGCTCCGCAGTTTTAATGTATCCATTAAAAGGTTAAAGAACTCAGTGGTACTGATGCTGTGCATTGCGATGCAGGTGAAGCGAATCACAGGTAACGTGTTCAATCTGCTCGTGATGGTCAACTGCGCGGCGAACTTCATCCTCTACAGCGCGCTCAGCACCAAGTTTCGCGCTACGTTTTCGCGACTCTTCTGCGCCTGTCGCACGTCGTCGCCCGACGCCTCTCCTCGCTTCTGTTGCTGCAGCTGGCCGGTTCGCACGTATAGCTCCGCCGCCGGTCGCGACGTAAACCCAGGTACGGGCGTCGCTGGGCGCTACGCGTCGCTGCAAGCCGGCGGCCGTGCTTCAGCGCCCGATGGCGGAGGCCGCGGCAGCGGGCACGGCGCAGGCCGGTTCGCGTCGTCTTCGACGTTTACCGTCACCGACGACGTGAGAGAACTGGACGAAGGTCAGTGTTCTGTGACGCAGACGACGACCAACGACAAGATGGCGATGTCAAGTCAGTCCGGCATCGAAGAAGATCTCGACGACTTGCAAATCTCGAGTTTATAACAATCAGACCCGTCTAAATGAGTTCTAGTTAAACTTACCGGGTAAACTACCTAATGTACAGGAGCGGTGCCAGATAGTTTTCCAGGGGTTCCGAAATCAAAGGGTCTGGGGACGGAAGTCCCCCTGTGGGGTCCGCGGTCAAAGCATCATTGGAAGGCTCCGCCCCTACCCCTCCGAAAAAAATCCGCGTATGTGTACAATTCCCACGGGTGCCGTGGGTGAAGGCTGGGGTCCGGTCCAGGGATCCGGATTTTTTTCCGGGGAGAGGTAGCGGTGAAGCCATCCTATGACCCTTTACCCGCACCCAGAAACGCCAAGTGAATGTGTCCTGATCGTCAGTGAAATCACGAATGAATGTAGCTTTTAGTTACTTCGTCGTAATTAATACAACGTTGTGCACACATTCCTTGTAAAAGAGAGGCGCGTAACCAAAATGAAATAACATTAGGCGTAAGCTTAACTCAAATGTGAGTGTGCAAGAGAATGTAGTGTCACGAAAACCGATTAAGTTATTATTAAGTAAAATCAGACAGATATGGTTACTGTTAATCACACAATCACAATGCTCCTTTATTAGCATCACATTAGTAATAAACAATTAGTCATCAGAATACAAATGTAACTCAAATGTGAATGTTAACAATCTGATTTCGACAGCAGTACATTTAAATAATAAATAGGCCAATAGTCGTTTTTTCCCATTTCATTTATTTTGAATAAGATCAAGACGCATAAATATAACACACAAGAAATTCAAAAAAGAGAGAAAAGAGAATATAGGACATATATACCTAGATCTTTAGCTTATTACTGAAAAATGACAATGTATAAAGTATAATATTTATATCTGGTATGTGTACTTGATGTTACGATGTTCGAAACTCGTCGTCAATGAAATGAAACTTTTAACGAAAGCAACTCGAAAATTGATTGAAAAATATGTTGCGTGAAACAATATGAAACAAAGGAAGCGTAGTTACGGTGGAAACTGACACTGACGGCGCAGCGTTTACATTTTTACATTTAATGGACACATTAAAACCGCAGCACAAGGGACCATTATACAGCAAGACGGTGATTGGTACACTGGCAGTTGATGGGTGGACTGTTACATTTGGTACAGCGAGGAGGGGCCTGGGCGGTCTGCAGCATCGACCGGTACCCTCCTCGCTGTACCGATTGTAACAGCCCACCCGTCAACGGCCAGTGTACCAACTACATATTATTCGATGTGGCACTATACGTAATTGTTTTTGCACTATAAATGATTTTCATAATTTTTTGTTATATTAATTACATGTGGGGTAGTCGCTAACTTAGAAAACAAGTCATAAAACTGGTGCAAAGTACAACCAAGTGTGCAATATTTAAAAACAAAACAAAACAGAGATGGAGTTAAAACGGTTGGTCGTACGACAGTCTTGTCAGCGGTCTAAAGACGTCGTTAGGCCGTATCTGTCGTACGCTCTGTGGAGAATACGTTAGTGAGACGGCAGGCCGAGTTGAACGTCTCTTCGACACATAAAAGGTCATTTCGGAGACGAGTAGCTCGACGGGAATGATAAAGCTGGAGATCGTCGCTAGCAAAATAGAGATTTAGTCGGTCTAGAATTCCCAAAAGTTGACACGGTCGATTACGCTGCGTCGTGCACCGTCGTCGTCCACCGAGATGATGCCTACGAGAATGTCGTCGAAATAATGCTAAATCAGTGTCACCAGCAACGGACGCAGATCCGTATCTCGCAACTGAGTCGCGTAAATAACGAAATACTCCGCAACATTTATTAACTTTTTTTGTACAACAAGTAGATCCAGTGAGTGACACTTTATGACACATGAGCAACTTTTTCACTGTTATTGGTCGCCAGCGAAATTTTGAAAAAAAAGGTTGAGCGTGTGTTAAACTGTCCGAGCGGGGACGGAAACTTGCGCGCCACAGCTGCGAAAAATCCGTCGATAACTGTATGACAGATGTTAGAAAATACAGTAAAATGCCCGATCTCGTAATGTTAGAGAAAGTGGAAAGTAATCCGGAATCGGATCAACATGAAAATTTAATCATTTCTAGAGGGTCACGCCTTGCCAATCGATACCGAGTTTGGTTGACATCCACCGCCGCGATTGTGGGTTACTTTGCGAACAGACGACGGCCAAGCGCTAAGACACACGCAGTGGGTGGTCGTAATGCCCGCTCCGCCTCTATACAGAGGCGCACAGGCAAAAATCGTTTTTTTTTCGTATACGCTGTGACCAGTAGCGTTGTTATGCGGCCCACCTACTAGGATGCTGCATTACGTCGAACACTGCCTTCCGTCTGTCCGACTATCCTGCGAACGCCTGTGACTCAAGAACGAATATACACGATTTCCGTACAAACTGCAACAGACGTTGCCATTTTGATATCAGCAAATCAAAAGTCAAGAACGTGAAGTACAAATCTTAGGCACGCAGCGTATCATAACCGATGAACGGAAAGCATAACGTCTTAAAACCAACTAGAGGACACTATATAGAGGTGGATGAAAGTTGACATTTAACCTTTTTGACCCTGTGACCTTGAACTTTAAACATCAAAATGCTTGGGAATGTAGAGGTCGCCGAGTAGAAACTACCTACCAAGTTTGGTCGAAATATCTTCAGCCATTTTGTCAGCAAGTGCGACCATGCAGACGTACATACGAACATACTAACTAGCTGACAGCACTAAAAGCTTTACTCCATGCTGGACTACCGTAGGCGTGGGTAAAAAAGACGAAAACGTGCACAGTTAAACGGTCAGAATCGAGGTCACGAGGTCAACGTAGCGCTGTCCGTCCGTGTGTGTCATCACGGCTTATAAATCAAGAAATAACATAGAAAATTGTCTGTAGCAATTTTTGTGCAGTTTGCGATACCGTTTTTAGTTTAAGAGGTCAAAGGTCAAGGTAATCAGGCCTCACAAAGGTCAAACAGCAAATGCACCACAACTGATGAACGTGCAATTAACGAGGTCTTCAAACTCAATATATATTTATTATGAAATCGTACACAAGGTACACAATAAAAAGAAAATGAAAAAAAGACAAGGAAAAAATAAAAACACAAAATAAAAACATTTAAAACTACACTAAACTACTACATCCAATTATCAGAATACAGTTAAGCAGTGCACAACGCATCAATCATAGTCTGAATGTCTGTGTCAGCAAAATCTTTACTGACTGAAAATGACCCTGATCGAACAAAAACAAGTTCAAGCAGTGAGTAAGCTAAGTGCACAGATTCACTGTCAACTTTCGAAATACAGAAATCATATACAAAACGAGGAGTGACATAAAGTAACTTGTCCAGAAGAACATCAAACCGATGGCAGCAATGGAATGCATTTCTAGCCACTGGTAGGATTATACCAAATACCGATTACCTGAAAGGTCAAAGGTCAAGGCGTCAACGTATATACCCACCAAATGTACTAAAATGGTTAACAACAGGCTGACAAATAAACAAGTGTCCACGTCAGTACTCAAAAGATCCCAACGTGGCAGGGCCGGTCGCATATCGTGTTGGCAATCGGGGCCACACATCTTGCTGTTACGTGCATTAGATTGATGTTAGCTTGTAATGTGCTGTTTTATGTCATATCAGTCGTTGCGCTGTGCAATCGGCATTTACAGCGATTTTGTATATACACCCATGGGCGTAAACCAGACGGTAGCAGGGGAATATGTTCCCATCAGATTTTGGACATGTTTACCTCAACTTACCTTATGTTTTATACACCGTGGTTCATAAAAAAACGGACCACTTGCTATTCGTTCATAACTTTGACTGACTAATGTTGACCGATATTTACTGACGCGCGATATTAATATAGCAAATCTGTCTTTGTCCGTCTGTCCGTTACATTCCGGTATTGTATGAAAATGGCTTAACGTATTGTCATAGCTTGTTTTCATAATACGGTAGCCCAATCATTTTAGTTTTATCAGCATCAAACATCTTCACAAAATTCGTACGGGGTCACTCCATGCGGGGGCGCTAAATACAGGTGGGGAATAAAAATTTCGCGATTTTCTACCAATAAGTCGCTGTATCTCGCAAACGATACAAGATAGCGCCATAGTTACTATGGAAGGCGAATAGGAACCGCACCCAAGCTTTTGAATGGCACCAGTTTCAATGACTTGAGTCACCTTTAAGCCTGATTACAAGGTCACGATATTATTTAATGTCAAATAACTAAAAAATGGTACAAGATACAGCTATAGTTACAATGGCGGACTAATAGAAAGTCATAGATGGTCTGTCGAACCGCGCCATTTTCAATGACTTGAACGACCCCAAACCCAGATTTCAAGGTCAGGCCATTCTTTGCCGCCGAATATCTCTGAAATGGCTAAAGATACGGCCATAGTTACTATATGGAAGGCGAATAGGAAACCGTACCCAAGCTTTCAAATGGTACCACTTTCAATGATATTGAGTGACCTTTAACCCACATTTCAAGGTCACGATAATATTCAACGTCAAATAACTTGACTACAACTAAAGGCCCGTTTATAGCGACACAACGCAACTCAATTCAACTGAACTCAACTAAACTCAAGTCGACAGCGTGAACAACAGTTGACTCAGTTTGTGACGTCATAAACAAAAACACGACTGACTTGGCTGTACGCTGTTCAACTGGGTCAGTTGAGTTGAGTTGAGTTGAGTTGTGTCGCTATAAACACCGCTTAAGTCGTATATGATCTATCCAATGGTTCCGCTTCCAGTGACCTTAAGTGACCGTTAAATTAGATTTCAAGGTCACGGGGTAATTAGGCCTATAAATGCCCTGGACGTATTGTGTGCGCAGCTGACGCGCGATCTGTTTGCGATCGCTAAGGTCTTGTTGAAATTCTTTCACTGTTAGACTCAGCAGTAAATTTGCCACGAGATCCGTGTCATATTTCCCACCACACCTACAATGTGTCGCTACACTACCACCGCCACCAAAACAGCAGTCCAGGCGTTTATCTGCTGTCGTCTGGACTACTGCAACTCCGTGTTGTACGGCATGTCAGACGGCCTTCTGCGGAAGGTTCAGTCCATTCAGAACGCCACTTCACGTCTGGTCACAGAAGCTCGACGATGTGACCACATCACGCCGGTGCTGCGTCAGCTGCATTGGCTGCCTGTCCGTCAACGAGTCGAATACAATGTTGCATACCTGGTACTCCAGTCGCTGGCTGGTCAGACACCCGCATACATAGCCGACGACAGACAGTGATCGCCGTCAGCTACGTTCAGCCGCTGCCAGGACATGCCTCGTCCCACGGACGCACAACAACTTCGGTGATCGAAGCTTCAGTGCTGCAGGCCCCCGCGTGTGGAACAGTTTACCGCCGGACCTGCGACGAGACATGAACTTTGCGCGTTTCAAGCGTCAACTGAAGACATTAATTTTCTATTCGGGAGTTAGTCAACCACGGCGCATTGTGACTGCTATTTTTGCGCCTTTGAAATACTCTTACTTACGTACTTACTTACTCACTTACTCACTTGTGAAAAACATAATATGAACAATAGCAAAATTCTAACGAATCTAACACAATATCACCGCTTTGCCTTATTGTTCACAAAATTAACCAAATAAACTTAATTGTGTGTGTACTCTTGAGTTGTATTAAATGCTAAAATGTCCTCTTTTGACATAGATGCATGCATGGAAACGTTTGCAACACTCATCAATTTCATGGCTTCAATGAACTGAAACAGCGCCTCATGAAGGTCTGGCATGGCTTGGAACAAAGTGTCACCGACACAATAGATGAGTGGCACAAACATCTCTGGGCGTGTTTCATGCCAAAGGAGGGCATTTTAAGCATTTAATATGAGTGGAGAGCACGCACATGCTAATGTTTAGAAGCACATATATTGTGTTAAATACATCAAGAGTATTACTATTGTTTATATTTCGTATTTCACATTTAAGGCGCGATGGGAAATATGATACTAGCCTTGTTTCAAATTTACTGCTTAGTCCAACAGTGAAAGAATTTTTAAAATCTGCCAACATTTCCCAAAGTTATGAACGAACATCGAGTGGCACTTTTTATGAACCATGGTGTAGTTGCCTGTTATATCATTTATCATTTAGAAGTGAGCCCAGAGTAATATTTACCAGATTCGTTCTTAGTACGCTTAGCATGCGCCATATTTAATACCGGGTGGAGCTGCACCCCTCGTTCGAGCTCAGCGCTTCTCGAGATCCTGTAGATGGCTTTAGGAAAGATGCTTCGTGGTATGAGAAGGAAAGGGACGGTGGTGGAAAAGGCATGGGGAAAGAAATGAGGGAAGAAATGGTGTTGGGGCGAAGGGAGGGGTAGGGAGAGCAAAAGATGGGACCAGATTTAGGCTACGCCCTTAATACGTCTGTGTGCTATCGTGTGATGTCAGTCGTCATCTGTGCTGTGTACGCCTATATGGCTAATACATGTCATGTATTTACATGTACAACCGACAAATAACAATGTTTCGAAACAGTGTGAAACAGTACTGTTATCTATAATTTATTTATTCATTTATGCCTAACGTAATATAATTTATATTATGAAGTTATGTAAAACTAGACTGGTCTTACGTTGAGACGAACTATCGCACGTTTTCGATTTTTCATAAAGTTCAAAGTTATTTTTCGTCAACTTTCGTTTTTTATCCAAGCGGCAGACTAAGCTGGCTACCCGTCAGTTTTTGAGCGTATGGTAAATATTTCGCTTGAAAATATTGTACAGGGTGGGCTAAAAACCGGACTGTTTTTGAGACCAGACAACTTTGCAACGACTAATGATAGAAAGGCGTGTAATACGTCAAAAGTTTCAGAATATTGTCTAGAATTAAATGCATAATTTGAATTTCAATGCAATTAAATATTCTTTGCCTAATTTGCATTGAATTTGATAACGATGCATGAGTTTTGTTCAGTTTTCATTCGAAATGCAGTAAAACAAGGACGATCTCTAACATATACGGTTAGTCCAGACAAAATTCAACGTGATCACCCTTTGCCTAGATAACCATCCTCAGTCTCTTTGGCAGCTGATCAATCGCTCGGTTCAGTGTGTCCTGGCTTCGCTGAGCCCAGCAGTCGATCATGCTTCAGCTGATCAGTGTCTGAAATTTTGTGACTATACACCATCTGCTATAACGCTGTCCACACTGAATAATCGGCGGGATTTAGATCTGGACTGTTCGCCGGCCAGTTTTCTGGCTCAATGAACTCAGGCAAATTGGAACAGTGTCGTGAACGGTGTGCATGGCGCTCCGTCCTAGTGACCTGTTACTTATTTTAGTAACATATCACTGCTCCGTCCTGCTGAACACGAAGTCGTTTTTCGGGATACGGCGAATTGCCAGCAGTAAACCTTGTTCGAGTACGTTCTCACAGTAATAAACACTGTTTATTTTAGCACCTGGCTGCACAAACACAAGGTCCGTCTTACCAAGTTTTGAAACAGCGACAGAAACCAT
>Ga0209149_1001532_pt1 | contig 11850 bp, 11 predicted proteins | sample WorMetTyACAVOLI2_FD_187423 | JGI IMG/M metagenome (GOLD analysis project Ga0209149, IMG submission 187423) | Marine gutless worms symbiont microbial communities from Max Planck institute for Marine Microbiology, Germany - Olavius algarvensis... ...
CAGATGACAGACGAGTTCGACTTAAGTATGGTCTAAGACCAAACTTCTGCTAAGTCTATAGTCTAAGACTTTCGCTAAGTCCAAAGTTCGGTCTTAAGTCTGGTCTTAGACCAAACCGTTGTCATGAAGTCAAGTTCGGTCTTAACATTGGACTTAGACTAAAGTTTGGTCTAAGTCTTTAGTCTTAGCCTTTGGACTTAGCGAAACTTGACCTCACCCATTGTCAGTGAAATGTTAGTTGTAAACAAGAAGCTCAGCTATCGGTATGGTATAGTAGTGTTTAACGTCCCACTCGACACATTATAGGTCATTTCAGAGACGATTTTACGGGTCAGATGACCCAACCAACAGTGTCATAGCACTGAAGGATGGCTCAGCTATCATTGACAAACCGTGCGATGCTGTTTTGTAAAGTTGTTGAGGTATTGAAACAGTACTGCAAATGCTCAGATCTGCACGATAAACAACCCACATTGTTGCCTCACTGTGAGGTCATGCGTGTGTTGTTTGATCCATAATTGTCGTTATTTATTGCTCGCTTCATGGGTTGGTTAGAAGTCAGGACCTTGCCTTGTGGGTTGGTTAGTGCCAGGAGTACAGGTTAGTGCCTGATAACATAATGCTGATTTTACAATAATTAGAGGTGCAGAGCATCAGGCTGCACCTATCAAAATGTGATGCGTGCAGTTCACAAGAATTTTACTTAAGTGGACAGGAATTCCTCACCTTGTGCGTCAGTTAGGGTTCAGACGGCCTTAGGGTCGGCCAGCCAACAGGGTCAATTTACCCTGTTGGCTAGCCTACAGCACCGATGTAGTGTTTACACAAGCCCGTTGAGAAGGCTATTTTTTGAAACACCCTGTATACACACTCTGTATGTATATATTACATTAACGTGTAGCTACATCAAACAACACAGAAACAGTAGATACATCCGTGCTTTCATCTACTTCACATTATACTGCACAATGATGAATTCAATAACAACAATGACAACAACAATAAACAAACTTCGGGTATAGGTGCTGTAAGACCAGCTATCTTGAGAGTTGGATATGACGGAGGTGGTCCGTAACGCTGCATGGCAATCAGCCACGGCGGCGGATATTTCTCAGCATTCTGCACAGCAAAATACACTCTGCAGTAATCAGTTACTTCAATGTGTGACTAGTGACTAAAAGTTTTACCATTTATGATGTAATAGAAATATGTTTTCTAAGGCAATGATCAATAACTGTACAAAATCATTTAACTGGTGATACTGACAGCACCAATTGGCATCCCAAGCGCAGTCCTGATGTCGTCTGACAAATTTCCAGGTTTCTTTTCTTTCAGTCTCGTTTCGAACTCTTTGCCCTGAAATTAAAGCAACAACCAAATACTTTAATGTTCTCTACTGTTTTGTATGGTAACCACAGGAAAGATCTGATGGCAATGACTACAAAATGCTGCTGACATCATAAATGTTCATCAGCGGTTAGGTGTGGGAATAAAGACAAAACTAATCCCTTAAATTTTCATCCACATTAATACACTGTGTCTCAAAAAACAACATTTCATCTTTGATGATAACTTGAAAACAGCAATTTCTGGTATATGTCATCGAAAGATGGTTTCACTTCTCACCTATTTAGAGCAAATGCCTTGCCTTGGAAAACTGTCAAACCCTAAAAATCATGAATTTAGCCGCAAACTGCAGACTTTCTCAATGCTACAAATTACAATGCTAGGATGTTGTTTTTTACACTAGTCAAGGGACTCACTGGGAAGATCGCCTCCGAAATGACCTATAATGTGTCAAGTGGAACGTTAAACCCTATTATACTATACCATATTAAGTGCAAAACTGTGACTTTATTTTTTACTCATTTACTGTTCAACTTCTGGTTTAGAAAAGAATATTAACCAGATTTTCTTTAACAAATTGTCAACATTTCTCCACTTTCAACCTTTTTCGGAAATTTATTGCACTGTACCCCTTTGACAGACAGAGATGTTTAAAAATAAAATTTGTGTCTTCAGGTGAAATTTTGATGATTTTATATAATTTTTACCGACATGTAAACTTGTATCATCTCCAATAGATCTCGTTATTATTCTTGAGAAGTATATAGTGATACAAAAGGTTATTGGGCACAACAATAACTCTTGTTACCTGTGAATTACACTCCTATACAAATAGCACACAAAAGGGTTGATGTCACAATGAGTTACAAATTCACAGTTATGCACTATAACATACCTCATAATATATGTCGCCGTGAATGGTCATCTTCGGCTTTGATTGATATTTGAAAAAAGCATCGTGCAACTTCTGATAATCAATATCAATCTTTCCCATTTTAGGCCGCACACGTTCACGCATCTTGGCCTTCAGTGTCTTCTGATCTTCCTTCTCCTGCAGCGCTTGCCTCATCTCCATAATGCCAGTTGCCTTGATGAAATCTGGCAGATCGAACGGCGGCTTTTCTATACCACGTTTCCCTTGCAAGTATTTGCGCTTAAAGCACCAGTGCCGTGGCACTGACACTGTGTTGCGTGTTGCCTACAGTACACACATTTACACATTAATGGAGTATTAAAAGCAAATAATTTGTCACAATCAAATGCCATAGTTATACAATAATAATATCACTGCAGCGTCAATGTTGTAACTTCAGTGGCCAGTCAATCAGACTGTGCGAGACAAGCCTTTTGCTGTTCTGCGCCAACAGTCTGGAACTCATTGTCTGAGACAATAATAAGCACTGACTCACTGTCTGTATTTAAATCTAGGCTTAAGACGTACTTTTTCCGTAAAGCTTTTGATTAACACCCACAAATGACCTGCCGCCAGCTCCTCTGAAGCCAAGGCCTTAAGCGCTTTATAAATCGAATTATTATTATCATTAGCAATTAAAAGCTAAATTGAACAGAAGTGTCGTCAGTTGAGGGTGGCGAAAGTACTCTGGACTTGTTTTATGCAAGTTCTGAGGAAATTCCGAAGTTACAGCGTCCACGTCGTGCCACTGTAAACCGCAGGAATCTTCAATGTGGAGATGATTCCATACTGCAGGCAAATGTAACACTGGACAAGGGGTCGCCTTCCCTGGGTGCGGCGGGGAGGCCTCGATCTGGGGAGTCGGCCTTGCTGGTTGTCGGTTCCTCTGTGCTGGTAAGTACACCGTGGTCCATAAAAACAGGACATTACATAAGTTTTGCACCGTTTGAGAGAGAATTAAATTTTCAACAAAACCCATGTAATATTTCCCACCTAATCTTAACACTGGTCCCACACTACCTTGGAAAAGTTAAAAGATTAATTTATCTCAAAAACCAGGGCATGTGCACACTGTGATCCATTGCCAGAATATGTGATTTGTAAATAATCTTACTTACTTATCCCTCGTCTGTTGTTGATCACGTGTTCATGACGTCACATATGACGTCATCAGTTGTTTACAGTTAATCAGACGATAACGATGGTTTTTAGTAAAGAAGACAAAATTTTAATTAAAAATCTTTATGAAACATAAGGTTATGGTGCGCGCAAACTTCTTAAAAGAGTTTCCGCAGAAAAAATAGACGAAAGGCGGTTTAGACAGCTTGATTACAAAGCTGAGAAGTACTGGAGATATCGTGAGGAAGCAGGGTAGTGGCAGACCTTGGTCGACACGCACCAATGAAGCTCTCGCTGAAGTTGCAGATCTGGTTTTGAGTCAAGAAGACAAAGAAGAAGTCAAGAAGACAAATCACAGACACACCGCTCAACTCGTAAAATTTCCTGTGAAACTGGGATTTCTTGCACAACTGTGATGCGTATCATTCATGACAACCTTCAGCTGCGATGTCTGAAAAAGCGCCGCGCTCAGGAACTGACTGCAGTGAACAAGGTAACACGAAGCAAACATCTGTAGCACCGCTACTCAAAATCGCAGTTGACTTTATCTGGTTCACTGATGAGGTGTTTATAATTGCTGCTCCATCAAATGCTCAAAATGACCGAGTTTATGCACCCAAGTCGAGCAGAAAGAAAGACGTTACTGCTGAGCGTTTGCTGTGAACTCGTTCAAGATTCTGCAAGTCTCTGATGGTGTCTGTGAGAGTCTCCAAGCTTGGTCGAACAGAGCTGGTGTTTGTCGAACCAAGTATAAAGATTAATGGGGCTTATTATCGAGATATTCTGCTAAAGAAACAGTTACTGCCAATCATACGCCGGATATCAGGAGACATGTTCATCTTTCAGCAGGATAATGCCCCGGCTCATCGAGCACGGGATACGGTGGAGTTCCTTAAACGAGAGACACCTGCATTCATCGGCCCAGACTTGTGGCCATCAAACAGTCCGGATCTTAATCCGGTGGACTACAAGGTCTGGGCTACAATGGACCAGCGGTCTACCAGAGAAAGATCCATGATATTGATAAACTGAGAGAACAGCTCACAGCCACTTGGCATAACCTGAAACAGTCGATTATTGACTCAGCAATCGATCTGTAGTGCAAGCGGCTAACAGCTTGCGTTAAGGCCAAAAGCAGACACTTTAAATATCAGTTGTAACCTGCTACGTGTTAATATTATTTTTGCTTGTGACAGTAAACGAATGTTTAAAATGAGAAATCAGTCATCATTTGCTGAAGTTACGGTGTCTTTTTAGGGGATTATAATGCATGCCCTGGTTTTTAAGATAAATTAATCTTTTAACTTTTCCAAGGTAGTGTGGGACCAGTGTTAAGGTTATGTGGGAAATATTACATGGGTTTTGTTGAAAATTTAATTCTCTTTCAAACGATGCAAAAATTGTAAAAATCGGTTAACATTTGACAAAGTTATCACCGATTATGTAATGTCCGGTTTTTTTATGGACCACAGTGTATATTGCTCTGCTTATTGAGCATGAGTGGCACAGCCCTTAGCACCCGGCTCATGGGGGCGTTACGTTTTCCGGGGATCCTGTTCATGACTTGGCGAGTGCAAGGGGTCATGAATGGTTGGCTACTTGTGTTTCTGTTCAAGATGTGCTGTCACAAGGCATCTTGAGCAGTAGTTCACCTTGTGGCATTTCAGGGTGTTCAGAGGAAGCCCTGCATGTTACCGCCATTTGGTGGTAATTTTTGACCCTGCTTAAGCAGGGTCAATTTTTCTCATTTTTTACACTTCGACTTTGTCGTCGGGATCTTAGAATACCGGTTACCGGTCTGTCTTCTAACTGCTTATAATATTCTTAATTGATAAATAACTCCAATGTAAAGGAGTTGTTATTTATTTTTCCTTTATGTAAGAAGGATAAAGCTTTTTGCTGTCTTTGTCCCTTTTTAAAGATGATATGACACAGTGTAAATGTTAATTTTTATCAATTACATTAAGCTGTTTATGGGAATGATAAAAAGTGGCAGATGTACAATGACTACGATGAATATAAATAAGTAAAAACTTATCCTGACCTTAAGATGAACAAGAAGCTTTGGATCTCGTGATGTTACGTCATGCATTTCGACGACATCAGGCCTCAACACAAGCTGCATAACATTAAAACTCATACTCAGACTTCATGCAGCAACATATAGCTATTATGATCCAGTTTAACGACATCTTAAAAGCGTCATAAAGACGACTTACACGCATTTGAAAACTGCACGTATTTCCAAATTCTTTCAATGAGTCACGTGTGAAATGCAAGTGAAGGTTAAGAACACTGCTGCGTACGATCGATTAATCAATGACACCAAAAAGACCGTACAGCACAATATACTTTAGCAAAGACTCTCACAACCAAAAACAATTCTTGAAGTAATATGCATTTTAAATCACATATCATTAATATTAAATTCTGGTTCTCATTTCAATAACCTATATATGTCAGTAAAACATAAATTTACCACCTGTTTCAATTCTGCTACACTCAATCGATTCATCTTTTTCAACTTCTTTTTTGACAGTTTAGATTTGTCAACTTCCACTGGCTTTTCCTAAAAACACAAAAACAATGTGCATACATAAACAACTTATCACAAACATCTTTAAGGTAAACTAATGATGAAGCGTGACATTCTACCATGGCTTTTAACTTCGGGGAATGTCAAATTAATTTTTTCAACATGTGAAAAAGATGTCTTCAACGTCAATCATAATCTGCTCATATTTAGCCAGCAAGTCTATTTTAATCGTCTTCTTCTCGTATGCATATCATGAACCATAACTGGTCAGCCACGAAACAGTGTCTTCATCCGCAGAGTGTAGCCGAGGTAAGCCGCCATTCAGTTTTTTCAGGGGACAGGAAACGACAATGTGGAACATCGTCTGGGTCTCGCCACAAGGACACTGATCAGTGTCTGTAAGTCACCATTTCCTTCTGCAGGCACTGCAGTGTCCCTGCTTTAAAACAAAAAAATACTTAACATAAAACTGAAGGTTTAAAATAAACAGATGCGGACAAGCAACCTCATCATCCATATCGAGTAATCCACGAGCTTTGATTGGAATTTCAGCAAGTTTCTTCTCGTCAATCTTATAGCCACTGCCTTCAGTTTGTTTCTCAGAGTCTTTTGGTTTCTCTGGTTGTGTGATCTGCGACAAAAACCAACAACCAAACCACAACCACAGTTAGCTGCGTCAACAGAACTTTTAAATTTTGCGCATAACGATACCACAGAATTTGTAACAGCAGCAAGTTTAAGTGACTACAGGAACACTGCCATACATACGTAGTTGTTAGAAAGAGATATTTCAGTATTATATACATCACCATATGTTTAGTAAATTAATCTGCTGACAAGTTTAATAAGTTAATTTAGTTAAATACATAAACTAATGAGTTCTACAGTAAAGACTGGTCAGGTGAAAGTAAAGGTCAACAGAATGTCGTGTGTGACAGTCAAAGTCATGTGGGTGTGGTCATGAGACAAAACTCTTATCAATCAATACTTAATGCTTATACTATGGAACAACTATTTAAGCATCTTAAGATCTTATTGTTTGTGGATAAACTGAGAGCTCAAAACTCTAATGACACTTCATTTCTGCATTTGACAGAATCCCTCTCGTGAACATGTCAGCTGACTATATTGTACTCCTGCACTATCTAAGTAAATTAACATAGTGGGTCATTTCACTTTTTGAATTAGTCTTTTGCTAAGACTTTCGCTGAATTCTAAATTTGGACTGAGACCAAAAATCAGCCAAAAAGTGGAGTCGTTTTTCGTTTGGACTCGCTGAGCGATTCACTGAATCCAAAGCAAATTAACTAATCGGTTGATTTTGCATGCACAAGAAAGGTTAATCAGTTAGAGATTAAGTTCTGATGAGCGAAAATCGTTTCACTTTTTCGCTAATTCAAAAATAAACCAAGAAATATGGCAAAATCAGCGACGAGTTGCCGATGACGTCAGTGATGACGCGCTGCGGTGATTGGTTATTCTCAACTCCGGACTGAGTCCAAAGTTGAACCGTTTGGTCTCAGTCTTTGGTCTCAGCAAAAGACTAACCCCAAAAGTGAAATGACCCGTTGCATCACAAGACACTTGTGAGCTATGCTAAGTTAGTTTGTAGTTTACATGCCAACAACTGGATCATGAAAAATGAAATAATTCCATTCAAACCTTGAATGCATCAAATATGCGCATGAACTCGTAATATGTGGCATCATAGCGATTAAAGACGGGCATTTCTGGAACGTACCTGAAAATAAACATTGCATGCAAATACGCTCTTTAATGGCAGAGTAAAACATCAATAAAACAGCACATAGACAATGCCAACATACGTCCAAACTTGTTCGTATCAACAACACACTGTTCCATGCTAAAAACTGTCAAGCACTCTGCAGCTCAGCTGCCTTAAATTAGTCCATCGGTACAAACAAAGAAAACAGCAGCTTATCCATCATCATCATTAACTATGGTTTCAACATCTAGCCAAGACAGATTATTAACCTGCCACTATGCTAAGAGAATAATAAACTGCAAATGCTTACTCTACTTCAACATTGTCATTATGGTCTTGAGGTGTCTGTTTAGGTTTTTCTTTCACAGGTCCGTTTGTTGCCTTCTGCCGCACTTTTGCCTTTTTCTTCTTCTTTTTCTTGTTTTTAGTCTTTCAAAAACAACAACAGCCCACAACATTTTTACACGACTGTTTCGTTAACTTAAAGCTTTTAATTCTTAATTAATCTATTGATTTTATATAAATGTGCGATATGCAGCAGAGAAACTTTCAAGAGGGAACTGCAGGCAACTGGACAGTGTTATGTATTCAGTTGCAATTCCTTGAAGGTCGTGACATCAGAAAAACTCAACCCAACCAAGATCCAGTAGTTGTGATTGGGTTTAAAGACTCAATTAAACAGAGTCACTTTTCAGCATGTGCCGGTCTTGTCGTCATCCATCTCGGTCATGAGTTCAGCGAGAAACCTCTTCAGTGTGCTAGTCGACAGTCACCTAACCAGGGTTTATTTTAGCACGCGTAGTACGCGTAAAAAATAAAAACGGTCGGAAATTTATGCGTAAAAATAATGGCGACGGGTAGGCCTACGCGTTTTAAGTGGCAACACAGGGGTAGCGTTACGCATTCTACACTACATATGCGCAGTAAATTAGTAGTTTTGTGTGAATAATGGTTTTTTGCGAGGAATGGCTAACAATGGACGCATTATACCACGCTAAATTTACCAGTTATCATTGTTGGTTCGATGCGTTAGCGTTAATAATGCAAACTGGATACGAAGTCAGTAGTCTTTCTGTACCAGTAATTAGTCGTATCAATGATTGGGCCGATGGATCAATCTCAGAGAGATGGAATCTCTGTGATCAAGCTCCTTAGATCGCTTACGTGTTTGAGTGAATGTCGAACATCGTATATGCTATAACAAGCTCTGCTGTCACATAGAGGCCGCACGATGCTTCGTGTCTGCTGTCTGTATAGCTTCAATATAAAACGTCGAGCGCCGTCTTTTATTATTAGTTGTTTCGGCTTCAGATATACCACTGCGTAATTCTTTTCGGTTCTTTTCTCTTCGGCGTATTCGTCCATGTTGCAGGCCGTCACAAACAAACATTCGCTGGTGCGTCGCCACTCGCCGACTGTGCGATATACACTGCATGGTCGTCGGTAACTGTTTTTGTAACTTCGTAGTTCGCATGTCAAGCAAGCGATCAATAGCCAGTGTGCGTGGCCGACTGTGTCATATACTCAGCTTCGTCGTCGGTAAATGTTTTTGGCACTTCGGCCGTCCAGCAATTTTCGATAGCCAGCTATTAGACCAGAATTAATCGCGATTTGTGCCTATATACCCACCTGCATTCGACGCCCCCATTAGGGGGGTTCCTGTTGGAACAGCGCCATGACGTTTGGTACGGAAAAACTAGAATGGTGTGGCTACCCGATGGTGAAAAAATTTTCAAGATACGTTTATTCATTTTCACATGATCCACGAACGTGACAGACGGACAGACAGACACACAGAGACCGCATGACTGCTATAGCCACGCTTAATGCATAGCATAGCGCGGCAAAAACCACTTGGTTTTATTAGTGATTGACTACACGTTCAAGGAGTAGCTACCCCTTTTTTATATGTTCAAGGGGTAGCTGTACCCCTTTTTTACAATGGCAAGGGGTAGCACTACACCTTTTTACAGAGGCTTAAAATAAACCCTGCACCTAACAATGCCTGATTACATCACTGTAATCTGCCAAGCTGCCTATTACCAACCGAGCTGCTGAGAATAAGAATGGACCACATCTGCCTTTCGGCAACATGCTGTGGTCCATTCTTATCCTCAAGGGCTCAACTTCACCAATTGAGTCCAGTCGATCTTAGTCCATGCACTTATTTTGATGCACCCAGAGTCTCTGGACGACCATAATTACGAGCTGTATAACATTGCCGACAACCTTATACAGCGCTTGCAGTTGCTGAAGAACACTGCAGTGTGGCTTGTTTCTGACGCTCAGCGACGAGATTCTCTGTGAGCTACACTGGCTTCACGTGTTAAGGTGTATTGAGTACAAGTTAGCTCTGTTCATGTAAGTTGCTGAACTGCTTTATTAGTATAATTATTAAGGACAAAATTAGAATAAAATACACGAAATGTACTGCGTGAGCAGTTAAACAGAAATGTCTTCAGTCTGGTTTTGAAAACATCAGCAAAATGTCTGGACACTGCCGTGGTTGGCTGACGACTGCCAGCTTGTTCCTGTGTCAGTTGACTTCACCTCCGCTCAGCTGATGCACCTGCGTCATGCTGCGCATGCAGTTATGCCTCAGTGATAGGTCATTTACTGTTGCTAGTCAAAAAAATGTGGAAGTCTCCAAGCACAGCTGTCAGCTGGACATCAAACTCGACTGCAGCACTTTGTGACTGTTGTTCAGTGTCGTGTATAAACTATCTTACTTACTTACTTAAATCATGCATCGTCCACATCTTCTCACACAGTCGCAATACACCACTTCTTGAGGCCTGAGCAAGTAATGATAGGAGGAGATAAGCAATCTTAACACCTCGCTTGAGCTACAAAGACACTCATATGCAACACCTACTCAGACTTTTGTGGCTACAAGGCAAATGTGCATTAGGTGCAAAACAGCACTGGCAGTCTAGAAACCAAGCTAATGCTGCTCACCCTATATGAGAGAGAGGGAGAAGCTAAATGAATACGAATGTTCAATTTTTAAACTCTGGTGACCAGAAAGAAAATTCTCTGACAGAACTCGACGACGGTACAAGTAAAATGTTAGTGAACGTAAATTGCTAACTGTTAATTCCCTTCACAGAGTAGAATAAAAACTGCACCTCAGCCTTTCCTCTGGTGCTAACAGCAGCAACATGATCACTGCTGACGACGTCATCTGTTTCTGCATGATATCCACTGTCATCAGCATCCTCGGTGCTTTCACCTATCACTTCACCTGTACAGGTGTGCACGCACTCCCATACATTTAACGAAGCAGCCAAGGTGAAAAAATTTATGAAATACAAATGCACGACCCACATCAGTGTCACCAAATAACACCAGCAATCTAATACAAACCGAGTCCACATACAGAATCAAATAAACTGACAGAAGGGAGGGGAATGAGTGTGTAGTTTCTTTTCTTTTTCAGCACAAAAAGGCTATTTAGTGCCATACAAGGTTTATATGATAGATAGATATAAAAATAACTTAAAAGACGGTAAAACATATGAATGAAGATCAAGGCTATTAAGCTAGAATAAAAAACAAATAACAAACATTGATATGAAAACATTAAAGTTGCTTATAAAAACGAGTTTCCTTAATAAAATCAATGATTTTATGTGCTTCAATATTATCAAATAAATCTTTAATGGAACAAGCAACAAAGTATTTATTTCGTACATTGTTAAGATCAACACATTCAACCAGAATGTGTTTCACTGTTAGTGGGCACTGACAAGTACCACATTCAGGTAAGTCATCACCTGAGAGTAGGAAAGAATGCGTTAAACGAGTATGACCAATACGCAGTCTATTTAGCAATACTGAATCATGGCGCGATAGACATGTTTTCTGTTTGTAATCGCCTACAGTAGGTCTAATAGCATGTAATTTGTTTCCAGTGCAGCAATTCCATACTTCTTGCCACTTGTCAAATATCAGCTTAGTTACACGAGGATACATGTCTGTGGCAGGAAGCTTCATACGAGTGACAGGTAAGGAGAGTGCCAACTTTAAAGCTACATGTGACAGAACAAAAGTATTAACCCTTTAATGGGCACATTAAAACAGCAGAGCAACGGACCATTATACAGCAATACGGTGATTGGTACACTGGCCGTTGATGGATGGGCTGTTACGTTTGGTACAGCGATGAGGGGCCTGGGCGGGCTAGGGCCCCGCCCAGTCCCCTCATCG
>Ga0209149_1001533_pt1 | contig 11841 bp, 9 predicted proteins | sample WorMetTyACAVOLI2_FD_187423 | JGI IMG/M metagenome (GOLD analysis project Ga0209149, IMG submission 187423) | Marine gutless worms symbiont microbial communities from Max Planck institute for Marine Microbiology, Germany - Olavius algarvensis... ...
CGGACCAAACGGGTAAACAGTCGTGTACTTGTATTAGCAGTGTGATATGTGATTATGACATACGGCGGTGGGCGTGGCTAAAGGCCCGTTTATAGCAACACAACTCAACTCAACTGAACTCAACTCGACGTCGAGTTGAGTTGAGTTGTGTCGCTATAAACACCCCTTAAGTGGACCGATAATGATGCTACAGGTCACGTGACGCAGTTTGGACCAGCAGTGTTCGCGTCCTTTGGTTGTGACGTAACAGTGCTGTATTAACCCATTAGAGTGCAAATAGATAATTATAGTGCCACGTCTAATAACATGAAGTTGGTACACTGGCCGTTGATGGGTCGGCTGTTACATTTAGTACAGCGAGGAGAGGACTGGGCGGCTGCTGCCTCTCCTCGCTGTACCACTTGTAGCAGCCCACTCATCAACGGCCAGTGTACCGATCATCGTATTGTTGTATAATGGTCCGTTGCTGTGCGGTTTTAATGTGCCCATTAATGGGTTAAAACGTGTTTCAACATAGTGCATTGTGCAAACTGCAAACTGATGCCACAATGGAAAGCAATAATTTAAAGATATTATTAAACAAAGTTGGATAAAATGTCCCAGCAGTTTTGTTAGTGCACAAATGAGTAACAAGTGGTGGTAGTGATAGTTTACTCACTCGAGTGCTGCGGCCCCGCCCAGTCCTCTACTCGCTGTACGAAATGTAACAGCCCACCCATCAACGGCCACTGTACCAACTTGATATTATTCGATGTGGCGCTATAATTGCCTCTGAACTCTAGAGGGTTAAAAGCACGAGATGATTGGACTTTGTTATTGTCTGTTGCGTTAGAGAGCCGTTGACAATGTTCAAGTTCTGGCTGGTCAGCAATGGATCGGATGAAGAGTCACTCGCAGACGTTAGCCAACCACCAGACGCCAGCATTGCCGGCGAGCTGTCGAACTACGGCGTCACAACATCCCTCTACAATTCTGCCGTATGGTACAATGTCGCCCACAGCTTTGGCGTCTACGTCGATGGGAAGGTTTTCCGCCAGGATCTCGCTAAGTTCCAGCAGGGACTGAATGCATACTGGAACGACACGGACGCTGGTTTCTTCGTCGAGTTTTTGATCCCGGAGATGTACTTCAAACCAGACTCGTACGTTACTTTCAATACAGTCATACAGTAAGTCACTGGGAACCCCAATTTTTAAACCCTAAAAAGGTACAGAATCCTAGGAAAACGATCCCCGTTGTATGTATTCACGTAACTTTTCTTATATTATGTAATAGCTGGAGTGTTTTTACTCTGCAGCAGTGTTGTGCTGAGATAGTGATGGTTGGATTAATATGTGTAGAAGTTCGGTTACTCGCATCAGTTACTTTCTGTACAACTCGACGTCGATGTCTGCCGTCATCCCTGGTTCATCAGGCGTCACTGAGCCAGCTGTCAGTCAGATCCGGGCTTATCTGTTGTTTTACGGATACAACCGGATAGTATATCAGCTCTTGTCTCCAGACACCGTGACTCTCTATGGTCGAAAGCAGGCGTTTGTTTTCCAGGTCCTGGAGCGATTTTCGTCGCGAAACAAGGTCACGTTGCGATCCTTGCTGGAAACGACAGTTCGCAATGGTGAGTATTGAATGCTGAACGTTTATTGGTTACTGGAATCAGTCGCTAGATTCTTTCTAGTCTCAATCAAGACTCATCTGTTCAACTGCATTGACTAGCACTATAATAAGCATTATACTAGGCTGACACTGATAACGTTCGCGGAAATCGCGCCCCTGTAATGGTTTCGGAAACATGTTACGGTGCATTAGAAATTGTCGGATCTACTACTACTGCTGCTACTGCTGCAGCTGCTGCTGCTGCTGCTACTGCTACAGTGCTACTTCTTGTCAGTGACTTCTGTGATGAAGTCCTGCATTCAGCAGCTTGGCGTTCATCTCAGTGGTAGGCAGGGATGTTAACGATGCCAACTTGGCACGAGGCCAAGGCCGAGGCCGAGGCCGAGGCCAGAGAGAGTGAGGCCGAGGCCGAGGCCAAAAATTTTTTCGAGGCCGAGGCCGAAGCCAAAATATATGAGGCCAAGGCCGAGACCGAGGCCCGATACTCTAGAAATATGAATCATTATATAGTAACAAATTGTCACAAGTGATCTATAATCTCAGCCAATGTCCTAACTAAGTAACTCTTTAAGTCCTAACAGTACTCGTTGCACTTCAGAAAGGGTGTCCCTAAAACCTGACCGCAAGACCGCAAGACCGCAGACAAGACCGCAAAAATAATTAGCGACGGACGAGCGTCATGCACGACCGCCCGACCAAACACGACGATTTCTGCTCGAGTTGTGGAAGACCGCAGACAAGACCGCAAAAGTAATTAGCGGCCGGCCACACGGACAGCGAAGACAGCGACCAAGCGACGCCGATCGTTGATACGCAAGCAGCAGACATTGACGGACCAGACTCAAACGAGAACATAGCGGAACAGCATCAGCTGTTTGTCGGAAATGAAATGTCTGGTCATTTTATGTCTGTAACTGAGTCTTTTAATCTTTTGTTCGATGACTCAATTGCCGTGTATGACACAGTGCCTACAGGTGTCAAGGAGAACGTCTTCTTTAAGGTACGCATGCAGCAAGCAGATGAACGACAAAACAAGTTCTAGGACGACTGCGGCGCCTGGCTAGGCACGCACGGTAAAAAAAGTATCACTTGCCGAGTTCTTACAAAGAAATTAACCGACAACGAGACGGTACTTACGCAGAACGGAGATGCGTTCACGGTAAAATGTCAGTTGTACCAATAGAACCACAACCGTGTAACGTGTTTATTCGACATATCCATTACAGTAAGCTACGGCGCGACATGTCTTTCCAGCGCCGCATAACCTATGTTGACGGTCATGATTGCGAGTTTCTCCAGTAAATGAACGTCGATGACTAGATTGTAAATATTATTATTAATGTCATGTTCGAGGCCACTTCTACGAGGCCAAGACCAGATGCCACGAGGCCGAGGCCGAGGCCAGCTACTACGAGGCCGAGGCCGAATAATTTGGCCTCGAGGCCAATTTCTACGATACCGAGGCCAGATGCCACGAGGCCGAGGCCGAGGCCAGATACTACGAGGCCGAAGCCGAGGCCGCGACCGAATAATTTGGCCTCGAGGCCACACAGGCCTCGAGGCCTTAACATCCCTGGTGGTACGACGTTCGTTATATACGCCGTAGCGATTTTAGGGTCAGGGACGATAAAAATAGGGAAGTACCATCGAACAACGTGATGCATTATGCCTGGTATCAGATTTGGTAGAAAAAACCTAGATTTTAGTTCACTGATTTGCATTTAAAATGCCCTAAATCTTTTGTCGGATCTCTGTTCCCGTGCGAAGCTAAAGGAGGGGAAGCGACGGAGCGAGCGAGCGAAAATTTGAGATTTGCTTTATTGGTTTTATCGGGACGAACTATAGACCCAAATCTGCGATCTGAAAGAATACCGATGGCTGGAAAAAATTTGGCTGATAATCGGATTAGCCGAATTATCGCGTAAACTAAAAAAATTCGGCTAAGATTCGGCTGATTACAGACAATTTCGGCTGAGCTGTTGAACCTAAACTGAAATGACTGCCAACGTGAATGATGTACTTGTTGTTGTTGTCTGTTTCTTTGATGTTACAAAACCTGCATCCATCTGTAATCGCAAGAAGTTTCTAAATCAATACAACGATTTACTTCAAATAACACGCTAGTCACTTATTGGAGTGTTGATTTCACCTCACTATTCGAATATCCGTGTTTTTTTTCGGCTGATTTACGGCGGACAAAATTCGACGGCGAATTCGGCTATCGGCGGCGGCTTGGGGTCTAGGATGAACCCAGTCAGTAGCGAACTACAAACCTTTGTTGTGGGTCAGCTGTTTGTCATTGCCCCGCGATGCTATGCATAAGCGCGGCCTATGCCGTCATGTGGTGTCTGTCTGTCTGTGTGTGTCTGTCGCATTCGTGAATTCTGTCAAAACGAATAAAGGTAGCATCAAAATTGTTTCACCGTCAGGTAGCCACACCATTCTAGTTTTACCGTGCCAAACGGCATAGCAATATTCCGACGTAACCCCCCCCCCCTAACGGGGGCGTCGAATGCAGGTTGGGTAGGTAGAAATCGCGAGTCGGAGCATTATATCTGGCTTTAGTGCTTGCTGTGAAGGCTGCAACGATGCTTTGAAAACGAGTGAACGGATTTCGATGCAAATTGGTACAACTGGTCCGCGGGGCATCGGCAGGAAACGGTCAACTTTAGCGATCAGTAGGTCAAAGATCAAGGTCACACTGGGCCGAAGATAGGTTCAGAAGCACCATTTTCGACCCCTTGGGTCGAGTAGCTGTTTTAGTTCACTTCTTAGTAAAGCAGTTGTTAGTTTGCTCGTTGGTTAATGGTGTATTCGTAGAACCGAACTACGCTGCTGCCACAGTGCCGTTCGTCGCTTATGAAGAACAGTTTTCAGTGGAGAAAATGTAAGTACACACACAGTGACATACTCAGTAATATTTACGCCCCCGCAGGGTATGCGCAGTATAGCTTGCAGCGGGGGCATTATCTTCTCACCTTGTCCGTCCTGTGTCAACACCGCTCGACCGCAGGGCGAGGGGCGGGCCGCGCTGGCCACAGGCAAGCAGGCTGGCCACAGGCAGTCTCTAGTTTACAGTTGTATAGTTTACAAACTATTTGTATTAGTAGTTGGTGTACTGTGTCAACCTGAGTCAATTCAACAAGCGTGTATATTGCTCAGAAACATGCGAGTTGTTGAATCAGAGGAGCAGGGTCACGTGACCGGTGAAGGATAGGGTAAAGTAGTGGGTCTTGCATTTAGACATAAAAGCGTACAGAAACTGAGACTGAAGCTGGCAGGGAATTTCAAATGATAAGGGCAGCGACTTCAAATGGTATTGCATTTTACGTGGATGAACCGATGTTTCTGTCTCACATTGTACTCTTCATAATGCATGGCAGATAATTTTCAGATGTATTTGGCAACGACTTCAAATACCATTTAAATTGGTGCCCCTATCACCTGGAATTTCCTGCCATTCAATATATGGAATTCCAAATGATAGGGTCAGCGACTTCAAATGGTATTTGAATTCGCTGCCCATATCATCTGGAAATTGCCTGAGACATAGAAACATCGATTACACGTAAGATGCAATAATCTTGTAGGTTTGTTATTGCCGTATTGTTTTTTTCGCATTTTGATATGATTTAAACTTTATGAACCTTAGCCCTTTATGGCCACATTAAATTTGCAGGACAACGGACCATTATACATCAATACGGTGATTGGTACACTGGCCGTTGATGAGTGGACTGTTACATTTGGTACAGCGAGGATGGGACTGGGCGCGCTTCTCGCTATACCAAATGTAACAACCCACCCATAAACGGCCAGTGTACCAACTTCATATTATTTGATGTGGCACTGTAATTGCCTCTTAACTCCAAAGGGTTATATATAATACTTTGTTAGTTTTACTCGAAATGATGCCTGGCTGCGTCAGGGTGACGTTTACAAAAGTGTTCTGGTACGTGGCGAAAAACGAGACGTTGTTGGACGGACGACGGTACCGGTCGTCAATGCCGACTGTCCGTCAGCTGTCCGACCTGCTGGGCCAGCTGTCTCTTACCGCAGTCACTGACGACACGATGATGGATTCTCACGTGAGTCGGCCGAGCTGTTTCCGGCTGGTCTTCCGCGGAAACGTTCGCCAGTACGGCGAGGTTAGGCGCGTCCTGTGGTCGGCCGTACAACCGCGACTTGCCGGGCTAAGCTACGTCGATCGGGATGACTTCAATGCAAGCGTCGTCGTCGCGTTCAACGAAGAATATATCGAACCTTCCGAGTATGCAGACTTTCACGTTGATTTTGACTTCGATTTGACGTAGGCCTACTTAAATTATACTTTTTATCGCGCCTGAGCACAACAGTGCTGACGCGCGATATTGATATTGGAACTCTGTCTGTCCGTCCATCCGTCTGTCACGCTTCGGTATTTTATTGAAACGGCATAACATTTGCTCATACTTTTTTCAGCATACGGTAGCTCCATCATTCTAGTTTTCTCACTACTAAACGTGTGAAATTCCGATGGGGTCACACCCTATGGGGCATTAAATACAGGTTGGGTGATTCGTGATTTTCGACCAATATCTGCCTATATCTAGGAAACGATACAATATAGGACCATAGTTACTATGGAACGGTAATAGAAAATCGTATGGACTCTATCGAATCGTGACATTTCCGGTGACCTTGAGTGACCTTTGAAGGTCATTTCGGTACTGTTTTCACTCTGTGTGTGCAGCTTACGCGCGATCTGTTAGCGACCGCTACGTTTTTCTTGGTATCAACAGAGCGTGTCACAAACCAATTTTTCTGTGCAGTTTTTGCACTATAAGTAAAAAAAAACTAAGTAAGTAAGTAAGTAAGTAAAAAGTCGATTTATATAGTATATCTATACTGTTTTCTTTGTCAGCTGTATATACTTGAACTTGCTGTCTGCTGACGTTTCTACCTCGTGTGGCGACAGTCGGCGAGATAGTGTGTTCGGTTCCCTGTGTAACTTTGTTTGTTTGCAAGTTTGCTAGCAACCTCACGGTTGCCGCTGTAACTTTAAAATCTAGGTTAGAGGGCACTAACGGTCATTTAAACGGGTACCAGTCGAAAGCTTGGGTACGGTTTCCTATTCGCCTTCTATAGTAACTATGGCGCTGTCTTGCATCGTTTGCGAGATATAGCGAGTTATTGGTCGAAAATCGCAAAATTTTCATGCCCTGTTTGTATTCAGCGCCCCCGAAGGGGTGACCCCGTCGGAAGTTTGCAGAAATGTTTGATGCTCATAAAACTAGAGTGATTGGGCTACCGTGTGCTGAAGAAACTATGACAATATGTTGAGCCGTTTTCATAGAATACCGGAATGTGACAGACATACGGTCGGACGGATGGACAGACAGAATTGCCATATCAGTGTCTCGGCCTATGGGGCTGATCAGGCCCTGACCCTCAATGACATAACGTTTGTATGTATGTAAAAGGACATGAAAAGAAGTTGTTCAGAAATGATTTAGATTAGATGTAAAGAAATGCGTCTTTAGTAACAGAGTTATTGATAGATGGAATCAGCTCCCAGAAAAATGTATTAAATGTAGTACTGTTAATACTTTTAATAAGCACATCTCGATTGAGTTGGAACCGGAGAGTTACAGTGTGTTATGAAGATAGTGGACGTTATGTGGCGAAAACCTGTGTCGACTTATGCCATCAGTGCTTGTGAGGCACTGGTGGCTTCAGTGAATTCGGTGAATATGTAGGCGTGTGTTGATGATTTCAGCCGGCTGACATCTATCATTACCGGGAAGCAATCTCTGTCTGTTATTTTCTACACGGTCAAGTTACGCTACAGTCGTTGGTTCACAAAGTATCTGGATGCGGAGACTATTCCCGAATTGGAGCCCGGGTTGCCAGATCTGCCGGCCGACGTGTCTGGGAACCAGCTGCTCAGCTGGTCCTCTGTGCCAACTGCCGAGCGTTACGTGGACACCGTGGGGGTTTTCGTCGAGGAGTTCCTGCTTCAGTCACATATCGACGAGCTGAACGACGTCTTCCAGACGCAATTACTGCGTGAGTAATCGTTGCAACGGTTTATTTCTGTTACGACGTCTTACAACTGTCGCAGAGAAACGTCCACGTCTTTACAGCGCGACGCTATCCATAGCGCGAACTATGCCGTCGCAAGATGTCCGTCTGTCCGTCTCTCTGTCCGTCTGTCACACTCCGGTATTCTGTCGAAACGGCTAAACATATCATCCAAGTTTTTCACTGTCGGGTAGCCCCATCATTATAGTTTTTTTCGTACAAAACGGCATCGCAACAGTTCGATGGGGACTCCTAACGGGGGCGTCGAATGCAAAGGTGGTATGAAAAAAATCGCGATTTTAGACCAATATCTCGCTTTATCTTGAAAACGATACAAGATAGAGCCATAATTGCTATGGAAGACTAATAGGAAACCATACCCAAGCTTTCGAATGGTACCAATTTCAATGACCTTGAGTGACCTCTAACTCAAATTTCAAGGTCACGGTTTTATTTAACGCCAAATAACTCGAAAATGGTGCAAGATAGAGCTATAGTTACAATGGCCGACAAATAGAAAATCGTATATGGTCTATCGAACGGCGCCGTTTTCAATGACCTTAAACAACCCCTAACCTAGTTATCAAGGTCACGCCATGCTTTGATGCTGAATATCTCACAAACGGCTAAAGATGCGGCCATAGTTGCTATAAAATGCGAATAGGAAACCGTACAAAAAGCATTCGAATGGTACCATTTCCAATGACCTTCAGTGACCCTAACCTAGATTTCAAGGTCGCGATTGTCTAACGGCAAATACCTCGGAAATACTACAAGATAGAGCTATACTCCAAATGGCCGGTCAATCGAAAATCATGTATGGTCTATCGAACGGCGCCGTTTTCAATTACTTTTGACTACCCCAAATCGAGATCACCCAATTATTTAACGCTAAATATATCGAAAACGGTACAAGATACAGACATAGTTACCACGAAATACTAATACGGACTTACGCCCTTCTCAAGAGTGTCATTTCGAATGACCTTGAATGATCTTTAGTGATTTTTAGCGAAATATTCAATGACAGGAAGCATCGCGCGGTATCTCTGCGACAGCTGAGCTTCTCGTTTTAACTTTGTCGTACCAGATCATTACGTCATCAGTTACTGCTGTCTTTGTGCGGAAAAATGACTTTTCTACTTTTCTGTGTGTATTAGAGTGTATATTGTGTAGTCTATATTAGTTTGTCATTAACTTTCTTGCACCGTGTCGTTGTGTACAGCATACGTAACCGTACAGATAGCAGTCGTTGAGCCGTTTGTTCGACCGCGTGGATTGCAAAGGTAACGCGTCTATTTCATTTTTACGACATACTCATATATAAACAATTTAGCATATTTGTTTTATTTTAATAATAGCGTTTCAGTTTGTTAAGTTTATTAGCAAAATAGTAAGCGAGTAACGCGCATATTCCAATTTTTTGCAAGTGCGGCCTTAGCCGTCATGCGGTGTCTGTCCGTCCGTCTGTCCGTCCGTCACGTTCGTATATACGTTCTGTCGAAACGAATAAACATATCTACAAAGTGTTTCCACCGGCGGGTAGCCAAACCATTCTAGTTATTTCATACCAAACGGCATGGCAATATTCCGTCGGGAACCCACCTAAGGGGGCGTCGAATGCAGGTGGAGTAGGCTGAAATCACGATTCTGAACCAAAATCTGGCTTCACTGCATGATGTTAACGCTGCTACCGACCAGCTGTTATCAATACGACGCCGTCAGATCACCGTCCCGCAAGTTATGACACTGTTTGTTGATGGCGCGAAAGGACAACGACATGTTTATGACAAGAAGTTTCAACGTTACGCCGAAGACAAGAGAACAGCATTTAATGCACGCAGTGATAAATCTGTAGCCTACGTAACTAACAATAAAAGACTCTGCTCGACGTTTTGTACTATTGAAGCTAACTACTGACAGACACAAAGCATCGCGCGGTTTCTTTGCGACAGCAGAGCTACTTGTTGTACGTTAGTTCTGTCAACCCTATAGAGCGCTAAGGCAATTATAGTGCCACATCGAATAACATGAAGTTGGTACACTAGCCATCGATGGGTGGGCTGTTACATTTGGTACAGCGAGGAGGGGCTTGGGCGGGCTGGGGCCCCGCCCAGTCCTCTCCTTTCTGTACCAAATATAACAGCCCACCCATCGACGGCCAGTGTACCAATTACGATACGATACGATACTGTGTATTTAATGTGCAGTAAAAATCTGACGGGTAGCCAGCTGTCCGTTGCTCAGGTTTCAACATGCCCTTAAACGACTGTTGTGTTTTGTGCTTCCTGCAGTAATGCAATACGTGACACGTGTGTGACTTATTCTGGCAGTATTCGACACTGGCTAATTTTAAGTTAATTTTTACAGAACTTCTTAATACCTGTTTTTGTCTGCGATGTATTTTTACCGGCAGGTCTGCGCGTAGCGCAGCCATGCCGGTATTGTTTTTACTCAATGGTCCAAACATAAGTTTTTCGCCCCACAGGGGCGACACGTTGCCCGGATAAACGTGAAAAGGTCCGCTCCCCCGTGCCAAATTTCACGTTTATCGGAGCAGAAATGTGGGAATACAGCCCCCAAAACTGTCAACATTTGAATTTTGGCCATAAATTTACCGTTCAGTTGAGACTCGTTCGCAGTATTTTTACGAAATTCTCAGCATTTGTACGCGTCTGTAGGTAGCTTTTAAGTTTTTAGTTTGGTCGCTTTTGGGGGACAAACAACCAAGATATGATCATTTTCCTGCGGTGGGGGCATTTTCCCCCAAATTTTAAATCGCCCCTAGTGGCGAAATTACTGATCGGATCAAAAAACTTTAGGGGGATGCAAAAATGGAACGGACCTCCTCTATCACCATGCCAAGTAGGCCTATGGTGGGGATCGTGGGTCGCGCGCCGGCTGTAGACGAAAAAGTGTGATATTTTTTGTCTGTCTGTCACTCTTTCGGAATGACGAAGTTTGTAATAACGGAAACGCTATGAAGCACTGTAATTTTCAAAGCAATTATAGTGTCATTGCATAGAGGAAGGTTTGTAGTTGTGCACCTATATTCAACTTTTTCTGCGGACCTCCCAAATTTTCACATAGAGGTAAAGTTATACCAAAAATTGCGATTTTGTAGGCCAACATTTTTTAAAGACAGAACAGTGAAATTTGGTATGAAGATGCGGACCCAGGACTCCCTCCCCCAAGCCAAATATTGTAAAAATCGCTAAAGGATGTATATCCATATTGGGCAAATTTATACCAACAATTACCAATTTCGACGATTTTGGGGGCTGTAAGCCTACATTTTAATAGTGGCAATGGTTAATCTCGGCACGAGGGTGCGGGCCTGGTAGTTGCTACCCCTCACCAAATTTTGTAGAAATCGCTTAAGGGGTTATACCTCTTTTGGGAAAATTTATACCAAAAAATACAAATTTTGGCGATTTCTTCGCCTGTAAAAGCCAACATTTGTAAAGCCATAACCGTGAAGTTTGGCGTGAGGCTACGGACCTGGGACACCCTCCCACGCGCCTAATTTTGTTTTAAAAAAACCGCTCAAGGGGCCTGCGGGTATTGCATTGCCTCGGAGGTGATGCATATTGATTTGGTAGTTTTCGTTCGTTTGAACAGGACATTCGTTTGGCGAGTGGGACTTCTAGTACACGCTTCCGGAAGTCTCATTCAGCCGGAAGATTTCTTCGCCATGGTCAGTAATTTCAGCGATATATCCTTTTCGAACGTGTTAACCCCGCGAGGCGTCCCGTTCAGACCGCTCGTTAACGTGACCGCCAACAAGCAGCTGCTAAGAGGTGCCGACCTGTATTCATATGACGTCAGAACTCCCGTGTCCTGGACTGATGTTGGCGAGATTGAGACCAAAGTATCGAGGACACTGCAAGAAATGCCCGTGTTGGGTAAATATGCATTATCCGAAAATATTGTATTATTCCTGTTGTTACATAATTTATAAACTAAGCTTTGATAATTACGTAAGCAATTTGCAACTGTGTTTTGTAGAATTTAACCCTTTAAAGGATAATCACGCAGTGACTGCAGCGAGAGAGTGCTATGACGATTGATTGATTCACTGGCTCTTGATAGATGGGTTGTTAACCCTTTAGACTCCAAAGGCAATTATCGTGCTACATGCAATAATACGAAGTTGGTACACTG
>Ga0209149_1001536_pt1 | contig 11830 bp, 9 predicted proteins | sample WorMetTyACAVOLI2_FD_187423 | JGI IMG/M metagenome (GOLD analysis project Ga0209149, IMG submission 187423) | Marine gutless worms symbiont microbial communities from Max Planck institute for Marine Microbiology, Germany - Olavius algarvensis... ...
GGGTGATGACTAGCTGACAGCTAGCGAACTGATAGTAAGTAAACCATAATAGCAGTAATGGAACACAGTATAGTAATGAAATTGAAATTCATTACAGTAGCAACACTGCAAGTGAGGTTGAAGTCTTTTGTAGGCCTATATACACATAGAGAATTTTCTCACGAAACAGCAAGTGACAGAATTTTGAACATCGGTTTACATTTTCTAAAGTTATTATAAAACATCAAGTGGTTTCCTTTTTTGGGACACAGTGTATTCCAGAATTGCCATAGTTATCTCGGCGTGGTGTTTTCGTTTACGTCAGTTCGTTTGTGTGTTTGTTAAACGGCTAAAACTATTGTGATGAAATTCTCAGAATAGATGGACACTCCGAAGTGGCTCAGGGACCACGCCTATTGATTTCAGTAAGAAATGGTCCAAAATCCACATCGCGGGGCGAGAGATGGTGTGTCTGGCGCTATTTCAACCACTTGTTTAACACTTTAGAATCCAGAGGCAATTATAGTGCCACATCGAATAATATAAAGTTGGTACACTGGCCGTTGATGGGTGGGCTGTTGCATTTGGTACAGCGAGGAGGGGACTCGCTGAACCAAATGTAACAGCCTACCCATCAACGGCCAGTGTACCAATCACCGTATTGCTGTATAATGGTCCGTTGCTGAATGTGTCCTTAAAGTTTAACATCCACTACGCATACGCATCATTTGTGGCATTTTAAACCTCCGAGATGAGGTGCGCAAATGCAGTAGTGTATTATGCGATTCTGTATTATAACGAATTTGTATCCTGCTGTGAAATCAGGTTGTAAAGTTAAAGCAAGTTGAGCACACACTGAACGAGAAGCGAATTCTGCAGTCTGTGAGCTTTCCTTTCCTAGTACGACTGGATTACAGCTTTAAGGTATGTCCTGCTTGTCGTGTGAAAAAAACGCTATTTTACTAGGAAGTTAGTCGCCGGCTTTTTGTGACATATGACGTTTATTGAAGCAACAAAATAACCGAAAGCTTAGCGTGTGAATTTACCACATCGGTATAGCTTTTTCTAAATCGTACGATTCAAAAAGACAAAATAAAAATAACAGTTTGTATAGCCTTTTGTTTTGTCGTTGCTGCGTATCTGATCGTCGATGATGAAAACTGTTTTTTTTTAATTTTAGGACAACTCGAATTTGTACATGGTGTTAGAATTTGTCAACGGCGGAGAACTGTTTTCACATCTTCGACGAATTGGACGATTTAGGTACATGTAGGATCATTGTATATTTAAACTAGACTGTGCTCAGAGAGCTAAAACTCCGCCAAGGCTCCTGCATTGTCTCGGAGACCGCGGCTGCATAGTTGGAGAGAAGCGCGGTGGCGGCCCCTGTCGAGTCAAAATACGTCGTATAAAGCCGAATCTGCTTTATGTTAATGGAAGTGGAAAAGTGAGCGCAGATCCGCATCTGTCTCCGGATTATTACCAAAAATTAATCACTTCTAGATGGTTACCCCATGCCAATGTCTACTATGTTTGGTCGACGTCCGTTACCGCGATTGTAAGTTATCACGGAGAGAGTGACAGAACGGACGAGTGACAGAATGACAGAACGAATAATGACATAACTCCGCCGGCCTTGGCAGAGTAACGAGATTGCCGGCCGTTGTAAATCACGCCTAATAAAAAATCGGGCTTGTTTACACTCCAGACGATATTTTCTCGGCCTATAAAGAAAGACGGTAACCGAAAAATGTAGTAGTTAACTTTCCAGAACTAACGATTAGTTAATTATTAATTTCGATTAAAAATATTCGACGAAAATTAGTTCGGATTTGTTTACTCGGTTACAGTTCACGAAAATCGTTTTTATATACTGTACATTACAATATTACTGAATAACTAAACATTCTTTAGCAGAGAACGATTAAGACATGTGTACAAGTCTATGTAATAGTTAACCCTGTAATGGGCAGATTAAAACCGTAGAGCAACGGACCATTGTAGAGCAATACAGTGATTGGTACACTGGCCGTTGATGGGTGGGCTGTTACATTAGGTACAGCGAGGAGGGGCCTGGGTGGGCTGCGGTCCCGCCCAGTCCCCTTCTCGCTGTAACATCAGCGGCCAATGTACCAATTTCATGTTATTCGATGTGGCACTATAATTACCTTTGCACTATAAAGAGTTAAAATTAGTTAACGATTAATCACTGGAGTCCTTCCGTCAATTCTGCAGCTTAATTTACGTCACGTCGACGTTTCAGAACGCGCTCAATAGCCCGTCCCTAATGGTGTCAGTGAAAAATGTTGTGTAACAGAATACGTTACCTACTCGACCGAAAATATCGAGAATGATGCTTGCTAGGTCTCCAACTCTGTGACTTCGGCGTCGTGTTACGTTGACCTTTGACCTGCTGACTCCAAAAGTTGATCGTTTCATCCCGTTGCCCCGTTCACCACTTGTGCCATTGCAGCGAAATTGGTTCATTTGTCTTCAAAATACCGTGTTCCCCAGACTGGTAACTGACGAAAGAACGAACGGACGGACGGACGGAACGGACAGGTCAAGAACGCTATGCCTCCTTTCAGTCTAGACTAGCGTAAGCATAAACTAAAAAAGCTACTCGACCGAAGCTGTCGAAAATGATGCCTTCGCCAGGTCTCCAAATCAATCTTCGGCCTCGTGTGACCTTGACCTTTGACCTCCTGACAGGCTGACCCCCAGAGTGAATTGGTCGTTTCATGCTCTTGTTCCGTAGATCACTTGTGCCAATTTGCATCGAAATCGGTTTATTTATTTGCAAAATATCGTGTTCAGAACTTTCGTAACAGACGAACAGACTAGTAGAAAATATTATGCCTACGGTCTGACGAAGGCATAAAAATGGAACGATGTTGTTGATCTGCCGCTAAAGACGGTGGTCACAAGTGTCATTCAGCTGCGCCACGACACTCGGCGTTTTCTGTCGAGCTGCATGGGAACCGACATGACGACACCGAATCGTCTCATAAGTACAACGTTGTACATGTTACTTGCTGCTGACATCTTTTTCTTCAGTTGCTAAACAAGAAACTCATCAGTAGATGAGATAGGCGAACGTTACCGCCTGAACCACACCATCGTCGTAAAACCGTACCATCCCTGTACTCAATATCGCCGGAGCATTCGTCTAGCTCGTCGGCGCATCGTGACTTTTTTCATTATTGCGCCTTATATCCATGCACTCTTACTTATTGAGGAGTTTCTTGTTGGTAATATCTATGGCAGTTCTATAAATAACACGTACAAACTTAAGTTTTTATTAGAAGGCTTAAAATGCTATAAAGATACTTACATGAAAGCTTATGACATAACAAAACTTATCGCTGAACTGACAAGTGACAATGTACAATACAGGAAAAAATGTATCACTTTGTTGCATGTTTTAGTCAGCTGACCCAGTTGTGCTATTTATAGTATTGCCACAAACTCGCAGTAAAGCTAAGAGCAAGTCCCTCCACTTTCTGAACGAAAAAAATGCCAAGTAACTCAAGGTCGTTGTAGATCATTCAAAATTACACTGATGAGTAGCGTGTGTGTAAGTTATTACTAGTTATTCAATGTAGGCCTAAATATGTGTCTATCTTGTACCGTTAATGATATATACAGCGTTGAACATTTGCGTGAAATTTGAAATGTGGGTTACGGACCATTCAAGGTCATTTATGATTGAAAATGGCGTCGATCGATATATCATACGACTTACTATTGGTCTGTCATTGCAAATCTCAAATAATTTGACGTTGAAAACATTGTGACCTTGAAATTTAGATTACGAGTCACTCAAGATCATCGGAAATGGCATCATTTGATAAATTGCGTACGTGTTCATATTCGTCTTCCATTGCAACTATGGCCATATCTTGTATCGTTTTCGAAATAAAGCGAGATATTGGTCGAAAAACGCTATTTTTCATAACTCTTTCCATTTAACTTGCACGATCACCTAGATCCTCTTGGATTTTTCAAAAATTTTAATACAAACTGCCCAAGTCCTTGATCTATTGGGAGGTGACAAAATATTGACGAAGAGTTCAACCTTCTGAGCGCACGAACGTCGCAGACCTGTGACGTCATAAACAAAAACACGACTGACTTGGCTGTACGCTGTTCAACTGGGTTTATAGCGACACAACTCAACTCGACGTGAGTTGAGTTGAGTTGTGTCGCTACAAACACCCCTTTAGTCTGTGAGTCCGCCTGTACTGGCTGCCAGAAACTACACCCACCATCGCCATTTATTATTATTACTTAGCCCGAAGACTGATACTCATTTTACCGTCTCACAAAGGGTATAAGGCTGAGTCGACCTAGCTGGCTGGTTACATACCGAGATGGTTTACCCGTTCACAGACGGTCACCCATCCTGGTACTAACCGGCTCTGACGTAGCGCAACTACGTTGATCGAGGCCAACGCGTTACCCCTAAGCCAAACCGCCAAACCACAAGTTTGGTAACAGACGAACGGACGGACGGAAGGAAGGATAGGTAGAAAACATTATGCTTTCGGCCAGTCTACACTGGCGAAAGCATAAAAAGGTTTAACCGGAATCGGACACAGAAGTTACACGAATGCATAAATTAACCATAGATTATTTAGCAGAGAAACGAGTGTTTATAACACACGACGTGAAAAGCAAAGCAGCGCACAACCAGCGTTCGTAATTGCACGCTATTAGAGACTGATCGACTCCAAATTCAGAATGGCTCTGCTACCCTCCGATAATATAAAGCTTTGGGGTCTGAGGAGCGCTGAAACCTATTACAGTGGGATGAAGCGGAGCCCACTGTTTGGTGAATTTCTGTGCAGCCGCCGAGTTACTACGGTAAATGGACCACTAGCCTACGTGCCCCTAGTCGCAAATGTCTCAGTCAATATTGTAATTTCTGTGCTAACTTGTATTTTGAACTGTTGGGCTACTTGCGTTGCATAGAAAACCGAGTCAAAATAAATTCAGACCCAAACATGGGCATGCAGCCGCTGGGTCGCCTCCCCCCCCCCACTGAATCCGCAACTGCACTTCGCGTTGTATTATACACACACAACTTTATTCACCAATCTGGTAGTACAACATAGAGAAAAAACGAACCCTTAACTAAAATAAAAGGAAAAGAACACAAAAACACAATGTCACGACATAGCGAATACAGTACACTATCGCGGATTACACATATGTACAATTACTTGGCATAAGGAATTTTCAGATATGCTGAATTTTTCTAAAAATTTCCTTTTCTTTATTTTTTATATAGCCAGTTTTAGGCGAACGTTACTACGTTACGTTCGCCTCATGGCATGGGCCGTCCGTCTGTCGTCTGTCTGTCGTCTGCCTGTAAATAAATAAGTAAGTAAGTCTGAATATTTACATCCGGCGCCAGAATCATGTAGACGTTTCAATGGCGCCGGGCGGTCGAGAACAGGTGCGTCTTCAGTGCCCGCCTGTCCCTACAAACTGAGTCAACTGGGTCACTACGTTCAGTGATAGGTGACAGTTGTTCACGCTGTGAACGTGTCGACAACTCGACGCCGAGTTGAGTTGAGGTGTGTCGATATAAACACTCCTTAAGTCGTCTGGCTTGGTCTTGGGTCGGCGGCCGCTTGGCGCCATTCTACATTCATCAAATGAACCGGGTGAACTCTCGCAATGGCTCTGCCATGATGACAGCACCATAAACATTGTCTTGGTTATTATTATTATTATTATTATTGTGAACACGCTATTTCGAAAACGAATGAACCAACTTTGATGCATATTGGCATAAGTGGACCAAGGGGCAAGCACATGAAACGATCGACTTCGGAGTCAGGACATCAAACGTCAAGGTGGCCAACGTTAGATTTGAAGGCCTGACGGTAGCATAATTCTCGATCCCCTTGAGTCGAGTAGCTTTTCTATTTTTCTAATTACATATGTTTATTGTGGCTGATGGTTGAATGTTCAGCGAAACACACTGTCAGTTCTATTCGTCTCAAATTGTCCTTCTGTTCGAATATCTTCATCACCTCGACGTAATGTACCGAGACCTCAAACCAGAAAATCTGCTTATTGACTCTGGAGGTTATCTGAAGGTGAGTCGAGTTTATCGCTAGTAAATACGCGTAGGTTCATGTAATTTGTAAATTTTATACTTGATCTTTTTATTGGTTCAATTGCAGGCTTGTAACGCGACTCCCTGACCACCCAGACAATGAATTTTATTAGAAGTGACGCTTTTTTTCGGAAGTTGTGCACTATACTAGGCGATTTTCTCTGCTAGTTTTTTTAGACAAGAAGCGGCCTTCAAATGCACTAGAATGCGACATTTATATTTTGGCAATTTTTTACTTATAATTTTTATACACAAACAGAATCCAGAATAATAATGTCATAAATATAGGCGGCCAGATTCTGCTTAAAAGCAAACTGGAAACTACAGAACAGATCTCAGGGGCGACTGAAAATGCGGGAATGGAAAATGGGTCAGTCAAAATGCAAGTGTGGTAAATGCGGATATGAAAATGCGGGAATAAATCGCAAAAGTGGAAAATGCAGAATGGAAAATGCGGAAATAAATCGCAGGACTGAAAATGTGGAAAAAACCTCAAGAGTGATAAAGCTTTGAATTAGCAGCCTACTTTTTAAAACTTTATTGCAGTGAATGCTTTTGTCAAAGCTAAGTATAATTTCTATTCATTTCAAATAGTGCAATAATCACAAGAAAAACAAGAAAATCTGCAGTGCGTGTATGGCATAGAGGCTGAGCAGTTCGAGACGGTCAGAACCACAGAACGATGCACAGAACCAAGGAAAAACAATTAAGGGATAGTTTATATCTTCCGTTCGCTAGTACTTGGCACGGTCTACCTACATACCAACTTTGAAGTGTCTACCGTCACTCGTTCCAGAGATAGGAGGGGTCCACATTTAAAACGCGGGTCACATGACCCTGCCCACGCCCGCTTAAGGGCCAATTTATATTTTAATGGCTATAGTACTTGCCACGATCCACAAACAGTAAATTTGAAGTGTCTATAGCTTTGACCATTCTATAGGAGGGGGTCCCAGATTTTAAAAAAGTGGGTGATGAGACCTGCCGATGTCCCCTTAAGGGCTAATTTTATCTTTTGTTGGCTAGTAGCTAGTACATGACACGTTCCACGTACATACCAAATGACTTATCTTCACCCGTTACAGAGATAGAATGAGGTCTCAAAATTAAAAAAAAAATAAAAAAAATGCTGTGACCCGTACCACATCCATCTTAAGGGGCAATTTGTCTTTCTTTGGCTAGTACTTGCCACTGTGCAGCTACGTACCAAATTTGAAATGTCTAGCTTTATCCATCCCAGAGATAGGAGGGGGATCCCAAATTTTAAAAGTGGGTCACGTGACCCTGCCAATGCTTTCTTAAGAGCAATTTATCTTTCATTGGCTAGTAGTTGTCACGATCCAACTACGAGCTTTGAGATGTCTAGCTTGAAGTACATCAGAGCACTTTGGCATTTATGCAGACAAAGCTTTCACGACGCTCCACCTGATGGGAAGGGAAAATCTCAATTTCCGTCACATTTATCTGAGTAATCTGCTTAGTCTTAAAGTGGAGATTGCAGCTGTACCGATTTACTGTGCATTCAGCGGCTACGTAACATGTTCAATAACGTCTATGACCTTTAAAAATGCCACCCATTTCTCCTCGAGACTTCGTCTCCAGTGAGGAGGGGATATCACTCCCACATCCCACGCATTCGTGGCCATCAGGACTAGGCAACGAAAGACATGGCTACGTGCCTGATTTGCATTCAGTGCATCGATTTCCACAGCTTGCTGCGGAAAGTGCTGTGGTCCGTTATGTCACGTGCGCGCTAAATTGCCTCGAGGTCGCTTGGTTTGTCTGTCTACATCGCGTCACCTACGTCAGGCCTGAAATCACAGGCAGGAGAAACCACGCGATGATCTCTATTATTTTTATGATCATTAGAAGCATAAAACATTCACGGACTAATTTACTACGTGCAACGTTTTTTCCCCTATTTTTGCTTAACTTTTTAATCAATTGTTTTAAAAATTATTCCGTTAAATAAGTGACCAGAAAACAGTTAGCTAGCTCTTTTGGGCTGTTATTCTGTGCTCTAGCCTATTTGCCATTTGGTTGTTGTTGTTGTTGTTGATAATGATGATGATGATGATGTTTATGCTGATGATGAAAGCATTTCCTCTCTCCAGCACCCATTAGCGATGTAGCTCAGGTTTCCAGTGTTTAACTACTGGGTGTAATTCTTCAAAATAATCTGCACTTTGATGAGCAGATCACTGCTATTTTCAAGATCTGTAATCATCATTCCTATCTTCTCAAAATGCTGAGAGACCAAGGATTGTCCAAGAAGAATATAGACTCTGTTTTACATGCTCTTATTTTATGTAAAATTCGCTGTGCGCTGTGTGCATGGGGTGGTCACATTACTGAGGCTAACAAGGGACAAATTAATGCCTTCTTACGCCGGATGCATCGTTATGGATATGTGACTGTAGTCTATAATATTGACGACTTGATATGTGCTGTTGATGCTAAATTGTTTTCGTCGATGTGTAAAGTGCATCATTGCATTAATTATCTTTTGCCTAAAGTGAAAACTTCTGATTATTCACTGCGTAAAAGGGATCATCATTATGAATTACCTTCTTGGCAGTACAGTTTATTTAGGAACTCATTTGTTATTCACTGTCTTCAAATTCAAGTGACTATTTTCTTGTTGTTAACTGTTGCAATGTCATTTTGTCTTTTTTTGCATGTACGCTTGTTATGTGATAATAAATATACATAGGGTACCAAAACTCACTAGGAATGATGCCCAGTGTACTAAACACTGATCCTATCCCTAGTGTACCCCCTACATACATACAGTCATACATACATATGATGATTTATTTACAGGTCACAGACTTTGGTTTTGCCAAACGAGTAAAGGGCCGGACGTGGACGCTATGTGGTACGCCCGAATATCTTGCTCCAGAAATCATCCTGAGCAAGGTTTGTGTCGACTGCCTGAGTTGAGTCCAATTATATCTTCGATTGATACTTCGCGTGACTGTTTGTTTGATAATGTATTTTTATGTTTGGCTGTGTAAAATATATGTGTCGATGCTGCATTCAGTTGCTAAAATTATTTATTTATTTGTTATTATTTGTTATTTGGTAATTTATGCGAGTAACTTTATGTCATGCGCTGTTGTCATTGTAGGGTTACAACAAGGCTGTAGACTGGTGGGCTCTTGGCGTGTTAATTTATGAAATGGCAGCTGGCTTCCCGCCATTCTTTGCCGATCAGCCTATTCAGATTTACGAGAAGATTGTGTCTGGAAAGGTTCGTATAAGTTCTACTGCTGAAGTAAATGTAAAAAAATAAGAAAAGCTAATTCTCTCATTCGTTTTTTTCTTTTTATTTTCGATGTTCTGTGTAAAAAACACTTTATGTACGCTTATTTTCCCATTACAAGTCGCAGAAAGGCCGCGCGATGCGTTAACTCACTCAAGGTTACTCAAGGTCATTTGAAATGACACTCGTAACTCCGTATAAGTATTTCGTTGTAACTATGTCTGTGTCTCGTTGTTTCGAAGATAATCAGCGTTAAATATATCCATCTTTATTCACCATCAAGATGGTAGTACAGTTAATATAAGACGGTTAAATAAAATATACAACTTAACTAAGAAACAACGTATGAAAAAAGCAGTCCAAACGCACATGCAATGAGATACACCAACAGACTCGCGTGAGAAGAAAAATACATCGATAGCCGGTAATGTCACAAAGTATAGTATCTTACATACACAAGAGTCTTTTGATAGAAGAAAATTCTCACAATGTCTAATTTTGCCTAAAAAATTTTCGGTGCGATGAGCCAAAGTGATACTTGGTAGACTGAAACGGAACTCCTGCTGACAACACTTGACAATTTCGATATTATTTGTATTGAACAGTTCCATAAAGAATCTATTAATGAGAAAGTCAATAGAAGATATTTGTGACTTATTCAGTGGGAGAGCCTCAAGTGGCGTGACCTTGAAATCTGGGTTTGGGGTAGTTCAAGGTCGTTGAAAATGGCGCCGTTCGATAGTCCACGTTCGCCTTTCTATTTGTCGGCCATTGTAAATATAGCTTTATCTTGCACCATTTTCGAGTTTTTTAACGTTGAATAATATCGTGACCTTGAAATCCAAGGTCATTGGAAATGACACTATTCGAGAGATTGGGTACGGTTGACTATTTGTCTTCCATAATAACTATGGCTCTGTTTTGCATCATTTCGGAGATAAAACGAGATATTGGTCAAAAATCGCGATTTTGTTATACACCCTTGCATTCGACGCCCCCCGTTAAGGGGTCACCGTCGGAATATCGCCATAAGGTTTGGTAGGCAAAAACTAGAATTGTTTGCCTACCCGATGGTGAAAAGCCTGAGGATACGATTACTCGTTTTAACAGAATCCACGAACGTGACAGACAGACAGACAGACAGAAGAACAGACACCGCATGACGGCATAGGCCGCGCTTATGCATAGCATCGCGCGGCAAAAATCTTTTAACGGCCACGATGGCAAAAGCTGGTATTGTTTTCAAAGTGGGAAAGACTTCCTTATCGGTTCAGCAGTCCGCGGTCGGGAGGAGTGGTCGCAATGTGTGATGGGCCGATTTTCGGCGGTCAGATAGTGCTTTCGACCTTCGGTCTCAGATCACTCTCAGACCGCCTCAAGTCGGGCCGTTGCACGTGGCGAACTCTCCACCCGAGCGTGGTTGGCAGTGTTGTGAACAGTGCCCGTCTGCCTTTCACGTTCACTCTTATCCGATAGTCTCGCCAGTGACTACACTAACCTGCATGTACTTAAATTCCTGATATTGCATTGCAAGAGGTCGCTACTCGCCAGAGTCAAACAAAAGAGCAAACAGCTGTCAGCATTCTCTGGTACTGTTTGTTAAAATTGATCTTTGCATATTTCCTCAGTAACATTGCATCGAAAGTAAACTTTAGAACCAACGTTTATACACGACTGTATGATACGTGTATGATATTGTGTAGGTGAGGTTTCCGTCACATTTTAGTTCTGAGCTGAAGGATCTACTTCGCAACCTTCTTCAGGTGGATCTCACGAAACGTTTTGGTAACCTCAAGAATGGCGTTAATGACATCCGAAGTCATAAATGGTTTGCGTCAACAGACTTCATTGCCATATACCAGAAAAAGGTAAAGCACTTGGAAGTTTACTAATTTTTACCGCGCGATGCATTGCATGCAAGCGCGATCTATAGGCCACTGTCGGTCAGTGTTATACTGTGCAATACGGGGTATTTGTGTCCCTAAAGTAAGGGTACTTCTCCAATCCATGTTGACAGGAAGCCACTATCGAATAGCGCCGTTATCGATGAATTTAAATGACATCAGAGGTCGTTTTACTTATTGCAAACATTTTTAAACACAGTGTCTTACCCTATACAACTGAAAATACATTAGTACATAACGATGCAGAATACCAGAAGGGCATTCAATTGAGGGAATGTACATGTACCTCCGACAAAGGTGTTTCGACGGTAAACCACGCGTCGCTGCAGCGGTGGGCCGTGAAACCATTTTAAACCCACGCCTCGCTGCAGCGACCAATAGTATTATACGTATACGTCGGATTTTTCCCGACGTAAAATTCTGTGACGATGACGATGACTACACGGTGTCACTTATCAGAGCCGGACTTGACACCCTTGAGACACGGCGCGAACAACTGACTGAGCGCTTCTTCATGCGCAGTGTGCTGCCAGAGACGTCGTGTCTTCATTA
>Ga0209149_1001537_pt1 | contig 11828 bp, 6 predicted proteins | sample WorMetTyACAVOLI2_FD_187423 | JGI IMG/M metagenome (GOLD analysis project Ga0209149, IMG submission 187423) | Marine gutless worms symbiont microbial communities from Max Planck institute for Marine Microbiology, Germany - Olavius algarvensis... ...
CACGCGCGCACGCACGTGTCGCGACGCGTTACAAACAAAACACCGCCGGCACGCGTCGCCACGCCCACGTGACCACACGCAGCAAGACTACTCTACCACATTATACATGACACATAAGTTGCACTGTTTGGCTCCCATGGGAACAGACTCGGTAATCCAATCAATATCACCAGCGTTAAAGTCGCCACCGACAATAACGGTTGCACTGGACGCTAGGTTTGGAAAAAGGAGGTCAAATTGATGCTGTCTACAGTGATTTCGAAAAAGCCTTTGATAAAGTCCCCCATAAAAGATTAATTTCAAAACTTCATTCATATATGATTGATGAATGAGTTATCAAATGGATTGCCAACTTTCTTAAAGCTAGAAAATATCGAGTCAGAGTTAATGGCAGTTAGTCAGGCTGGCATAATGGCATTAGTGGAATCCCACAAGGAAGCGTTTTGGGACCAATTCTGTTTTTAATTTATATAAATGACCTTGTTGACTCATGTGGCTCCTACTGTGATACGTATATCTTTGCAGATGATACTAAGATTTACCGGCACATTGAACACCCTGACGACCAGGAATTTCTGCAATTAGCAATAAATGCATTACATGCATTACACCTGGTGAGTTACCTGGTGAGTAGTATCAGTGGTCAAAGAAATGGCTGTTAAGTCTTAACAGTAGCAAATACTGTTAAACACTGGTCTTCTTTACAAACTGAGTAAAAGCATGCCATATTGGTTCACCCGACTGGTGGGTCTGCTGCTTCGAGATCGACGTTTCAGGGTGCACATGGGCAATGACACCAGTTCTTGGAGACCCCAACGTAACGGTCTTCCTCAAGGCTCTGTCCTTGCACCGGTTCTGTTCAACTTGTACTCCAACGACCTGCCAGTTACACGTGGCCGAAAATTCATTTACACTGGCGACATATGTCTCGTGTCGTGTCTCGACATATGTCTGGCGACATAGGCCAATACTTCAGCGAACTGGAATGCAGTCTCTTTTCAGATTTGGCGCGGATGTCACACTTCTGTCGACAGTGGCGACTTAAACCAAGCGCCTCCAAAACAATCAGCAGTGTGTTCCACCTGCATAATACCCTAATACCAGCGCCACCTGTGAACTGTCAGTTTATCTGAATGGCCAGCGCCTTCGGCATGAGTGCCACCCAACCTATCTTGGGGTGACTCTAGACCGTACGCTGTCTTACAGAGAACACTTGACGAAGATGGAAGACTGCAGGCAAGCTGAAGAACCGAAACAATTGTTGACGAAGCTAGCCGGTTCCACCTGGGGTGCCAGCGCCGACACTCTGCGGTCATCTGCTCTGGCACTTTGCTATTCAGCAGCAGAGTACTGCGCCCCAGTCTGGTCATGCTCTATTCACACAAGTCAGGTCGATGTGCAGTTGAACTCTACCATGCGTCTCATCTCTGGTACCCTTCGTTCTACACCTCTCCATGGTTTCCAGTGCTCTCCAACATTGAACCGCCAGCCCTACGAAGGAAGGCTGCCACTGACAAGCTGGTGGAGAAAATTCTCAAACATGACAGTTGGCCAATCCAGCCTGATATCCTTAGCCCATCCGATCAGTAGTTTCGCCGCTAGGGGCTTTTGAAATTTTGAGGGAAAATGCCCCCACCGCTGGAAAATGCGTACAACTTATCCGAAAATTTTTTTGATACATCATGATTGGCGGTTTGGCTTAGTAGTAATGCGTTCTTCTCGATCAACCTAGTTGCGCTACGTCAGACCCAGTTAGTACCAGGATGGATGACCGTTTGAGGGTGGGTAAACAATCTCGGTATGTAACCAGCCAGCTAGGTCGATTCAGCCTTCTACCCTCCATGGGACGGTAAAATGAGTATCAGCTTTCGGGCTGAGTAATAATAATAAATGGCGATGGTGGGTGTAGACTCTGGCAGCCGGTACAGGCCGACTCACAGCCTAAGTCGTCTGGCTTTGTCTTGGGTCGGCGGCCGCTTGGCGCCATTCTCCATTTATCAAATGAACCGGGTGAACTCTGGCAATGGCTCTGCCATGATGACAGAACCATAAACATTGTCTTGGAATTAATTATTATTATTATTAAAATATTACATATAATTATTTCCACATTAATGATGGCGTCAGTACAGATAATTGCCTTGGTAACCCTATTTTTACGGATCAGTTTTTACCATGACCGTTATTTTTTATTTGCTATTTATGTTTTTATCTATCAATAAATATATCTTCTGAAACTACCGTACTTCTCTCTACTTTACTGCTGAGCATAGCAGTAAAATGTGGGAAATAATAATAATTTATTTTGTGCACGTATTCACCATCTTGGCTCGGTTTTGTAGGAGTAGATGCTTGAAAATGTTGAAAAATATTGAAGTTCTTGCATGTTTTGTGATTTTTCAGTTGACAGTTGACATGCCTGCCTCCATAATGACAACAAAAGAAGACAAAGTGTTATAAATTTTCAAAATATTAGCAACACTGAAGTGAACAGTGGAGACAAACATCCTCAAAGTATGTTGAAAAAACTGCATTTTGACTTTCGCAATGCAAAGCCTGCTTTCCTCAGTGTGCCGTACTGCAAGACGGGAGAGATCAGGACCAAGCCAGATGTAGAGCGGACTGAACTGAGTTGCAGTGAAAGTAGTGGACCAGTTGAACATGATGGAGTTGATGGTGTCAAATGTGTCGTTGGTACTGTTAATTCTGAAAGCTGTAAAACTGGCCAGCGTGTGACTGGATCAGCTGTACAGGTTGATGATGATGATTCAGATGGATTGGCTACTGCAGCTCATCTTCATTCCTGTGATGCTGCAGATGCCAAAATGGTATCTAAGTTCACTGATGGGAACTGCACCTTTTCATCAGTCACCACTGAAGACACACGGTCAACTGACAGATTATTACCAAACCGCAATGTGCCTAAGAATCAGCTTCTGCCACCGTCAAACACATCTTCGTATTCGATCATGTCATCTTCTGTTTGTCAAACAAATAAACAAACAGACTTTTCTCTTGATGAGGACCAAGCCATGACAGTGAAACCAAAACGGACTGATAATAACATTGCTGAAAACAAACCTGCCATAAGCGTGACAGACAATGTCGTTTTGAAACCGATGTCGTTACTTTTGAAGGAACCACACTCACACAATGAACATATGGAACTTGATTTACATAGCACTAGTGACAGTACGGCAGGCGAATTATCAGACAGAATGAGACGTTCAAAAAGGTCACTTCCTTCGAAAACTTCACCTAAAGTTCTTTACGACGATGATGCTGATGATGTACCCTTGAGTGAGAAGAAAAATCCTATCCAGTCTGCCAGACGTGTTAAGAAGTTATGCAGATTTAAGAATGTTTACTTGCCAGACACCATGACAGCTGCCAGCATCAGTGAAGAAGCTAGATGCAAACGTAATAAGCCTAAAGTTGTACGAACCCGTAAGAGAAGACGGAAGATAAAGTCTGATTCAGAAGGTGAACTTTGGCCAATGCAAAAGAAATTGCTGATAATGCCCGTTGATCAGAAATTTTCTAAACCTGGCCGTAGCAGAAAACGGAATCCTCACATCAGGAGGAACACTTTGGCAGTGATGCCTACACGCAAGGGATGTAAAGCAGTGTGCGTAAAAGAAATGGAACTACCAGATCTCAGTGCTAAATTAGATGCTGGCAGTGCTGACATGCCAGATACGTTGAATGTCTGTACGTGGGAAACTGATGTGGATGATAACACTGTGCCAGCAAGTGCGTGTAGAAAGTGGTGCTTGGATATTACTGGGGCAGATTTGACGAGTGACTTCGACATTGATCGAAGCACAAAGAGCAGTAATCAGCAGAAATCTCTCGTTGATGACAAGGCTGCTGAGCAGAATGCCAGTCAACTTATGCCTCAGCACGCAGTGGATGCTGAATGCTGTCTCACAAATTTTTCCAGTTCACAGGAAACCCCACCCCCATCTGTTGCTTCTGACGGTTTTTCGTCACGTGATGATCCAGATCAGTTTGCCAGATCAGATGCACAAGAAGAGGAAACACGGGAGTCGTCAAGCAGTCGGTCGCTTTTCATGGATACTAAACTTGCACGTTATATAGATGGTAGACATTTTGATCGACTGGTGAATGGCATCTCGGTCCAAATATCTGCTTCGCTGACGGATGAAACAGTTGCTCAGATTGGTAAGGAGTGTCTGCGTCTAGCAAAGTTGACAAAACTTGACGTGAAAGACTTGCAGGACCAGGTTCGACTGGAAGAAATCTACCATCGTCGGGCAAAGAAAGTGATGTGTTTTGTGCATAACAGCTCAAAGGAAAAAGTTAAGAACAGTGCTTATCAGCAGCATAAAAATATCTTTGACGTAGTGCCAAGCTCAGCAGCCAAGTGTGTGGCTAAATCCCAAAGGACTGGTGATGATGACATTGAGACTGAATCTGCTCACGCTGATGCAGCAAACCAACAGGGTGTGTTATTTGATTCTGATGATGGACAGCAGCCATTGGCTCAGGATTCTGATGATGATACAATATCGTATCACTCCGCAGATGATGATGAAGTAGCGACGTTGAATAATTTGACTTCGAAGCCCGAGGAGAGGTCAAAAGGTAATGTTACAGAAACTTACCAAGGAGCAGGACGCAGTTGCATTAATACTGATGGTGCTAAGCAACCAGCAGCAGCCTGGACATCAGTTGTTGCAGATAAAATCCAGTCACAAATGCTGGACCAACTCGATGAACCCACACCCGTCGATGTCAGTTTACAAGAACTGACTTCTGCGCTGTGTACTGTCAATTGCATTGATCCTAATACAGCTGCTATGTCTGACTCTGAGAATTTTGATGATTGCAATAAAGCTGACCTGACACGACACAAATCAGAGAAGAACATTGCTTTATTACATAAAAGAAAAACGTTTTGCCCACCTGATAACCAGCCTGCTGCCGTTAGCGTGCAGTGTGCAACGACACGTGCTGTTAATGCAGAAACAGAACTGTCAAATACAGTTGCACCAGGCACTGATGACACTCAGTATATCGCAGCTGTGGCTCTTGCTTCATTGTCAGTGGCAACCACTAGCCAACTTCATTTCACCAGTCAGCTAGTTCCATCTGAATCCGAATCCTGCACTGAAACTAGACATCGCTGTCAAACTAATGAGGAACATAAGTTGATTCGAAGAGACAATAACGTTGATTCTAAGCACTCTCATAGCTCCTCAACACAGCAGCCAACAAAACAGTCTTCTGTTAATAAAACTGTTACGAAGACGTCAGCTGCTAAACTGTCTCAACACAGTGTTGTAAGAACTGAACATCATTTGAAAAGTGGGGAAAGAAGAGGTCACCGTGTCTCTGCTGACAAACAGTGTGAACATACACACAAACATGTTGGTGACTTGCGTAGTGAATCCACTGTAAGTAAGACCGACAGTCAGAGATCACGAGGTCAGAGATCACATTCTGCTGAGGCTGCTGGTGGTCAGAAACAAGTAGCCCATCATGGTAAAGAAAAGCTGTCAACGACTTATTCGTCAAAGTCTGCAAAGCACAGCGACAATGATTCGAGTCATGTTTCCACAGGCAACCTCAGTAAAAAGAATACTAAAGTGAATGGCATAGCATCAGACAATCCGCCCAAAAATAGCGATCATGCAGTAAGTGACAAAACCAGACATAGAAAACACAGAAGTGGAAGTCGTCACAGCAGTGACAAAACGGCTGTTGGTCGTCTTGAGCAGAAGCAAGTAGGTGGCAGTAATTTGGCAAGTTGTGATTCCAGCACGTCCAAGATTGGCTCTAATCATCATGTTATTGATATAACTGTTGGCAGATCAGATGTGGCAGCAAAGAGGGAAAATGCTTTGCCGTTGGATGACACCATTATGACTGTATCTGCCAGTAACAGTACTAGCACAAGCGTACTTTGTAATTCATCATCAAACCATTTGTCGGTTTTATCTCAGTCATCGTCATCCTCAGCGTTGCACAATGTGATTTCTGATGCCATTGTCCAGCGCACTGATAAAGGAGTGTCCAGTGAAGAAGCAAGGATCTCACTGAATTATCAGGGGATAAAGGTATCCACGAAATCCTCACTGCCAAGTGAAAATCCACGTGTAGAAGTGCAAACAGAGGCAGTTAGGGGCACAGCAGTACACAGAGTTATTTCGGACTTGAACAGCAACAATATGTTGAAAGAATCATGTTCATTGACCAGTGCTACCCACAAACAACGTGCTGACTGTGATGTAGCATGTAACACAGACAAAGGTGTATTAATGTCTCATGTGCCTGAAGATGACATTGTTCCTCACAGCAGCGGAAATCAAACTGTTTATTCTGAAACCCTAAACTCGTTACAGTCGTCAGTGATCTTGGCTGATAACACTGCCAAGTCATCTGCTTCGCCCTATCGAGAGTTGGAAGACATCAGATCCCCGTCTCCGATGCTTGCTGACATGGAGAAAGATGACCGTGACGAGGAAATACGCTCACCTTCGCCTTGCGAGCGGGAGTCTCCTGTAGCACTTTTTTGTGTCGTCGAAACATCTTGGGACGTCAGACTTACATCGCCTTGTGAAATCCAGTCACCAGACGGTTCTGAGGATGAGGCGGATGATAAGATCGAGGAATATAGCAGGCACTGTAATGTCTGTTTCCAACATGGACCCGTGACCATCCCTCTGACAATTGAAGAAGCCGGCAAAAGAACGTACAATCAACAGCTGGACATGACGTAGACTGGAATTTGTTTTCATTTCAACTACTTGTGTCGAGAGACTGTTCTGATGTGGCTTTGGGGCTGCAAGCCTCCAAATATTGGCCACGTCCCCATATTATTGAGAGTTTATTTGATGACAAAGGGAAGCTGAGGTTTGTATGGCATTGCTTGCTGATAAGTGTGAACTGTGTCGGGTCACGCCATATAAATTTATTGTATAGAATCGATTCTGCTTGTTCATGTCTGTGGGGTCGTTTGGTCACTAATTGAATGGCCGTTAGATGGTTTCAGTTAATTTATTTAAGTTGTCAGTATAAGTCGCTGATGAGAAGTGTTGTCGAAGATAACAGTTCAGTGTGGTCTCCCTCACGTATAGGTCAAGTAGAGTAACTGCAAAACACAGAAAAGGGCAACAAAATTAGTAAGCAAATGATAGACTAAAAGTACTTAAAGTTGCCAGCTTTGTAATTTAGAATGTGTCAAAGAGATGACCGAGACCTGCACACTGTTAACAAATAAGTACGACAACAAGAATGGCACTTATGTTAATAAATAAGTGCCATTCTTGTTGTCATACTTATTTGTTAACAGTGTGTAGGAGGGAGACCACACTGAACTGTTATCTTCGACAACACTTCTCATCAGCGACTTATACTGACAACTTAAATAAATTAACTGAAACCATCTAACAGCCATTCAGTTAGTGACCAAATGACCCCACAGACATGAACAAGCAGAATCGATTCTATACAATAATTATATATGGCGTGACCCGACACCGTTCACACTTATCAACAAGCAAAGCCATACAAACCTCAGCTTCCCTTTGTCATAAAATAAACTCAAAAATATGTCAGTCTCATTCAACGATGATAAGCTTCAGAAGACAAACGGTCAGATGTCAAAGAGATCACAATGGATGAACACATTCTTGACATTGCAGAGTGAGACGCATATCGTGATGGCCAATGCCATTGGGGCCGCTAATCTTGTTTGTTTCCATGTACTGCGGAAGCATGGTGTTAAAGGGTCAACTGATCCCCACTTTTTGAGTGGGGTTCAAAAAATGTTATGTGATCCCACTTTCTGCATGCACAAAATTAATGGAGTTTTACTGTTCAGCTTGTTAACTTTGTTTCAAGTTGTGCATTCCGGCATGCAGTACTCACCAGAATCATTTGATGGCTGGGGTTTCGCCCCATACCCCAGTTCATATCGCTCATATCGCTCCGTTTTAAAGGGACGCCACTTTGTGGCAGGCAGGGTGGGGGAGCTAAGCTTCGCGGCCAACAGGGGAAGGGGAGAGGGAGGAACGGAGTTAGACCCCACTTTCAAACACGTTCCGCGGTCTGTGTTTTTTTCGTGCGTTTAACATTGCTACGTTTTCTTTTAGTGTATGTGTTATGTCCCTGATCTAATTCGTTTTTTTTCATACGATGTTACGTACCCTGTGCGGGTTTAGTTTTGTTACCCTTATTGTTGGCTTCACTGTTCTGATTGTCATTGTTGTATATTTTTCAGTTTTTTTTAGTACGAGCGCAGGTAGTTAGCTAAACAGATCGTATCTGAAATGGCCTGTAGGCATAATGTGTGAATGAGAAATTCAACGTTACCACACCATGCGTTTAACATTGCTACGTTTTCTTTTGGTGTATGTGTTATGTCCTTGATCTAATTCGTTTTTTTTCATACGATGTTACGTACCCTGTACGGGTTTAGTTTTGTTACCCTTATTGTTGGCTTCACTGTTCTGATTGTCATTGTTGTATATTTTTCAGTTTTTTTTAGTACGAGCAGGTAGTTAGCTAAACAGATCGTATCTGAAATGGCCTGTAGGCATAATGTGTGAATGAGAAATTACAACGTTACCACACCATAACAAGTCTGTCATTTATGTGAATAAGTGACAAATGGCCGAGTTTGTCGGTTTGTACGTCAGAGAGCCTGATGTGTCGGATAGAATTGTAAATACGTTTATGTTTTTACGGTGTTAAAATACACGTGCAGCTGTTGATTAATTTATGGCATTATGCTAAACTAGCCATTCTGTATAGGCCTTGTTAACCTAACGCTCGTACTAAACCTCATTATTTAGGCCTAAATGTTATGTTTACTTGTTTATAGTTGTGCTTGGCCTGTACGTGCGCGGAAACTCGTTCAGTGTGCTGGCACCGCGATGTAGCCGGCGGGCGGGCGCACTGTTTTGTGCGCGACTGATGCGGGTGTGTCTGCCTGTAGTTATGTCCGTCCGTCCGCTGAAATCGTTTATGGCCGGTCTCTGGTGTAAATAGTCCTACCGATGTACTTCATGTACAGACCCGCCGTCGGCGAATGTTTCAGTTCAGGGAGCAGGGTATGCTTGCTGTGCCGCGCACTGCAGATGTTCTCGGTTCTGCTTTTAAGTGTTGAAAAAGCCTATTTTTATATACGTGTTAACGGCGACGTCGCACATATAAAACAGCAAATATCAGAATCCAGATTTTAGTGCGCATTGTAGTGTGCTGTCATCTATGGCAGCTTGCCGGGTAGTGACCACTTGCATGCTAGCCCAGACTCGCACCCATTTTTTTCTTTAGGCCTACAGCGTTTTTAACTTGTTGCTCCCGATGAATTTAAAATTCACAGTCACTACCTTAAGCCGTAGCATTGCAGAAATTATTTATCAGCGGGTCGGAATGTTTGGGGTTATGTTCTTACGTATAGCCCAGACCCTTGCTCATTTCTTTCAGACGAGTCGACTATAACAGGCTGAATGTGTGGATCTGCTGGGCAGTACAGTATAACTACAGTATAACTTTCAGCTTACTGCGGTTGAAACTGTTGGTCCCAATTTAATGGAACGTGACTGTAGTGTAGTTGTTTTGCAGTGTTTTATTGTCTTACATGTGTTTTACTATATCGTTTAGTCTTTGTATGATTTCTTATGAACAGTAACGAACAATGCGTCAGTTCAAGTTGTCCGCAATTCACTGTTGAAAACTTGCAACATGTAGGCCTGTAGGCCCTAAGCTGCAACTTTTACTGCAGAGTTGAGGCACATTGATATTTAATGCTAATAGTTTGCAAAAAGTACTCGGAGCAGACCACACACTAATGCCCACCCACCCAGTTGCAAAGATCAGCAAAGTTAAAGATCTTGCAGTCACATGCAGTGGTTTTATAGATCAGTGTCTTTTGCCTATCAAGTCGTCATCTTCTGTCAAAAAAGCATCTTAAGCAGTCGTTTTGCTACACTTTTTGCCGCGTATGCAAGTGCGGCCTTAGCCGTCATGCGGTGTCTGTCCGTCTGTCATGTGTCTATCACGTTCGTGCATTCTGTCAAAACGAATCTTCATATTTTCCATTGTTTTCACCGTCGGGTAGCCAAACCATAGTTTTTTTGCGCAACAAATGTTATGGCAATATTCTGACGGGGACCCCCTATAAAGGGGCGTCGAATGCAGGTGGGGTAGGCAGAAATCGCGATTCTGCAGAGCCTGTATCTGGCTTCACTGCGTGCTGTCAACGCTGCAACCGGCCATGTGTTATCAACACGACGACGCCGCTGGAGCACGGTCCCGCAAGTTGACACTTATCGCTGGTAGTAATAGCGGAGGAGCTTGTTGATGGCAGGAGACGACGACGAAATGTTTATGACAAGAAGTCTAAACGTTACGCCGAAGACAACAGAACAGCGCATTTAATTGCATGCAGTGATAAATCTAGCCTACGTAACTAACAGTAAAAGACTCGACGTTTTGTACTATTGAAGCTAACTACTGGCAGGCACGAAGCATCGCGCGGCCTCTGCGGCAGCAGAGCTTCTTGTTAGGCCTACTTTTACATCGCTGCTATTTAACGAATGGACAAATTAGGCCTATTTAAGATACACAAATTCAGTATTTCATCATGTCTGACATTTTAATTTAAATTGGCGAACGTTACATTCCTAGAAGCTACGCAAGAAAATAATAGGGTTCCTTTTATTTGCGTTCACAGTGTACATAAAATACCCATGGTTGGTTCCGTGCGCCGCGGTAGATCGAACGTTGGTCTTTGACCGACGAGCTTTTTACGTCCTGCGCTCGAGCTACAGCTGACGGGTGACCATGTGGGTAAACCGCTATAGGTCAGCCAATTAACTAGGCCAACTCAGCCTTTCATCCTTTCGGGGTCGATAAATGAGTACATGTAGTAAGGTGCAAAAATGTCGTCACCACAGTTTGTGGCGGCGCCGTCTGGTGAACGCGAACGAAGACTAAAGGCAGGCATGGTGTTGTTTGCATGGTGTTTGATCCATGTCTGAGCGCCTTGAGGATGAGTTTCAAAATTCATCACGAATAGATTGTTTAAAAATCTCCGTTAAAATGGGGGAAATTTCACCAGCTAGCCCTTTTAGGAGACGACATGGTATTTGATCAGGCCCAGATGCCTTGCTGACGTTCAGGTTACAGAGGAGTTAACCCCGGCCTCTGTAGATATAATTTTTATGTCATCATCATCATCATCAGGTGGCACGCCCAGCGGTGAGCATAACTGTCTCCACAACTGAACGCCATTTGGAACGATCTTGTGCGCGAAGCCACGCCGAGTTGAGGCCAAGGTTAGTCGGTTGCAAGTCAGACTCGATGGTACGGAGCCAGGTTCGACGTGGTCGGCCTCTCCGGCGAAGCCAGTCGGTTGGAAGACGGTTGATGGCTGCCTGAAGGGCACAGGAATGATCTTGTGATGGATCCGCTCGTGTGATATGTCCGAACAGACGTAAATTTTCCCAGCTAGCCATTTCAGGAGACGATATGGTATTTGATCAGGCCCAGATGCCTTGCTGACGTTCAGGTTACAGAGGAGCAGAGCCGGCCCTAGCATGCGCGAGGCCCTGGGCAACTCCCTCCCTTCCCCTTCCCTTCTTTTCCCCTCCTCTTCCTCTCCCTCCTCTCCCCTCCCCTCCCTCCACCTTAGAAGTAGGACCCCCTTAATGCAGCTAGGGGGTCTGGGGGAGCGCTGTAAGCTCCCCCAGCGGGGTCTGGGGCGGAGCCCCAGCCGAAATCGAATTTGGTGCATTTTTGCCTAAAAATATGACATCTGGTGGCAACAATTTTAATGATTTTCCTAAGAATCAACA
>Ga0209149_1001538_pt1 | contig 11828 bp, 12 predicted proteins | sample WorMetTyACAVOLI2_FD_187423 | JGI IMG/M metagenome (GOLD analysis project Ga0209149, IMG submission 187423) | Marine gutless worms symbiont microbial communities from Max Planck institute for Marine Microbiology, Germany - Olavius algarvensis... ...
TTTCTTTTATCGGTCTCAGCTCACTTACTAAGCTTTCTTTTATATCCTTCTGTGTTTCGGTAATCGGTTTAAACAGCTTCGAAAGTTCTCTTTCAGCGCTAATATCTCCCAGGCGTTCAGTTATGAATTTTTTCTGAATATTCTTCTTCGTCTTAAGAAACTCTTCGACGATCCAGTCTCTTTTGATAGGGTCTTTGATCTTCAAGAACGACATTTTTATTATACAGCAAAAATAACGCAATTTTAACGCTTTTACTCTAGTTTTAATTTTGTTAATTAGCGATCCCTCGCTGCTCTTCGCTTCTAAACGAATTTTCTCTTTCTTATCGAAAAACTTATCGAGCTCGGACAACACAAGAGAAAATTCTTCGTCGGAAATCGTCCCATCGTCCAGAGCTTTGGAAACGAGATCGCTAATTACATTGAACTTTTTGTCTGCTAGTAGCTTAAGCTTATGATGCTTTTCGGCTTTTAGTATTAAGCGTCTACTAACAAATCCTCCTACTATGAAAAGAAGTCCAGCTCCGAGTGACACGGCTTCGATTACCGTCACTGCAGGAGACGCAATTACGATAGATAAAAATACGACACTTACAGTGCTTAAACCTATAAACGATACAGCCAAGACACCCTCGGTTGCTTTAACAACTTTAAAGAATTTTTTATACTTTCTAGTTAATTTTTCACGTTTTTGTCTTTCTGATTCTAACTGATTTTGTATTTCGGTAATCTGCTGAAGGCGATATTGCATTTTTAAAAGTCAGAATAATATCATTTATTTCTACAGTAACATACCGAGAATAGGAATATTTTTAAACGGGCTATTAGGACCTAGCAACAAACCTTTACCGTCGTAAATTTTTCCTTCTTTCTTCTGATAAAGACAATCACCTAGTTTCGAAAAACCTTTCCCAGTCGTAGGTTCTAAGTACAATCCCCGTCCGTCCGTTTCGACCTCGCATACACATCCACCCTTCTTGATATACAGACCATTACACTCATTTTTGCACTCCGGTGCTGGCAAGACCTGATAGCGCACCAACACCTAGAGACGGTAAAACTGTACCAGTAAGAAACGGAAGCGCCTGCGACGCCAGACCGGCTAGCAGCGGTAGAAATCCTCCTTGTACCTTCATATTATGCGCAACTTGAAACTTGGACATTTTAATCGTCACACCTTTACCGGCTTGGTGCGCTTTCTTAAGCCGATTAAGCTGCGATTGAGTCACAGCTATGACGTCATTACCGACTAGGTCTTCGTGAGAAAGACGTAGAGACAACTGAGTTTCTGCAGCTAATGCTTTTTTAACTTTTTGTTTTTGGTTATGTTATGCTTACGTTTACATCTGTATACATTTTTATATGTGAAAATAATTTTTTTAGATTTCGCGCACATGAAATCTGATTGTGACGTTTTCTCCGTGCAGGTTAAGTTGCTAACCGTTCTGATCCGTTAGACTTGTTTCTATGCTGTAGATTGTAGGTAAACCAGGTTGGCGGGTGTTTCGAAGATCTTGTAACCAGGGGATACTGCTGGAAAGAAACTGTAGATAGTCGGGTTTCTCAAACCGTTTAAGTAACTACCAGAGATGATATCGATGTTTACGAGAACGCTGTTAACACCGGGTTTTCAGACTCTTGATAATCTGATGTGTACACAGCATGATTGAATCCTAACAGGCTACATATTGAGTGATCGGGTCTGAAATCAACGTGGTAATTATTTTCCAGGATCAACACTGCCTTTAAGGTGTTGGTGTTTGCCGATATCGTTACGTTAGCAGTATGTCCGTTTTGTTTAATCTTTTGCTGGATAACTCTATTTATATCCTCAATATCGTAGCTGCCTTGTGGTATGAGAATATGGTACCAAATTCCTCCCCCATATGGTGAATAAGTAAAGTGGTTATTAGTGTCGTCTACGTTTGGAAAACTGTAGACGACAATTTGTTTCTAGGTTTACTAATGCTATTTCGTACTTCTTATCCGTCTTAAACTGAATATATGGATTAAATCGCGTCGTGAATTTCGTTTTGTTGTCAGAAACCACGATTTGAAACGACTCTTTCGGTTCCGTATTATGTGCTATCCGTTCTAGAAGTTCGCGTTCCATTTTTTATACAGTAAACTTATTTTTATTTAATTTGGGATATAGAACGTGTCCAATCCTATACGATATTTTCCGTTATCCTTGTTACTAGACAGATCGACAACAACGAAGCCGTATGGTTTCTCCCAAGCTAACTTACACACGTTTCGAAATTCTTCTTTAGTCATATCGCTGGATACGTGATCGTTATACACGTGGTTAACGTTCTTTAGATCTTGACGAAACAAGCAGATAAAGTTTGCGTTTTCTCTTATCGTTTGACGGGGAAGTTTGAAATAGTTCTGAGCTAAGTAGAATTCACGTTACTATGCCTACCTCTGGTGTAATACGCTTCGCACTTGTTCTGTTTTTTAACAGTAAGTCGTCGAATACCATAAGATTCTTTTTCTCTGGCTTAATTCCCGTGTGTTAGGCACGTCTGGATTTGGTTTTGGTTGTCGAATAACCTGAGGATCGATTCCTTGGGAAGCTGCTCCTCGAATGTTTTCTTCAAAATACGATATTCTGGCTGAAACAAGAGACTTTCCGAAGACACACAGGTTATCATAGTCTAACCATCCGGTCCTTAAAAGAAAATTCAATAGCAAAGTCGTCTTCCCACATGCTGATTTTCCGACTAATATTCCACGAATGCTTTTGGGAAACAAAGCATTGTTGAATCTCCTTGAAAAAATTTCGTTCCACGTTAAGTCTCTAATGTCCATATTTTTATTATTCATATTAAAAATGGCGTATTGTGTCAAATGTAAGAGACACACAGAGACAAATAACCTGCATCATTTCATCGCAAAAATGGACGAGTTATGTTGAAAGGTACTTGTGCGGTTTGTGAGAAAACAAAGACACAGTTTGTGAAATCCGGTAGCGGATTACTCAACAAAGCCGTGAGTAACCTACCATTCGAACTTCATCTCCCAGGTCACAATTTCACGGGGCCTGGAACTAAGTTAGACAGGAGATTAAATCCTGACGGAACTCTGAGAGACTGGTCTAAGCCGATAAATAAAGTCGACGAAGCAGCCTATCACCACGACTTGTGTTACACGAAAAATCCAGACACGCGAACGCGAAATGAAGTTTCTGATCGAGAGATGCTAAGAGAACTAAGTCAGATTACAAATCCATCCCTGAGAGAGAGAATGGAGAGAAGTCTAGTCGGTAATATGATTAAAGCAAAAGCTAACCTAGGTCTAGGTTTAAAAAACCGAGAAAAAAAGTAAGTGGACTGACCAGTTAGCCGAAGAACTTCACAAACCAGTCACTAGAAAATTTCGAAGGAGGAACGTTTACGTTAACGGCATCGATAAGATCTGGGCTGCAGATCTCGTAGATATGCAAGCTTTTTCGAAGTATAATAAAGGAGTTAAATATCTGTCGACCGCAATTGATATTTTCTCCAAATATGGATGGATGATTCCTTTGAAGAACAAAACCGGAACAGAGGTCGCTGGTGCTTTATAAACGGTATTCAAAGAACGAAAACCGGAGAAACTCTGGGTAGACAACGGCAACGAGTTCTACAATAAACGTGTACAGCAACTCGTTGACTTGTATTCGACTGAAAACGAAGAGAAATCTAGCGTCGTTGAGCGTTAAAATAGAACCACGAAAGACAAAATGTTTAAGTATTTTACCGCGAATTCTACTGAGAAATATATAGACATCTTAGACGAGTTTGTAAACAGCTACAACAACACAGTCCATCAACAACACAGTCCATTCCTCCATTAAAATGACTCCGACCGAAGCCAGCAAAAGAGAAAACAAAAACCAAGTCTGGAGAAATCTGTACGGTGATTACAGTCCTCCCGAGCGAAAGGCGCCGAAGTTTTCAATCGACGATAACGTTAGAATCACTAACAAGAAATATATTTTCGAGAAGGGATACACACCACGCTGGACCGAAGAAGTTTTTACAGTTTCAGAAGTTCGTTACACAGATCACATAACGTACAAATTAAAATATTTTAACGGTAAAGAGATAAAGGGTAGTTTCTACGAACAAGAGTTGCAAAAGACAACCCAGGAAATATTTAGAATTGAAAAGGTTATCAGAAGAAAAGGAGACAAGTCTCTAGTCAAATGGTTGGGTTATCCAGACAAGTTTAATTCGTGGGTTGATAATAAGGATTTGGTTAAGCAATAAATTTTTTTAAATGTCTTAAAAATGATTTCTGTTGAAGGACTTGTACTGCCTAACAAACCACTAACAAATTTAGAGATATTAGAAGCTGTTAAGAAACTCGATATACCTCAATTTCGTGGTGTGTTTGTACGCGATAATTTACCTCTAGAACCTAAACGAATGGAATGTGGCATACTAAACCTCGACGACACGTCTGGAAATGGAATACACTGGGTAGCGTGGTACAGGGACAACAGTAAAAATGTTATTTTGACAGCTACGGCATTCAACCGCCTGATGAACTAAAAAGATATTTGAGAAGTCCGATATTTTATAATACAGAGCAAATACAACCTAAACAAGAAGTGTTCTGCGGTCACCTGTGCTTGTATGTTTTGAAACAGCTTTCGCTGGGAAAACACCTGCAGGAAATAGTAAACGATTTACATTAATTTTATAAATATAAAAACATGCCCGTTGATACGTGTGGAAGGAGAGATACGGCAGTTCAAGATAATGTTTCATCAGATGTATCGTTTACACAGATCGCTGATTATTTCATCAGGAGGGATGGATCGAATACCGCCATCGGGTCGATAAATATGACTGTAAATACGTTAACAAACGTGAGCGAACCAGTACACGATCACGATGCGGCTAACAAACTTTACGTTGACCGAGGGTCAGGCGGCACTGATGCAGTTTCAAGATACGGAGATTTGATGCAGGGCGATTTAAATATGGGTGGTTATAGAATGGCAGGTTTAAATACGAGTTTACCACCAAGACATACAGATGCTGTTTGTTGGACTAGAGCTGTTGAACTAACGCGAGAAGTGGGACAAAGGGCGAGTGAGCAAGTTATAGATGTAAAAAGACTGTGTGATTTAAAAGTAAGTAAAACCGGAGACTTGATGACGGGGAACCTATTGCTGAGCGCCGACGGCGGGAACGATAGACTTTTCGGCTGTACAGACCTACAACACGGTAACACGTTCACACTTGTCTTTGGCGACACGCTAAATAGATTGCATTTTAAATTAACAAATTCTGTTACCCTAGAATCGTCACATGGTCTTCTCTCGTGAAATGTAGGGGGAAGACATCTGTTTAATAAGTAATCCATCAGAGATTATTATTTACAAAGTTATCAGAATGAATTCAAACAGCATAACTAACCTACCGATTCCAACTTTGCCACACGAAGCTGCGAATAAGTTATACGTGGATTTAAATTATAGGAAAATTTTACAGGGATAAGTTCCACCTCTTAGGGGTAGCCGCAATAACATTAAGTTAGGATTCATCGCAACTGCATCTAGTAAACTAAACAACAACTACAAAGTCAGTAATGCATTTAATTGTTATTATACAGGTCGTCGCGGAACAAGCGGCGAGTGGGTGAGTAATAATTAAACGAGGAACTTCTGGATTCAAGTTAAGTGTCCCGACCTAGTCAGAATTTGGAAGATAGCCTTGAGAGGAAGAGAGACCAACACGCAATTTACAGATGGCAGCTGGAAGCGTCCACAGATGGAGAAAATTTTTTGACGCTGTTTAGTGCGCCGAATTCGACGTATCTTGGAAATGAAGTCCAACAATTTGCAGTTGATACTGTTCGCAAGTATAAGCAGAACTCTCAAACCCTGGGCTATCTTACATGCAATTATTTATTTATTCAGACTAGTTGAGTATTACTACTGTAATACTGAACTGACACCCATAACGCGTTTTAAAAATAAGATGTGTTATTCAAGTAACAGCGGTTAAACACTTCTCTGTCGATTGCTCTTTGACTTTCTTCATCAAAATGATAATAAACTGAATTTAAAACATCTTGTCGGACATTTGATAATAAAAATAAATTTAGAAATGTTTTTACAAATTGCTGTTTGAAGGTACCATTATGTACGTTTAGTTGTTGGCGTCCAAACTTCAACTGTAATCTATGTCTCCAGTATTCATCGTCATTAATAAATGAAAAGTGTACAAGAAATTCTGAGTCGGCATATTCATCATACCTAACCCAGTCAGATGGTAAATCTATGTCCATGGGTTCTTCTTCTCTTTGCAGTAGTTGTACTAGTTCACGCTTTGTAAGTCTAGAATATCCACACAAACCACGTTCTTTCGCTAGAGTTTTTAATTCGAAGACAGTTTTTATTTCCATGATATACGTTACTAATAGTTACATATTTTATAATTATAAGTTAAACCATCTCACTTAGAAGCAGTGTTATTTGATAGATCGTATACGACTTTTCTATTAGTGATCCATTGTAACTATCTCTTACTGTTTTCGATTTGTCACGTTTTTAAAAAAATATAGGTTTATGGAATTGCAGAACTTTGCGGATCACCATTGCAAATTGCACACTCTTTTACCGCTTAAAATTGGATTGTTGTGGTTTTTTTCTAAATATTTTTTTACTTGAGGTCAAATGCTCAAACTTCACCTACTATCGTTTTCAGTTTTCACTTGAAAAAGTTTCATTTCGTTTTTACCAAGCGATGCTATGCAAGCGCGGTCTATGCTGTCATGTGGTTTGTCTGTATGTTTGTTTGTCTGTCCGTCTGTCTGTCTGTCCGTCCGTCTGTCACGTTCGTGGATCACGTCAAAACAAATAAACGTATCTTCGAAATTTTTTCACCACGCGGTAGCCACACCCATTCTAGTTTTTCAGTACCAATTCCAACGAGATTCCAACGAGAACCCCCTAACGGGAACGTCGAATGCAACGGTGTACGAAAAAAATCCCGCTTTTTAACCATACAGTTCTTGTTAATATAACAAGAAGCCCAGCTAATGCAGGGAGGCCGCGTGATGCCGTTTTTACGTACAACGGCCCACATTTTTGTTTCCCCTGGGGACGTCCCTAGCGCAATCACGCCAAATGTTGCATGCATAGAAAGAGAATTCGATGCTTACAAATTGCCTCGCGGTATGTGTTCATCTAACTACAACCGTTTCTGAGATAGTGATCTCAGAAACGGTTGTAGTTAGATAAACACATACCGCGAGGCAATTTGTAAGCATCGAATTCTCTTTTTATGCATGCAACATTTGGCGTGATTGCGCTAGGGACGTCCCCAGGGGAAACAAAAATGTGGGCCGTTGTACGTAAAAACGGCATCACGCGGCCTCCCTACATTAGCTGGGCTTCTTGTTATATTAACAAGAACTGTATGTGTAGCCGTTTGCGAGATATTCAGCTTCAAAGAATGACGTGACCTTGAAATATGGGTTTGCGGTCGTTCAAGGTCATTTAAAATGGCGCGGTTCGATAGACCATGTACGACTTTCTATTAGTCCGCCATTGTAAATATAGCTCTATCTTGTACCGTTTTCTAGTTATTTGATGTTGAATAATATCGTGACCTTTAAATCTGGGTTAGAGGTCACTCAAGATCATTTAAACTGGTGCTATTCAAAAGCTTGGATGCTATTTCCTATTCGTTTTTATAGTAACTATGGCGCTATCTTGTATCGTCTGCGAGATATAGCGACTTATTGGTAGAAAATCGCGAAATTTTTATACCCCACCTGTATTTAGCGTCCCCACAGGGAGTGACCCTGTGAGCATTTTGTGAAAATGTTTGATGCTGGTAAAACTAGAATGATTGGGCTACCGTATGGTGAAAAAAAACTGTTGCGCTGTATAGAATCGATACGATAAGAAACAGCTAGTGCCCAAGCGACAACGACGAAACAACATTCGTCAGCAGTAATAGGTAGCCGCCGAATAAAAACTAACTTAGCCGCCGACCATTTCAGGCTAGGCACAATCAAAAACTAAATTTTGTCAGCTGACCGCCCATTATTACATTTATTGCCGTGCGATGCTATGCATAGCGCGGCTATTGCCGGCACGCGGTGTCTGTTCGTCTGTCTGTCTGTCCGTCCGTCTGTCACGTTCGTGAGTTGCGCTAAAACAAATAAAGATATCTTCGAAATTTTTTCACCATGTGATAGCCAAGCCATTCTAGTACCAAACGGGGTGGCGCTATTCCAACGGGAACCCCCCTAACGGGGGCGTCGAATGCAAGGGTGTATGATAACATGCCGATTTTTTTCACAAATATCTCGCTCTATCTCAGAAACGGTAATAGTTAGATGAGCACATGCAGCGAGACAATTTGTAAGCATCGAATTCTCTTTCCATCCATACAACATTTAGCGTGATTGTCCCAGGGGCGTCCCCAGGGGAAACAAAAATGTGGTAAAAATAGCGATTTTTGGACTTACGCATTGATTTAAGCATCGTATAACTCGGAAACTATTGAAGATAGATAGGTACATGCTGCGAGGGGTTTGGTAAGCAGTGAATTGTCTTTTCATTTATGCAACGTTTTGCGTGATAATCACAGGGACGTCTACAGGGGAAACAAAAATGTGGGCTGCGGTACGTGAAAGCTATAGCCGATGCAAACATAATTTTAACTTAGCTGAATAGTGATGATGCTCTTGGTTTATTATGCTCCCACCGTATGGAAGGTGGCAGTAAGCGTTGCTTTTGTCCATCCGTCCGTTCGTCTGTCAGTCTGTCTGTCCATCGTGTACTGCTGAGTTATGACTAAAACTATTTTCAATATGGCGGCTGTCCGCCATTTTAAATTCTAAAATGAAATATAATCTTGTCTTTCTATCATCGCCAATTTCACTGTTCGCCAGCTGTATTGGACAGACAGCACCAACCTCTTAGGCCTTCGATCCCCTGCTGCCACCTGGCGAATGAATTCAACGCTCTGCGTGAGTGCTCCAAAACTCATATGAGAAACCTGAGCGCGTCTAATCCAAACCGAAGTTTTCCGGAATTCCGAACAGGATCCGGAAAATGAATCGAGAGGATATCCGGATTGATCCAGATCCGGCAGAATGTCCAGAATCCAGATGTACCTAACGGGATCATTGTCCCTTGGCCGGTGTCAATTATCTCAAAGTTTGGTGAAAATCCATCGATCGCTGAATGTACAAAACATCGTAAAATGCCCTATAGCATAATGTTAAGGAAAGGTGATCCTGGGGCCACATCCGGAATCGGATCAAGAAGTCACCCGGCCCTGGCTAATTTTGGTCGACACGCGTTGTCGAGTTTCTATCCTACGGAAAGGCGGACACACACTGATAATCAAACACACGTAGGTGCACTTGCGCATATAGAAAAACTAGTACTGCAATTTTGTTTCTTAGATTTTTCGTTAGGCCCCTTCAAGAAGGTTTAGACACACCAGATTAATTGCCGTATTTAAAGTGTATACAAATTTATCGAAGACGATATGAAGAAGGTCGCCGCTCGCCGAAGCCAAAACTGCATTATAACACGCGGGTATCTCTCCCATTACCGAAGAAATTCTGTAACAAAACTGCTTTCCACTGCTGCTGAGTTATGACTAAAAACTATTTTCAATATGGCGGCCGTCCGCCATTTTGAATTCTAAAATGAAATATAATGTTGTCTTTCTATCATCGCCAATTTCACTGTTCGCCAGCTGTACTGGACAGACAGCACCAACCTCTGCATTTGCGTACAAAATTTACTCAAAATCGAATAATTTTTCGTTGACATATGGCGATTTCAAGATTTTTAAGATGGCATTTAAGATGATGGATCTCCGCCATCTTGAATTTTAACGGTTCAATAATAGTATCTTTGAAAAGCCCACGTAGGACTTCCTATATACGTTGTAACCATAGCTCTAAATTACTTGTTTTTTTGAGAAAATCGCGTTTATATTACGCATTTCTGCGACAGACAAACAGACAGACGGACAGCTCCGATGCGCTCGCTGTCGCGAGCGGCGCTTAATAAGCGATCAAAGGTTAGCGGAACTTTCAACCACTGTCGCATGAAGCCGGTCGTAGGCCCTACGAGGCTACGCCGTTTTTGCCGCGCGATGCTAAGCGCGGCCTATGCCGTCATGCGGTGTTTGTATGTCTGTCTGTGTATCCTTGTGTCTGTCACGTTCGTGAGTTGCGTTAAAACGAATAAAGATATATTCGAAATTTTTCCACCACCGGGTAGACAAGCCCTTCTAGTTTCTCCGTGCCAAACGGGATGGCGATATTCCGACGGGAAACCCCCCTAACGGGGGCGTCAAATGCAGGTGCGGTATAGGCATAAATCGCGATTCTGGTCTAATAGCTGGCTATCGATGATTGCTGGACGTGCGAACTACGAAGTGACAAAAACAGTTACCGACGACCATGCAGTGTAGATCGCACAGTCGGCGACGCACCGTCGAATGTTTGTTTGTGACGGCCTGCAGCATGGACCAACATGTTATGGCGCCCTATAAATTGTATTATTTATTATTTAACAAAGTTCCAATTCCGGGTCGCTTCGCATTCCTCATCGCTTAAAAACGTCTACTCGATGTCTGAAATTACTGAAAACCAGACTGTAGTCACTGAGAAATGCGGTCAGATTTGTCACCAGGCTCGTCTGGCAGTCCAGTCAGGCTGCATGTAGTTGCGAGCGTGGCTCGGCGTCGTCGTGACTATCAAGAGCGTTGTGAGAGCGAAAGCGTAGGAATTTCCTCGTTCTGCCCAATGCAAAAGTGACTACAGTTCAGATATGTCGCACGCTGTGATCGTATACAAGCCTTGCAGCTTGACGAAATGAAAACAACGCATGGTAGGTTTTTGATAGTTGATATTTTTGTGTCGTTCTGTTAAGTTCCACGACAGAATCGATAGGATGTAGCATTGATGAGGAGCGTATAGTTCTTCATGAAACTTACGGAGTGACACACAGCGTTATCCCGAGGTAGGCTTATCGATTCCGTAATTGTGTGAGAAAATGACGGAAATGTTGGAGTATGCCCCAGTTTTTCTATACTGTCGCATCCCATCACGTTCCCGACATGTCCGCCAAAATGGGGTTGCCATGGCAACGGCCGTTGCCTAGCAACGGGCCTAGCAACGGTGCTCTGAACATTTAGCAGTTATGGGCGTCTAGAGGCCGAACGCGTGAACCAATTTTGATAACATTTGGTATACAACAGCAAATTCGGACAACAGTGACAGTCATGTGATCAAATATTAAAAGTTGGCCGACGGTCGTTGTTGGAAAGTATTCGAAATGCCATAACTCGCCTGCAAATGGACCGACTGGGACGCAACTTTGGTGGTCGCATCCCATCATGTTCCCAATAATGGAAATGCTATAACTCCTTTTACGATGGGACCGATTGGGACGACTCTTGGGTGGTCGCGTCCAAGCAACACCTCTGCTGCAAAACCGTTTCCTTGGCATTTGGTCGTTACTGCTAACCGCACAGTGAACGTTCTGGTTTTATGGGGTGTAGAGATCAAAAACATCCACATTTTTCATAAAACTTGGATGACTGTGCCACTGTGGTACAAAAATATATAATCTCGTAGGAAAACAGCAAATATTAATACAAAAAAACCTTAGAAGTTTTATCACTGTTAAGGCCCATTGTTCATGACACATCTAAAACAGCAACAAGTGCGTCAGCAAGACGCATATCTCGCCATACGCCCAGCTTATCCCCGGGGGTGTTGTCCACGGGCCGCTAAAGGGGACAAAACATATCTGCAACCAGTGTTTCTACACAGGTAATTTTTGG
>Ga0209149_1001539_pt1 | contig 11827 bp, 7 predicted proteins | sample WorMetTyACAVOLI2_FD_187423 | JGI IMG/M metagenome (GOLD analysis project Ga0209149, IMG submission 187423) | Marine gutless worms symbiont microbial communities from Max Planck institute for Marine Microbiology, Germany - Olavius algarvensis... ...
AGGCCTAGGATGCACCGTTTGGCCACAGTGCACGCGCGTGACAACCAACCAACCAACGACCAACGACGTCACGACACAGCCTATCTCAATAAGCGCCTCTTTTACTAAAGTAAAGTGAGGCACTTAATAATTCCAAAACAATGTTGACTAATTAATTTTTCCTCGACGTGCCACAATTTTTCACTGAATTTGGTAAAAGATCGTTTAGTTACTCGGCTCCTACAGTCTGGAATGGACCACCTCTTAATATCAGATTTTTACCCACTTTCGACACCTTCAAACGCCGTCTGAAAACTCACCTTTTCAAATAGCCCGTCAACATCCTTACCATGCTGCCACCTAGTGACTGCCAGCGCCTCTGATTCTCTGCTGAATGTGAACGCATTATAAATGCATGTATATAACAATGGTGCTGTCATCGTGGCAGAGCCATTGCGAGAGTTCAGCCGGTTCATTTGATGAATGTAGAACGGCACCAAGCAGCAGTCTAAGCCAGACGACTTAGGCTGTGAGTCTGCCTGTGCAGGCTACCAGAGTCTACACCCACCATCGCCGTATATTATTATTACTCAGCCGGCAAGCTGTCTGATTACCTGCTCAATCAAATCTGTCCGACGTAATGTTTATCTATGGCATCATGAATGACGTCACAAAGAATACTTAACGTCAACAGTATTGAAAGAATATTAATCCTTTATATCATCCAGATGCTATCGGTGGCATCTACAAGAACGAAACCACTGTGGAGCAAAAATTTACATAAATTATGTTCACAGACTGCATGGTGGTCCACTTTTTATGTGCCACCGTGTATGTTGTCCATAAAAGAAATTATTGTGAACATTTTCTGTCTTCATCTCAGATGCCGTCACCTCTGAGTTGGGGGATAGGCAGAGCAGCCACCCTGTTAAAAACCCTGCTTCAATATTATGGCAAGTCTTTAGAGGCGTTGCCAGGTGTAGCCTACCCCGGTTTCAGGGACAACTGCAGCACCTTAAATACCAAAACCGGATATAAAAAAAAATCTTTACAACTGGCAATGACGTTAGTTTTACTTTGGTTCGCATGTCTCGTTTATAATAGTCGACCCAGTTGCATAATTAGTGTCCAAATATGGCAATGTAGGCGGAGTCTCGTTTACCAGACACGCCTCATTTGTGAGTGAAAAACGGACCCATTGGATTGGCTGTTGCTGTAGGAACTCTGGTGTTGGCAGCATGGACGACGTACGGCAAAGTCTGGAGTTGAGGGTCGCTAAACTTGAGGAGCGACTGATTCAAGTTTGTTGATATGTTTTGCTCGCAGTAATGTTCGACTGCATTTATTTATAGCTCAGCTGTGACTAGAGGTCAACGGAGGTCAACGGGTTCACTGGGTTGGCTGTCATCCATTGTCCGTCAGCTGCTACTAAATTATTTCTTCTGGCAGGTGAACTTGGCGGTTTAGCTTAGTGGTAACGCATTGGTCCTGATCAATGTAGTTACTGTACGCCGGGCCCGGTTAGTGCCTAGATGGGTGACCATCTTCAGGCGGGTAAACTATCTCGGTATATATAACCACCCACCCAGGTCAACTCAGCCTGGCCATCCCTCTGTGGGTTGGCGTGATGAGTACCAGCTTAGGCTGGGAAGGTAACCATAGGTCTGGCGCCGCACTGGCCATGCATCACAGACAATAGTAGTTTATCCACCTACGGGCTTAACCGCCTATGAAAGGGAGATGAGCACCTTGCCTATGCTCCTTCGGAGTATGGCCCTCGACTTTTATGAAATGTGGTATGAGTGATGTGAGGGCAATGAGCTACAAAGCTACAGAGTGGATTTTGAATATTTGCATGAATTATGCTAATTGTGGGCTCACAAAACACAGCAGAGCTGTTTCAGCCAAGAGGGTGTAGTATTTATTATGCCCCGCCCCCGTAGGGGAGGCGGGGGCATTAGGCGGTCATCGGCGTCTGTCGTCCGTCTGTCCGTCCGTCCGTCTGTCTGTCTGTCTGATGTCGCATACATCGGCTCTAACTCGAAAACCAAAAGGCCTAGGAAGACGAAACTTTGCACAGGGGTACCCCAGGTCACATGCGACTCCCACACTGACTTCAAGGTCAAAAGGTCAAAAGGTCAAAAGTCAAGGTGGGGCGGGGGCATATTGTGGTGGCGACCTAGCCGCACAGCTTGTTAATTTTGTCGTAATTATATACCGGTACACTATGTCCACAGTAAAACAAAGCCTGAGAATTTTTAGCATAATTGCCACGCAATGCTATGCAAGTGCGGCCTTAGCCATCATGCGGTGTCTGTCTGTCTGTCTGTGTGTCCGTCACATTCGTGCGTTGTGTCAAAACGAATAAAGATATCTTCAAATTCTTTCACCATCGTGTAGCCATACCATTCTAGTTTTTCTATACCAAATGGCATGGCAATATTCCGACGGAAAACCCGCTAATAGGGGGCGTCGAATGCAGGTGGGGTAGGCTGCAATCGCGATTCTGAGCCTATATCTGGCTTTACTGCCTGCTGTTAATATACCGGCGAGGTGTTATCAACACGATGCCATTCCGCAAGTTGTGACACTTCGCTGGTAGTAAGCGGCGATGTTTGTTGATGGCGAGTAAGGACGACGAAATGTTTATGACAAGAAGTTTCAACGTTACACCAAAGACAACAGAACAGCATTTAACTGCACGCAGTGATAAATCTGTAGCCTACGTAACTAACAATAAAAGACTCTGCTCGATGTTTTATACTGTTAAAACTAACTACTGACAGACACGAAGCATCGCGTGGCCTCTTTGCGACAGCAGAGCTACTTGTTTTTATTTAGGACTGACGAAATTTTATAAAATTTGGATTATTTATTCCTGAGTGCACTACGGGCATAACTGTAGTTGCATTTCCAATGATGCTGAGTGTCGCTGTTGACAACCCCTCGACATTGAGCAGCATAATACGCAGAGCCGGCGGACGTATGACTTGAAAGTCCAGGTCGGCATTGCCGGAGGGGTCCTTCCTGGCTTTGTGACCGGGATCCATAGGGATTCTATCCGCAGGTGGAATCTTTGGTTTCCCTCGGCTGGTGTATTTACTGAGGTACTTGAAGGGAGTGCAACGTGGATGTAGATAGATTACCTTCCTCCCCAATGAAGCCTGAGACGTTTAATTTTAATGATGTCTTGCTGAACTGAAACAGCGACTGTTAGTCGAATGCAGAAAGCTGGACCATTCGATTGTTGTTGCAGCCATTAATCAGTGACGTCGCCGTCTCTCTGCTTGTGTCAGAGCTCACGGTGGACATTTAGAGCACATTTTGTGATGTTTTTATAGTTTAGTGTGTTAAGTTAATGCGGAGAATTGTTGAATTTGAGGTTTTTGCAGTTTGACTGTTTTGTTTATTGCCAAAATGTTACTTGTCTGATACGTTTAACCAGGTATGGGCATTACACAGGTGACGTGAAAGACACAATTATAGGCAGACTCACAGTTGTCGCTTAAATCGCTGTGCAGAAAATTAGAGCGTTTAGTTGCAGTTTGATTACGCTATGCTAAAAAGTAGTTGGCTTTGTTTTTTTGTGAACACCCTGTATATTGCTTTGATACTGTTGTGTGCAGTTCATTAACTCTTTTTGGCCACATTAAAACCGCAGAGCAACGGACCATTATACACCAATACGGTGATTGGTACACTGGCCGTTGATGGGTGGGCTGTTACATTTGGTACAGCGAGGAGGGTGCTGAGCGGGCTGCGGCCCCGTCCAGTCCCCTCCTCGCTGTACAAATCTAACAGCCCACCCATCAATGGCCAGTGTACAAACTTCACATTATGTGATGTGACAGTATAATTGCCTCTGCACGCTCTAAAGGGTTAAGCTGACCGAGTCTGTAGGAAATCTATTTTGCTGCAGCATTTCAGCAAAGCCAAATCCGTAGTGAACATGGAAGAGTCAGCAGAGTGTATGCGTATGTGATTAGTATTTGTTGATCAAGAACAATGTGTTACCACTAAGCCAAACTGCCACTACACTGTGTCTCAAAAAAATGGACCCATGCGATTCATATGACATAACTTCACCAGTTCACAACGTTTACTAATAATTTTTGGTAGACAGAGATTTTACTTAATTAAAGTTGGCTGTAAGCCAGTTTAAAAACAGCAATAGGGTTGAGGATTGAATAACCTCTCTCTCTATGAAAAATAATTAGCAAATGTTGCGAATTAGTGAAGTTTGTCATATTAATCGCCGGGGTCAATTTTTTGAGACACAGTGTAGTAGTGCATATTATTTAATTGTTGTTTTTAAAGTTAGCTATTTGAAAATATTTATTGACAGAAGCTCTATAATAAACGCTTTGATGGGGTAACTGTTTATTGCAAAGAATGACAACGGACCACAACCCTAACCTTAGCTAAACCCTAACGCTAACCCTAAGCCAAACCCTAACCCCTAACACAAACCCTAACCCATTGTAGTCTGTTGTAGGCCATTGCAGTAAATAGTCACACCGGCTTCGATGTGTGTTGGATGTAGGAAAACCGAGAACGCGAGTTACTGGAGAAAGAGGTATTTAGTTTACGACAGGAGAACGCAAGACTTCAGGAGGAGTCCGAGGTGGCGGCGTCTCACCTGCGTCGGTTCAGCGGCTGGTTCTTTAATACCATAGATAAACGATGATACTGCTTCGCTGGTTCAACACTGGCGGCAGTGTCTTCGCTGGCGGCAGTGTTGGTTGGGTGACTGAATGGTGTGCAGAATCCCTTCGACTTCTTTTGTCTGCATCAACTGCACGAATTGAGTGGGCCCGAGTCGATGACGTGGGACATCGTTTGGATTTCACGGCAGGAACGCATTTCTTTCTGCAGGCACCATGGTGACCCGAGCATTGCTTTAGCAGAGACCGCTGTTGTCACGGGAGACCACAGCCGGATAGCCAGATTGTGCAGTCATCCAATAACCTGGGCCTGATTTACTAAGCATCTTAGGACAATCTTACTATTGTCTTTGGGGAGGGAAATTGTCGAGGGGGAACTATCTGTGAGATATGTATGGGGGAATGTCCTACTCTCATAGAAGTTTAAACAGTTTTTGCTTACATCCTTCTCTTTACCTTTTAGTGAGCTGAGCCTGCTGGGATTGGCCCTCGACGTGGTTGACTAACGATCGTCCTTCAGTGCTATGACACTGTTGGTCGGGTCATCTGACCCGTAAAATCGTCTCTTGAAATGACCTATAATGTGTCGATTGGGACGTTAAACCCTACTGTACCATAGCTTGCTGTATCGGCTGTCTGTGAATGTGGCCAAGAGTGGACCATGAACCGTTGTGGTCGACATGTGTCCGTTGACAAAATCTGAAGGTGGTCCGTCGTCAGGGAGGACGACAGACTCAACTGGCTGGTTACTACAGCACCGGCAAAGTACAGTCCGATACCGGCGTGGGTAAACACTACATCGGCCCTGTCATCCCTGTCGACCAGCTAACAGGGTCCCTGTCGGCCAGTTTTAAAAAAATTGCCCGCCTCGTGGGTCGGTTACGGTCAGGACCACGCCTCGTGGTTCGGATAGGGTCACAGGAGTACGGGTTAGTGCCAGTTTTAGAAAAATGCCCGCATCATAGGTCGGTTAGGGTCAGGACCCCGCCCCGTGGCCGACAGGGCCGATGTAGTGCCGGCCAATATGGTGGATCGACCCTGGCAGCTGGCCGACAGGGCTGACAGGGCCGATGTAGTGGTTACCCACGCCCGTCCGATACTGCTAGTTATTTTGTTCTTAATAATCGCATGTCATGTTTTTAGACTTGTGAAGTTATTGCGAGAACGTTAGCTGGGAGGTGAAACATGAGAACGTTGATCATTAGAGTGTCGGACAGTGCACGGTCTTGGGACACCGTGACCATGTGTCATTGACTTTCCAGTCTTCGTCGTCTGTTTCAAGTGCCGTCGATATTTTCATCCGATGTTGCTACTTGTGGTTAGTGACATTTGTGCGAGTGTCGGCGTTTTGTGGAGTCACTTGAATCGTGGTTTTATTTCTCAGAGATGTGGATCAGACCATGCCTGCCATACAGCACATATCTCTGTCGCCACGGGAAAGGGCCGTGAAAATGGCGTCCGTACATAAGTAGCAGTACCTCCGAGATAACCGCTGATATTTGATCGTAAACGTCACCTTTAACTTGACATTAATGTATTACAGCAATTAAATATTCTTTCGGGCAAGGCTGCAAGCAGATGAAATATTGCTGAAAATTAACGCGTTTAAACAATATTACGTACGGAAGCAGGAACTTGTTTATTTAGTGCAGTAACTGTGATGTCGCTGTGAGTGACATGGCAGGCAAACAGCCTAACATAATGTATTGCTCCGCCCAATAGCAGCCTGTTTTTCAGATGTCCGCCATTTTCATGGCCCATAATTTTGGTGACATTTGTCGCAGTGCTTGAGATCCATGGTCTTCTGTCTAGCTATTTTTATTGCTATGTCTGTCGATCAGTCACGTTTATGCCGTGTGTTCGCATATTTTTAGCTGTCTTATTATCGGAGCGGACCAAAGCTGGGAATGCTTAGTACGTTGTGCTTCTCTGTAGACATATCTTATACCGGAATGCTATTTGAAATACTTCAACTGTATATTTTTCATTTTTTTAACAACTGTTTATAGTAAAGATTGATTTCCAGTTGTAAAAATAAACGTTTGTTTTGTATATTTTCAACCTGCCAGGCAATAAAAATAGTTTTAATTGATGGAATAATAAGTAAATATTAGTTAGAAATCCAATTATTATGCCCCCGCCCGTAGGGAAGGGGGCATTAAGCGTTGCTTTTGTCTGTCCGTCCGTCTGTCCGTCGCGTACATAGCGAATAACTCGAGAACCCGAAGGCCTAGCATGCCCAAATTCGGAATGGAGGTTCCCCCCCCACCTTGGACGTGATTCGCATACCAGTTTCAAGGTCGAAAGGTTAAAGGTCAATTTCACAAGGCCCGTTAATGCTGACACACATCATGCGCCATAGCTTCTGAACAGCAAGGCCTACGAAGTTCAAACTTGTTATATGGATGGAGGACGACGACCCACATCAGCCACAGGCTTCGAGATCTTTAAGGTCAAGGTCGCAAGGTCAAGTGATCAGTCTACGCCGTGTTGGCCCAATGCTGTACGTGTGTCATTAAAGTCCAGCGGGGGCATACAGTGTCGGCCGAACCCGGCGGCCAAACTTCTTGTTAGTATTTAGCTTTTCAGCGTCCGTTTTTAGTTTTATGCGATTGTTTTGTGAGCCGATGTTGTGTAGTCTGCTAATTTCATATGACAGTATGGCAATAAAGCAGAGTGATTTGGTCGGCTTGTTCATATATGTAAATACGAGTTATCCTCCTGTAAATGCGTTTATTACTAGTATTTTATTGCAGCCTTATATATCCAGTAGAATGATGTTTTATTGTTTAGACATAAGTATACTCATTGTGGACCTGTGTGTATTTTGCAGTTGCATTATTTTCGTTTTATGTTTTTATGCTGTTGAGAATAAAATCCAAAGCAAGCGAATTTCCGTTAGAGCGAAATCCTAATGTTAACCTAAACTGTGACCGTAACACCACCTAAACTGAGGCAGTTAAGGTATTTGGGGGGCATCCCGGTTTTTTGGGGCCCTCCCAGAGTCGTCACAATTTTCCACGGCAATCAAATATGGTGATTTGTAGTTCCAGATGAACAAAATTGCACACACAAAAATAGCATTTGGTCGATATAAATGATGATGTTTGAGTAATGATTGGCTAACAGGTGCCCCTTGCCTCCGTGGGGCTCCCTGACCCTATGTGTCTCTGGGCGCATACATACCTTGGCTGTTATATGATCCTCCAAGCCTGTGGAAATAAGGTGATTCCTATTAGGATAAAAATGACTTTTATTCTTATTTGATTTGCTCTGTTGCATCATTTCCTTCAATGCTGTTTGTTGGGCAACAGGACCAGTAAAAAATGTCACAGGCAATGTGCAATTACTCTTAACAGACATGGCCTAATGCGGAGCAACTCTAGAAACATAGACTGTTAAACAAAACCATAGATAGTCGTTTATTTTGACCCTTTATCTCTTCATTGTGTTTTCGTTGTCATAGTACACAAGTCCAAAGCCGTTTGATACTTACACAAGCCTGGAAGGAGACAAGTGGCGATCCTAGCGGTCAAACATGGAACTACCGTGGCATAACGTTGCTATATAACTTCACGACAGCCTTGCTATATATGGTGTCGTCAATCACAATGGCTAGAATTCTGGCAAGGCTGTTGAATATTTACTAAACAGTAAAGATAGTAAAGATTAAAAATAATAAAATAAATACATAATTTAACACATTAAAACAAATTTTACAACTCAAATATTTACAATCAAACACTTGCTGATCACTAGGTGGCGCTGTCTGCTTCCAGGCTTGTATAGAAGTATCAAATGGCTGTGTACAGTCAAATTCTCATCAGCCCATGTATATTTTCCCTATTGCGTAGCTATAAGAGGTTAATGATTCTTGTAAATGACCAAACTGGCCTGTGTTGTGTACCGCGAGTCATAAATTGAATGAATGTGCGTGTCTTGTTCGTTGTTCAGAACAGTATTGTGGTTTCTGACGACGACGTTCTGGGCCAAAGATTTACGTATGAGAATATTGTATTGTGAGGTGACAATCTGCCATTGTGAAGTTGTGTGCCGCGGATCATTTCACTTTTTGGATCAGTCTCTCGCGTAGACTATTGCTGAGTCCTAACTTCAGACTGAGACCAAAGATCAGCCAAACAGTGAAGTAATTTATATCTTGCATCAGTATCGAATGGTGCCGTTTTCACTGACCTTCCGTGACCTCTACGACTTCAAGGTCACAGTGTTACTATAGGCCTAGATGCCGTCGACATGTTGTGTGCGCCGCTGATGCACGATCTGTTTGCGATAGCTAAGTTTGTTTCGTTTGGTCTCGGCAATTAGCTGAGACCAGACTCTGGACTGAGCTATCCCCGAGCCCAAACTTAATCTGAACTCACAAGTCGATTATGCATGCACGAGATCAGTTAATCCAGTAGAGATTAAGTTTTGCTGCGCAAAAAATCACTTCACTTTTTCACTAATCCAAAATAAACAGACACCACGATGTAAGTGGGTGACCAAAGAGTTAGTTAACGACTTTGCACTCAGCGAAGAAGGTTAATCTTAGCTTTGGACTAAGACCTAAAACCGGTCTTCAGGGTTAGTCAGGAGTGCTCTTGACTAGTCTCGTCATCTCCAAGAGCGCTCTTGATCGTTCTCTAACTCTTTTGATCCAAGAGCACTCTCGTAAAAAAGTAAAACGGCTACTGTAAACGATGTGCGTTCGTTGGCAGCAATTTTAAGTGATCTTTGTGATGGCACTGACACCAATTTACTTTACATACTTTCAGTACCCCGGTACCAAAACTTTACTGCAAATGCGTTGCAAATAATATGAATTTTAATTCAGCACTTGCCTCATGGATGCTGCCATCTTGTAAACTAACCAGGTGTCACGTGACTGAAACTGCTGGGATTGAAACTTTTTTCAATCCCGAAATATGAGAGCGCTCTCGCGGGAACAAACCGTTCAGTTAAGGATCGTTCCCGAAAATCAGGATCGATCCCAGAGCGCTCCTTAACTACACTCGCCTCAGATTAAGTTTTGGTCTTGGCGAAAGAGGTGCGTAACGAACACTTTGTACTTCATCAATGAAGGACTTTTCGACAACATAAATTCTCACAGCGTTGTCGATTTTATTAAAGACTCACATTTTCATCTCACCAATTGTAATCTTGTTATTCTTATTTTTATATTAAATTAATATACTTGCTGTTACCACTACCTATTTTAATGTATTTGTTATAGTTTGTCAATGATTTCTCAATTGTTTTTAACAGCAGACCACGATTTAATGTCACGAAATAGCGTCATTTGTGCTGATGTGGCGTTAACCCTGTATGGGCACATTAAAACCACAGAGCAACAGACATTATACAGCAGTACGATGATTGGTACACTGGCCGTTGATGGGTGGGCTTTTACATTTGGTACAGCGAGGAGGGGACTGGGCGGGGCTACAGCCCGTCCAGTCCCCTCCTCACTGTACCAAATGTAATAGCCCACCCATCAACGGCCAGTGTACCAACTTTATATTGTTCAATGTGGCACTATAATTGCCTCTGAATTTTAAAAGGTTAAGCAACCACTTAACCCTTTAACGGGCACATTAAACCGCAGAGCAGCGGACCGTTATACAGCAATACGGTGATTGGTACACTGGCCGTTGATGGGTGGGCTGTTAAATTTGGTACAGCGAGGAGGGGCCTGGGCGGGCTGGGGCCCCGCCCAGTCCCCTCCTCGCTGTACCAAATGTAACAGCCCACCCATCAACGGCCAGTGTACCAACTTCGTATTATTCGATGTGGCACTGTAATTGCCTCTGGACTTTAAAGGGTTAAGTCGGCAGAAGACTGATCCAAAAAGTGAAACGACCCATTGAGACAACGAGTCGTTTTACTTTCTGGATCTGTCTTTCGCTGAGACCAAAGACTGAGACCAAACGGCTCAACTTTGGTCTTAGTCCGGAGTTTGGATTAACCAATCACCGCATCGCACATCACTGCTCACTCCGTAATTTCATCGCTGATATCTTCGTATTTCTTTGTTTATTTATGAAGTAGCAAAAAATGAAGTGATTTTCGTTCGTCAAAACTTAATCTCTAACTGATTAACCTATCTTGTGCATGCAAAATCAAACGGTGAGTTAATTAGCTTTGGATTTAGCGATTGCTCAGTCCGAAGTTTGGTCTCAGCAAAACGCTCAGCGATTCGCTGAGTCCAAACGAAAAACGACTTCACTTTTTGGCTGATCTTTGGTCTCAGTCCGAATTTAGAACTCAGCGAAAGACTGATCCAGAAACTGAAATGCACCAGTGTGTGACTGTCTAGTCATTAAGTGTGGTCTGCAAGTCATTAGTTACAATGCGTTTTGAACTGCCAGTGTTGGTGGTATACAGTTTGCTGTTGAAAGGTCCTGGGGTCATTATTGCCAGTTGAGGCGCCACTGTGTAACAGCTTTGGGCACTGTAGCTTACAGCTTTCAAGTAATATTACTACCGCACGTTACTATGCATAGCGCGGACTATGCTGTCGCAAGATGTCCGTCTGTCTGTCTGTCACATGCCGGTATTCTATCAAAATGGCTAAAGATATCATCAGACTATTTTCACCGTCGGGTGGCCACACCATTCTAGTTTTTCCACACCAAACGGTATGGCAATATTCCGACAGGGACCCCCTAAGGAGGGCGTCGAATGCAGGGAGGGTATGAAAAAATTGCGATTTTCGGCCGATATCTCGCTTTATCTCGGAAATGATACAAGATAGAGCCATAGTTACTATGGAATGCGAATAGGAAACCGTACCCAAGCTTTCAAAATGTACCATTTTGATTAAATGACCTTGAGTGACTTAGCGAAATATTTAGTGACACGAAGCATTGCACGGTCTGTGTGCGACAGCTGAGCTACTTGTAAGCATTGTCGTTGAAATCAAGTTGCAGAAATATTTCGGCAGTGATTGCAGGTGCTTTAGTAGTCTTTGAAGTCCGTGCATGTATTTTGCTGTATGCCAGCTATCTAGATTTAGAATTGGTGCTGCTGGTCTGAATACCATGTGAACTTTGCAGATCTGGACCGGCCATTATGGTCCTGTGATGTGCAGAATGCTCGTCTGTTCATAGCATTTACGTCATGATGAAATACCCATCCATTCGTAATCTTCAGGCCCGTAGCCGGGGGGGGGGGGGTCTGGGGGG
>Ga0209149_1001540_pt1 | contig 11826 bp, 11 predicted proteins | sample WorMetTyACAVOLI2_FD_187423 | JGI IMG/M metagenome (GOLD analysis project Ga0209149, IMG submission 187423) | Marine gutless worms symbiont microbial communities from Max Planck institute for Marine Microbiology, Germany - Olavius algarvensis... ...
AAAAACTTCTTTGTCCGTAAGTCGTCGTTCGTGCTCGAGGTACCGCCAAATCGCCGCGTGCTGCAGATCGGAGATGACTTCGGCTAGCGGAAGCAGAAACCGGGTCGCTCATCATTCTAAGGTAGACTGGTGCCGTCTGGTGAAGACACTTGAAAATCAGCACTCAGCAGACAAATCTTGTACTCCAAGCGCTGCTGAATGGGCAGTCGATCTCGGATGTCGCTGGTGATGTGGTCGTACTTCCGTTTGTGCAGTATTAGTCGAGCCGCTGCGTTCAGCACATTCTGTTTTGGCTGGATATGAGCTGCACGTCTAAATGATGACCTTGTTATACAATGCTAGATGCTGTCCAGCTACGTGTACGTTCACCCTTCTACAGAAAGTTTACAATTACATACCCGTAACATAAAAGAATGGTGACGACATTTTTCAGTATTTCAGTACTGTACTGATTTAATTGCCTGAAAAATGTTTTCCTATTTTTGGCATTACGTTCTCTGTAGATGATCTCCTTGCACGTCAACTCAAAATTGCACGCGCTGTTTCAACTGTCTTTTTTCTGCACAGGTTTTGACGCTCGGCATAGGAAAGCTGTGCATAGTGCGTTTAAGCCTAGCTATTTAATTTTATTTCCATTTGTTACATTCTAATTTGCTTGCTGATATTAATATTATTCTTATTATAAAAAACATTTGTAAAGCGCAAAATTAGAATAAATACACCAACTGCGCTAAGTCAGAAGTTAAACAGAAATGGCTTCAGTTTGACTTTGAAAACGTCCAGCGAGATGTCAGGTGACCAAAGTTCAGTAGGTAAGCTGTTCTAGACAACTGGTCCACTGACAGTGAAACTTCTCTTCCGTAGTCATTCTTTGTGCGAGGAAAGTTGAGTTGGCCAGACGTGGCGGATCGCAGATGGGACCGACCAGGGCAGGATGATAAAATTTGCAGTATGATGCCAGTTATGATGGAGCCAAGCCGTGAATGCAATTGTACACCGTGACAGCTGTTATAAACCCGATTCTTTGTCGCACTGGCAGCCAGTGTAATTTACGTAGAACGGGGGTCATGTGATGATGTCTCCTAGCTCACGTGACGAATCGAGCAGCAGCGTTCGGTATCACCTCCATCTCTTGCAGCAGTTGACTACTTACACCAGCGAGGAGCACAGTGTTACAGTAATCAAGTCAACTGCTGACAATAGCCTGAATGAGTGTGAGCATCGCCTCTGACGTCAAGGAATGTCTGAATGACCGCAGCTGTCTCATGTAGTAAAACACGACCGACTGAGAGCAGCGAGGTGGTTGGCCATGGTTTGGTTTATATTGGTTTATAAACGGTCGTTGCATGTACGCCTATGTCACGTTTCTCATCAACAGCTGAGCAGCCTTCTAGTCACTCGCCTCGTCGACAGTCGGTGAGTACATGTTGTCAGCTGCCTGTCTGCAACTTTCTAACGACATTTGTAATTCTTACCATGCAACATTACGTGAGAACGGCTAAAGCCGGCGTGACAAAACTTCCCGAACAGACGCACAATAACTCTGGGATGATGCTATTCAATTCGCCAGGTGGCAGCATCCTGCGATGTGGGCAGGGGCGAAGTTCGTTGTGCGTGCCTTGCACCAGTTGTTAATTTAGCATTAATCTATGAATGTACATTGGGTATCCAGACGGAGACAATTAACCCTTTAACGGGGACATTAAAACTGCACAGCAACGGATCATTATACAGAAAAACGGTGATTGGTGTACTGGCCATTGATGGGTGGCTGTTACACAAAGTCCCAGTCCTCTCCTCGCTGTACCAAATGTAACAGCCCACCCATCAACGGCCAGTGTACCAACTTCATATCAAGGCCGTAACTAGGGGGTGTTTTGGGTGTTAAAACAACCCCGAAATTATTTGCAATTTGTTTTAGTTAGCCTACTTTGTCTATTTGTTTAGCAAAACATTTTCCGCATTATTATAGCCTACGTGATTAAACTGATAACATAGTTATACTGAATACTAAATAAAACACAGCTGTTGCATTTCAATCATATTCGTGATGTCGTGTTGTCTGTATATGGTTAGTAACAGTCTGCCTGTGGCATAACTCAGAACGGTAAAAAATACCAAACAGAAATCCATGCAGGCATGCACAAAAACTCACCATTTTAAAATAAAAAATGCAAAAATTATCTGGGGAGGGGGACACTCCCTCCCCAGACCCCACCGCTCGATCTTCACGCCTACAAAGCTCAAGCTCAACGTGACACCCCCCGAAAAAAATCCTAGTTACGGCCTTGCTTCATATTATGCGATGTGGCACTGTAATTACTTTTGCACTGGTCACCTAAGTGTAAGCGTTGGCTAGGATGAATTTGAATTTGAATGAATTTGCACTATAAAGGGTTAACAAAACAGGACCAGTGGATGATGGTTGACGAAATTAATGATTGCACGACCCGACAAACCACTTGCGTATTTTCACGCGAGGATAACGTCGCCATGACACGCGTCGCCGGGCGAGGTTGATCGACTCTGGCCCGGCCGACACGAGCTCGATCGACCGTGAAGGCGGACGAGGCCAGGAGAGCCGGTCCGTGGCTGTCGGGGGTCGCGGCGGTAGAGTAGGCTGCGCGATATAATTGCATCGTTAGCACGGCACTAACACGACTGTCTGACGTATCGTGATCGATAACAACACGCACGCACGCACGCAGCGCACCTGTTAATCACTGTGATATGTATGATTAGTCTGCCGCAGCGAGACAACGCAACGCTTCCGGTGTTCTAAACACAAAGAACTGCTTTACGTTCGTATGGCATGAGGGCAAACGGATAAAATGCACCATGTACATAATAGTACGGTACCCGGACAAAATGCCCCCGACAAAACTACCTCCACAAAACACTGGACGCAATTTGGCGATTTGGGGGGGGTGTAAGTCCACATTTTAATAGTGACAACGGTAAAATTTGGCACGAGGGTGTGGGCCTGGGAGTCCCTTCCCCAAGCCAAATTTTGTATAAAAAAATCGTATAAGGGGATATACGCCTTTGTCCAAATTTATACCAAAAATTATCAATTTTGGCGATTTTGGCGTCTGTAAGCCCACATTTTTAAAGCCACAACTGTGAAGTTTGGCGTGAGGCTACGGACCTGGGACGCCCTCCCCCGCGCCCAACTTTGTAAAAATCGCTCAAGGGGACTTGTTCTTATGGGCAACTTTTTACCAAAAATTCGAAGTTTTCACGATTTTGAGCTGCTTAAGCCCATATTTCTATACCCGTAATGTTGAAATGTAACTATGGCCGTATCTTGTACCGTTTTCGTAATAATATTGGTCAAGAAACGCCAATTTTTCATACACCCTTCTATTTAACTTCCACGATGTCAGTGTCAGTGTCAATAACAGATGTGTATAGCGCAGGCTCAGAGTTATGAAAGGTAAAGGTAAGTGTATTTATATAGCGCACTTTTTGTAGTACCTCACACTCAAGGCGCATCTCTACTGCGCTGTGTGTGCTGAGTGGTAACGATGAAATAGGTTCGTTTTTGAGCGATTGTCTGAAGCTGTTGCTGGTGAGCGCCGGGTCGCAGAGACTGTCCGGTAGCGAGTTCCAGACCGTCGGACCAGCGACAGGGAAGACCCGACGACCGTAAGTGCTGAGCCGGTAACGTGGTACGGTCAGGTGATGTCGAGTGGCTGACCGTAAATGACGTCGGCTGGGAATGTCTGAGACTGGTGTACAGCAGTCGACCAGGTACTCCGGAGCCTTGTTCTGCAGACAGCGATGCACTGTGACTCCCAGTTTGTAGTGGATACGTTCTTGCGAGCACACGGCCTAGGCGTAACGGCTCCACAGCAAGTCTACAAGTCAGTTGTCGTCGCGAAACAGTACTACTATACGCTTCATCTGCCTGGTGGGGCTTCGCGTCGGCAACAGATCGTCAACGAGTATGGAAGCGTTCCGCCGTTCCTCCGCCGTGGTGCGCGTTCTGGACTGTATCCGTCACAGCAGACCGCTGACAAAATAACTGACAGTGCAGATGATAAATTGTTTGTTTGTGTTTTGCGTAACAATGACCATGTTCTTCACGAACTGTTAGCTAAGCGCGTTGACATCACCTATAACTTGCGAACACGTTGTCATGACAGAACGATCCCGGAGAAGAGAAAACATTTAGCGGAAGAGAACTTCATTATCAGGATGCTGTACAAAAATGCGTATTAATTTTACTGTTATATTTAAATTTTAACTGACGTATTTTAACTGATGTACCGTTGCGTTTTGACAATTGTGTTTCACACGAATGGAATAAATGGAATGAGACGTCGAGCCAGTGCAAAAACGGCGTTACGATCCCCTAGAACCCTTTTGAATGTTTGCCCAAAATGTTAATACAAACTGTCCGAGACCCTACGCTATTCGATCGTGTAAAAAGTAAAGCTGAAAAGTTCAGGTCTCTTCGTGGGGTGCAACAACGTCACAGACAGATGACAGACAGAGACCGTAACGTAACGTAGTAACGTTTGCTTAAATACAGTAAATAGTGATTCGAAATCCGTATCCGGGACCGGATCACCACCAAAAGTTAATAAGTTCTTTCGACTGGGAGGTTTAATCATAACACCAAGTTTGAATGAAATCGGCTATTCTGTAATCCACTTCAAAAATAAAGAAAAGTCTATAGATACTATTGAACGTTTGAAAGCATTCAGCGTAGAGAAATTCACACTTGATGGTATATAGAAAGTTCCATACATTGACAATTCTCTCTGTAAAATTCCTACTGCGAGTACTGTTAACACAGCTTGGCTTGTACAGTTTGTTGCATGGCCCCTATAGTAGCAGTTACCGAGATGAATTCAAAAAAATCTGAAAAATTTAAGTTTACTACACCAATACTTCGCCGGCTGTGTCCGACGGGGCGAGGTACTGAAACTTACCGTCAAAAGATACGTTGAGTAGATATTGTTTGTAGAGTTGTTGACCGTCAAGTCCACGCAGACAACGACGTCGAACCCTCCTGCTCCGCGCATGTCCGCAGACGTCGGCCATCATGCGGTCCAGGGCGTGAGCGAAGGACAGGACAGCGTCGAAGACGAACTGGATCTTCGACTCCTGTACGTAGACCTTCGGCGTCACCATCTCATTGCCGGTACATCTGCGCCGCTGATCGCCCTCCACCGTCCCCGTCTGCTACACCAGCACGATTTTTAGCGCGCGACGCTACCGCAAAACGCGGTTTAGCTACGTGGTATTTCGTAAAATACATCGACAGTGTGACAGTCATATTAAAATAACACTGTCGTGCATTCGGCCGAAGGGGCGAGAAGTTATACAATCCATTAGCCTACCATTATGGGCTGAGAAGTGGTCCGGGGAAGAGACTACGAGAAGAATACTGCAATGTTACGAACCTTATAGGTTAGGAAGGTTGAGTTGCGGCGTCGCTTGGTGGGTCTGTCAACGTCGAAGGTGCATTCGTGAACACGCTCCCAGTACTCTCGGAACTCGTTCCCAACACGCTCCCAGTACTCTCGGAACCACGGGTTGCGCTGGTTTGTTGCCGGACGCAGTTGTCTGAAATAGTCGTCGAACTCTGGCAGCGGAGTGGTCTGCAGCTCGATGGTGAGTGCTCCTTCGGCGGCCACCTGGTTGTCGCCGAGCACCGGAAGTTCCTCCTTGCCCCATCCGTCGCTGGCGATCCAGACGAAGTGGCCTGCCGTCCCGTTGAGACGGCGCGTCGCTCTCAGCAGCGCTGCGGCGTCCTCGACGCGCAGAAACACGATCACGACCCGGGCTGACGGCTTGTCAAGCAGCCGGCGAACCACCTGAACTCGCCACATGTCTGCGTAGTAGAAAGTGGGGATCCGGAGTCACATGTTCCATCTAGAGGTGTGCGGGAATGAGTTTTAAGGTTCCCGCTCCCTCCCACTCCCATAGCATCACTCCCATTCCCATTCCCACGGGGATTCCCATTCCCATGCACAGCTCTAGTTCCATCGGTAATTCCCTGACATTTCCCTCTACTATAATAATTCCTTAACTATCCACAATTTACAGCAACTTGGCTGTTGATTGCATTATGCGTGCATAGTTCAGAGCGTTCAGAGGTTCAACTATAGCACACAATCGCGTTTTACAGCAACGTAACGGCAACATATAGTTATGTGTAACGTAGCCTACATCTTAAAGAACAATTTCAACGAGTTTATGCACAACGCGTTAGTGTAAAAAGAATCTAAGTTGTGTGTAATAAAAACTTAGTCGGTGTCACCAAACAAAGGTGGTGTTAAGGCCAAAACATCAAAACAAGAAGGAAGTTTAAAAACAAAGTGAGAGAATGAGAAAACGGTGTGTATATTTGTAACTACTGGACAGTCGACAACTTTTGGTGGCGTTTCGTGCGTTTTCAAATAATACAGAGCGTTCTGCGGTTTCTCTGCAACTTATGGCATCATTGGCGCTTTTCGGCTGTCAAAAAGTAGTTAGATACGAATAAAAGTAAAAGTGCGTTAACGAGACAAACCCGCCACACGGAGGTGCACTCCCCTGCCCATTTATAGAAAGCTCTCGTCGAACTGATTTTTACCGCGCGACTCGTATGTATAGCGCGGACTATGCCGTGGTAAGATGTCTGTCCGTCCGCCTGTCTGTCCGTCTGTCCATCACGCGCCGGTATTGTGTCTAAACGGTTACACATATCCTCAAAGTTTTCCATCGTCAGGTAGCATCACCATTCTAGTTTTTTCATATTAAATGGGATAAAAAATATTCCGACGGGGACCCCCCTAACGGGGCGTCGAATACAAGGGGTATGAAAAAATCACGATTTTCGACCAATATCTCGCTTTATCTCGGAACTGATGCAAGATAGAGCCATAGTTACTATGGAAGGCGAATAGGAAACAGCACACAAGCTTTCGAATGGTACCATTTTAAATGACCTTGAGTGATCTCTAACCCAGATTTCAAGGTCACGACATCAACATCATTCAACATCATTCAACATCAAATAACTAAAAACGGTACAAGATAAAGCTATATTTACAATAGCGGACCAAAAGAAAGTCATATATGGTCTATCGAACGGCGCCAGTTTCAATGACCTTGAACAACTCCAAACCCAGTTTTCAAGGTCACGCTATACTTTAACGATGAATATCTCATAAACGGTTACGTCCATAATTACTGCGGAAGGCGAATAGGATACCGCACCCAAGCTTTTGAGCAGTATCAGTTTGAATGACCTTCAGTGACCTTTTCAAGGTCATGATTATTCAACGTCAAATAACTTGTAAACGGTGCAACATACATCTATACTTACAATGGCCAACCAATAGAAAGTCGTATATGATCTATCGAACGGCGCCATTTTCAATGACCTTGAGCGACCCATACCCCCAGTTTCAAGGTCACACCATTCTTTGACGCTGAATATGTCAGAAACGGTACGACATACAGACATAGTTTCAATGAAATACTAATAGCGACTTACAAACGCCCTACTCAACAGTGTCATTTCGAATGACCTCGAGTGATTTTGAGTGACTTAGCAAAATATTCAATGACATGTGCGGTCTCTCTGCGACAGCTGAGCTTCTTGTCTCTAATTGACATGTGACGCTGCAACTTACCGTTTTCGATATATTCGTTTTTAGAGGGCCGACATTTTGGAATTTGGAGACCGCCGGGGGATACAGCCCCAAAAGGGGAGACCGATATGTACTATCATGCAAAATTTCACGCCGATCAGTGCCACCGTCGCCGAGATATCAGTAACCAGACAGAGAAAAAATAGCAATCCTATACCCTTCCATACTATGGCGGGTAATAAACGTAGAGTTGCGCAGATAATCTCGGTGCTCAGCAGTCAGATCTTAGATGACATTTGTCATAAACACGGCAATAACATCGCCGTTATCTCCGCCAGGCCCCGGTTACCTTCCCGGTTGCACAGTACGTAGGCTATCACCGCCTTTGGTCGATGCAATATTATACTCCGCTTTGTGACGGCGCAGCAAGTGTTCCTGAATAAAGCGTGGTTTCCATAACTACACTGTATACGTAAAGTTTCCGCGCAACGCAACGCACCGCACTGCAAGCGCTTTTCGTTCGACAAAACGTCGCATTACGGACTATTTACGTAATAATTCAAAACGGGTAAGCTGGCCGAGATTGTGACATGCCAGCGCTCCAGGCCAGCACTGAAACCCGTGACCTCCGATAGCAGGTCACCGTGCACTCTGTGTGGTAGTGCACTGACAGGCTCACCTCGTCGAAGCGGCCGGCGTCGGCGTTGATCGGAATCTTCTCCGACACGGCGATGCAGATGTTTCGATGCCGAGCTTCGTGGCGAAACGCGTCGATTCCCATCTCGCCGTACTCTCCTTCCGACGCAACTGTATTGACGTATGTCCAGTTGAAATACTCGACAATGTCCGCCATCGCTTTCGCCTGTCCAATAATCGTTGGTACTATCAACAAGTGTATCGGACTCGATACAGCAAGCCCCCATCGCCGCCAGGTGCTGCCATCTAGCGTATGACTTAACAAATTTCACAGACGACAGACTAACGAACGCATAGACGAATGGACGAACAGACAAACCTACAAATAGATGGACAGCATCATTGCATAAAGCCCCACATTTGCGAGCCAGAGCTTAATAAGTTGATTAGTGGGTTGTCAAATTTGCTAGAGCGAAGAGTGGCTCTGTTCTGTCCTTGCTTTATCAAATGTACCAATCTGCTCACAAGGGGCAGTGTACAAACTTCATATCCGTTTGTTATGAGTCTCAGATGTGCCACACAGTTAATCAAGTGAAATACTAATGAACTAGAAGGGCACTCGGTGAAGCGCATGTACCTCCGACATAGGCGTTTCGACGGCTCACTGCCTCAGTGAATGAAACCGTTGTAAAACCACGCGTCGCTGCAGCGGTGGGCCGTAAACCCATTTTAAAACCACTCCTCGCTGCAGCGACCAATACGTATACGTCGAATTTTCCAGACGTCAAATTCCGCGTAGCATGGCTTATACGATAGCGGAGCAATCCGGTTCCGGCATCCGGACTATAATCCGGATAGGACTCAAACGTTAATCAGTTCGTCCATGTCCCAACATCTGTCTACACGCAACATTTCATCCAAATCCATGCACGCATTTTTGAGTAATCTTGCTAACAGACAGACAGACACAAACAGGCAGACAAACGCGGGCAAACGCATTTACCTCCTCCTTTGTCGGAAGTAATAAACTGCAACCCAATGCACTACGAACCTCGCCCCGATTGCTTTATTTTCGACATGCATGCAATGATTTCGAAATGTGAATTCAAAAGTAAAGTAAAGTAACGGTGTATTTGTATAGCGCATCGTCGCCAACACGCCTCAGATACGCTACCGCTTCCTGTAAATCGGCGCTGATCTCCGCAAGCCAGCCGTACAGCTAAGCACCAGCACCACACTGCGAGACCACGGATACTGGCTGATGTATCACGCGATGTGTGGTATGTCCGCATATTGCACCGCTTATATCCGAAATAGTATTTCCTAGTTCTACACATCGCCCTCAACTAATCCAAATATGGAATTACTGAAATTAACCATTTTGTAATTTCTGCTAAATTGGCCCGTCACTAATTATTGTGCCCAACACTAACCAGGAATCACAATTGCGTCACATGTATTCGAAATTGTGCTTCGTCACTCGTAACAAACAAACTCGAAGACAAAACCTGGCCGTCTATCGCCAGGCCGAGGTAGACATTGTCGCTATCCATTACATCCATTACTCTACACAGTTCAGCCCCACAGTACTGGTCGACGACTGCTTCCTGGTCGCCGTCAACTACGATCGTCAGACGCCAATACGCGCGTCTCGGCGATCGCACCTTCGCTGTCGCTGAACCACGCCTGTGGAACAGTCTCCCTGTTGGACTTCGCCACCTCAACCTTTCTATCGGACAGTTCCGTAGTGCACTAATTACGCATTGTTTAACTGAGTCGGGAGTTTAGCGACTTTTAGTTTTTAATGCGCCTTACACATGCTCTTACTTACTTACTTACTTACTTACTTACTTACTTACTTACTTACGTACTTACTTACAAGTAGCTCAGCTATCGCAGAGAGGCCGCGCTTGCTTCGTGCCTCTCTGTAGTTACATTCAACAGTACCATACCACGAGCGCAGTCTTTTAGTATTAGTCACACCGGCTTCAGATTTATCAATGCGTACAATTAAATTCTGTTCTGTTCTCTTCGGCGTGGTCATCGGAGCATGCTGTGATAAACAAGATTCACTGATGCGTGGCGATCTGCGCCACAAACGGACGTCCACGCGTACTACTATATAAGTTACTTCACGGTCGAAATTGTGCCAAAGCCATATATCGGTCGAGAGTCGCGATTTTTGCCTACTTCACCTGCATTCGACGCCCCCGTTAGGGGAGGGGTCCCCTCGGAATACTGCCATGACGGTTTGGTATGGCAAAAACCAGAATGGTGTCGCTACCCGATGATGAAAAAAATGAAGATATGTTTATTCGTTTCGACATAATACACGAACGTGACAGACAGACAGACAGACACCGCATGACTGCATAGACCGCGCTTATGCATACGTGCTTATGCGTAGCATCGCGCGGCACAAATAATTTCCATTGCACTGAAAAGAATTAGAGTATATATCTAGCCTGGTAGTTGTCGGGCGGGACGGTCCTGGCGAACAGTCCGTATCTCGTCTTGTCACTCAGGGCGACACTTGTCGACGCGTAACTGACCTGTGGTATCTTGAACAACCGCAGCAGATTTGCCACCTGCAATCATCCATTTGTTGCAGTCATCAGATTTGTCATCGCAAAATGTATCAACTAACGTACTAACTAAAATCGTTACATCACGACGAATGATGCACAAGCACGAACTGTAAACTTCAACATTATATGTTTATTGAATAGTCTCTCACAAGCTGGTATGCGGCGGCGGCGAAATTTTTCATTAGATAAATTTTCATAAGGAGGAGATTTTGACTTAAAATGGGAGCGAATTATTCTTTCGCCGTAGCGGTAGCGTTGACAATTTTTTTGTGTGGGATACTTTTGTACTGATAGTCTCCGTTTACGACAAAATGTCTCCGGCCGGACAATATTTGGCAGTGACTCTGTGATAGGACATTATCGTTATCGTTTGTTCTAGAAATCGCCTACATTGTCAAAACGCAGCTGTCCAACAATGCACTGCGATTGATCGTTTCTACAGTCTACCTTGTATATTTCTCTTCTCGTTCTAGAAATCGCCTATACTTCCAGTCTGTTGTTAGGAAAGTTTTGTTTCAAAGCCATGTAACTTTAACAGATTGAATTATCCACTCATCACCTATACTTTTCACGCAGAAAAGCAGTCCATAAATTAATTGTACAAAAACACGTTAATTACGTTGAGTTCCTTTCCGTCTTCTGTCTGGAACTGAAATTGTTCAACTCCAATTTTACAAGTTAAATTATTTTATGACGTTTTCAAAAATCACTTAATACATGTAGCTAGCCGAATGTTTTAATTTTGTTCAACGAACAACCTCTCGAAACCAAACAACAATTTGTTTCGCGAAAACTGCAATTCCTGCAACCTTTTATTGACTGCTTTGAAGCCCATAGGCCTAGTGATTGCAATTCCGGAAATTCCGATTACCGGATTTCCGGAAATTCCGTTTTTTTCCCAAGTCCCGAAATTCCGGAATTTTTCAAGCAAAAATTCCGGAAATTCGTGACTTCCATTTTTTGCATTACTTGATGAGGACAGCGATGTATTTTCAATGCCACCAGTCGCA
>Ga0209149_1001541_pt1 | contig 11825 bp, 8 predicted proteins | sample WorMetTyACAVOLI2_FD_187423 | JGI IMG/M metagenome (GOLD analysis project Ga0209149, IMG submission 187423) | Marine gutless worms symbiont microbial communities from Max Planck institute for Marine Microbiology, Germany - Olavius algarvensis... ...
GCTGTAGATAAGCTGGCAGCCCGACCAGGACGAAATTTCCATAGTCGAGTCTCGAGTGGATGAGTGACACTACTAACGAACGAAAGTGACATATCGACGCAGATGACGAAACAAAGTTCACCCATGCACACGGCGACTATAAACAGTAGTTTGCCAGCTACGATTGCAGCCAGCTAATAAATTTTAAGTTAGAAAAATTAAAATACAATTTCCAAAATTGCGTTAACCCCCTAAAGGCCAGAGGCAATCATAGTGCCACATCAAATAATATGATTATGAAGTTGGTACACTGGCCGTTGATGGGTGGGCTGTTACATTTGGTACAGCGAGGATGGGCCTTGGCGGGGCCCCAGCCCGCCCAGGCCCATCCTCGCTGTACAAAATGTAGCAGCCTACCCATCAACGGCCAGTGTACCAATCACTGTATTGCAGTATAATGGTTCGTTGCTCTGCAGTTTTAATATGGGCATTAAAGGGTTAAGCTGACTCCAGCCCGTGATAAAATGGCTACACATTGTTCATTATTTCATTAATTACAGTGTAGACAGTAAAATAGCGGTAATGACAAGAAATTTTCACTTGTACTGCTATAGCTATTAATAGCCCTATACACTGTGATTGACTTGCCGGTCAGTGCAGGCTTTGAGGACACTAAGTGCTGACTCAGCAAGAAATTTGCCAACCAAGTATTTCTCTGTCAGACTGGATGGATACAGGACGTCAACGTCTACACAGACAGACGACACTGGCAGCTGTACAGCACTGCAAGTCACTAGAGCCTACAGTAGTTTACCCTTTAGACTCCAAAGGCAATTATAGTTGGTGCACTGGCCGTTGATGAGTGGGCTGTTACATTGGGTACAGCGAGGAGGGGCCAGTGCGGGCTGCGGCCCCGCCCAGGCCCCTCCTCGTTGTACCAAATGTAACACCTGACACATCAACGGCCAGTGTACCAATCACTGTATTACTGTATAATAGTCCATTGCTCTGCGGTTTTAATGTGCCCATAAAGGGTTATGGGAGGGACCAAGCGAGACCACACCCAGTGACCCCCTGGAATATATCTGCCCTCCCCCCTAACGCCACCCCAGCTAGAGGATCAGTGCATTTGTACCAATCACTGGATTGCTAAATGATAGTCCGTGGCTCTACGGTTTTAATGTGGCGACTAAAGGGTTAACGGTCATTGACGTATCAGTCATGGATTTGCTTGTTAACACGCACTGCAGTAGCAACATGTCTACAGTGTTCGACAGCACTGTCAGCTTCTGTAGCTCGCAGCAAGAAGAAATCTTATTTTTGACCAAATACAAATTATTAATACAATAGAATTTACGAGGAAAAAAATCAGCAATCTTACCACGTCGTGGAGCCGGCGGTTCTGACGTCTACAACAATATAACAAATTACACTCGATTAGTTTTGATGTATGCTCAGTTCGTTCACTGGTTCGTTTGTCTGTTCGAGCGTTCGTTAACCCTTTAGCATTAAGAGGCAATTATAGTAGTTTGAACTTGGTACACTGGCCGCTGACGGGTGAACTGTTACATTTGGTACAGCAAGGAGGGGACTGGGTGGGGCCCCAGCCCGCCCAGGCCCCTCCTCGCTGTACCAAATGTAACAGCCCACCCGTCAACGGCCAGTGTACCAATCACCGTATTGCTGTATGATTGTCCATTGCTCTGTGGTTTTAATGTGCCCATAAAGGGTCAATTCAACACTCGATCATCCTCTGAAGGACAGACGACATCTTACGAGTACGACCACTCCCTCGTGCGGCCTCTCCAGGAGTTTCTACCGCTGCCTTCTTTTTGGACTACATGTACATGCTAATCAGTAAGTAAGCAAGCGAGCAAGTAAGTGAGTGCGTAAGAACAGATTTAAACTTGTGCAGACTGGTTTAGTTTGATTTGTTTTGGACCACCTCAATACAACAGGAGTCAAAAAAACATACAGCTCTACGTGTATTTTTCGGCATATTTTGGCAAAATGTTCAAACTTCTCTCACTGCTGCACTCAGCAAGAAATGTGCAACACAACTGTTATCGTGTTGCTGCTACCAAGGGTGTCACATGTGATTTTCCCACGTAAAACACTGTCCTCCGTGAAATTTATGCCAGTGGGACGTAGACGCGACGCTGTAGCAAGCATGGCGTCTGTCTACGTTTGGCACAGTGCGCGATGGGAGGAAGACGTTGCCTGGCTGTCTACCGGAAGAACGGAAGAGACCACGTGGTCGTCCTCAGATTACTTGGATGAAGTCACGCACTGACGGTAGCAGCCAACATGGCGCAGAACTGAACACTCTCGAGGCTGTTGGATATGAGTGGTGCTACACAGCTACGTACGGCAAGCCACGACTAACGATGATGATGATGATGATGATGATGATGATGATGATGACGACGACGACGACGAATGATACAAAGTTGGTACACTGGCCGTTGATGGGTGGGCTGTTACATTTGTTACGTATCCCCACCAGAACAAAAAAGTATCAGTTCTTTCTCTCGTATGTCCTAGCCCACTATCAGACCTAACAATATCCAGTCCCAATCAGTATGATTGTATTCTATTAATCACTGTTTTATATTATTGTGTTTCATTCTTTTATTATTGTATCTTGTTTTCACCTCTCCTTAGCCTTATGGCTACTATTTTCTAATAAAAGTTCAGTTCAGTTCAGTTCAGCGAGGAGGTGATTGGGCGGGGCTCCAGCCCGCCCAGGCCCCTCCTCGCTGTACCAGATGTAGCAGCCCACCCATACACTGGCCGTTGATGGGTGGGCTATTATCTTTAGGCAGTCCAGTCGCCTCCTCGCTGTACCAAATGTAACAGTCCACTCATCAACGGCCAGTGTACCAATCACCGTATTGCTGTATAATGGTCCGTTACTCTGCGGTTTTGATGTGCCCATAAAGGGTTAAATTCATTTAAATTTACCGGTGAAGGGTGTCCATCCTCTAGGTCGGTGTCCTCCTCAGCCACGTCTGACAGGACAATGTTGAGGTTGATGTTCGTGGCAGCCGGACAGCTCGGCTGGTAGGTCGACATACGAGCCACGGTACACGGCGCTGAGGCGCTGGTCGCTGCCAGCAGAGACGGAACATTCTCTCCCGGACATCGAGGACTTCGTCCTGGAGATTCAGGACTGGCGCTTCCGGACTCCGTGGCTCGTGGACTGGCTTCTGGAAGGGCGGGAGATGCTCGTGGGCTTGGATCAGCTCCAACTGACGCCGTGGTCTCTGACGGAGACCTGCAACGCACAGCAATACAATACAAAGTAGAAGTATTCGTTAGCTGACCGTTACTGGAGGTTGGCGGTTTGGTTTAGTGCTAACGCGTTGGCCTCGATCAACGTAGTTACGCTACGTCAGACCCGGTTAGTACCAGGATAGGTGACCGTCTCTGGACGGGTAAACCATCTCGGTATGTAACCAGCCAGCTAGGTCGACTCAGCCTTCTACCCTCTGTGGGATGGTAAAATAAGTATCAGCTTTCGGGCTCAGTAATAATAATAAATGGCGATGGTGGGTGTGGACTCTGGCAGCCTGTACAGGCGAACTCACAGCCTAAGTCGTCTGGCCGCTTGGCGCCGTTCTACATTCATCAAATGAACCGGGTGAACTCTCGCAATGGATCTGCCATGATGACAGCACCATAAACATTGTCTTGATTATTATTATTATTATTATTATTATTATATTACTGACTTACATTTTACACTGTTGTTAGCAAAGAATATTTAGACTACTTACTGTTAGACACGTAGAATCGACAATCCTTCGGTTGTATTGTTAAAATTTTCATTCCAACTTGTTAATTTTTATAGGAGTTACGCAAGACAACGAAAGGGTACAGTTTTTGCCGCAAGACGCTATGCATAAGCCTCTGCCGTCGTGCAGTGTCTGTCCGTCTGGTATGGTGTCTGTCGCGTTCGTGTATTGTAGCAAACGAGTAACACATTCTCAAACTTTTTTTCATTATCGAATGACAATGACATTCTAGTTTTTTTCCGTACCAAAGCTTGTGGCAATACTCCGACGGAGACCGCCCAATAACGGGGGCGTCGAATGCCGATGAGGTATGAAATGATCGTGATTTTCGACCACTATCTCGCTTTACCTTGGATATGATACAATGCAGGGCTTAGTTACTATAAAATGCGAATAGGAAGTCGTATATGATCTATTGAACGACTCTTAAGATCACGCCATTATTTGACTTTGAATATCTCAGAAACAGTACCAGATAGAGACATAGTTACAATGAAATGCCAACAGGGACCTACACACGCCTTACTCAGGGTGCCATTTCGAATGACCTTGAATGACCTTGAGTAACTGAGTGAAATATTTAATGACACGAAGCATCGCGCGGCCTCTCTACGACAGCTGAGACACACACGTAGAAGCGTTGCTGCAGAGACTACAAGTCGTGAGACCTCAGCTGTTCGGTGAGATTGGTGACAGTCGACTGAAGCGTTACGTCACTGATGGCTGTATTGTCAGCGTCCAGCCTGTGCTGTTGCTGCTGTTGCTGCTGCTGCTGGCCTGGCTCTGTCACTGTGTTGTCAGTGTCAGCTCCGTTCATCGTCACATCTACGTCTACACACATCGTTACCGTTACCTCGCCCCGCGCCCCTGCACCGAGGTGGCCAGATCTTGTTTTCAGTTGACAGCTTCCTATTAATTATAGTGCCGCAGCAAATAAGATGAAGTTGGTATACTGGCCGTTGATTGGTGGGATGTTTCATCTGGTACAGCGAGGAGGGGACTGGGTGGGCCCCAGCCCACCCAGGCACGCACCTTCTTGCTGTAACAGCCCATCCATCAACGGCCAGTGTACCGATCACCGTATTGCTGTATAATGGACCGTTGGTCTCTGCGGTTTTAATGTGGCGATTAAAGGGTTTTAAAAGAAGATAACGATGACAATGATGACGACAACGACGACGACGCTGATGATGATAATGACGATCGGATGATGAGTGAGGAGCTGGCGTCTGTTGTCAGCTATCGTTAAGAGCTAGTCTGGTCGATGTGTGACGTTGAACTCCACGTTGCGTCTCATTATGAGACATTACGACAAACTGGCTACAGCTACCGCCATCACAGATGGGCAATGGCTCAACGTTCATGCCGTTAAATTCGCCAGGTGGCAGCACACGGCGATGAGCGCAGGGTGAGCTTCTGCTGTCTGCCTTTCCTTTCTCTCATTATTGTGTCACTATGATTTGTATGGATATCGTCACAGACTACCAGCTTTGACGGACATTACTCTATCTGGTAGCCTGCCTCTTTCATTTATTTCAATTCATTACTACTGTTTATTTACTGTTGGCAAACGAAATATCTGATCTGATCTGTTTATGATGGTATTCTATCTGCGCTACAGGGTGTCGCGTAAAAACAGTCGATAATCCAACGGCCATAACAACGGAGACGCTATTAACCGGACAGATAGATAGGTCTACGAAGAAGGATTTACAGCGGACTTAAGACAAAACGCATACTAGCGTTACGTTTGTCGGTAATTGTCGACAAACATCATCATCATCATCATCATCATCATCATCATCATCATCATCATCATCATCATACTGGTGACTGTTGGCGATCGTGCTTCTACCGCTGCTGGCAGTCGACTCTGGACGTCACATTAGATCTGCACAAACTCTGCCTGTTTTCTGTAACCGTTTAAAAACTTATCTTTTCTCTAAACGTTTTCCCTCATAACTGTACTCCTGCATTACTCTAATCTGATGTAGTGTTCTAGCGGTCCTAGTGATTTTGAGCACTCTAAATACGATTTTATGTAATGTAATGTAAATTGACGGTGTCAGGCAAGACGGTATCGAGATGTAACTGGGTCGGGTGAGGTAAACTTACCTGTTTCTCGTGAGATGCTATTGCTGGTGCAAGAGTCGCCAACGACGGATGGTCTGGACTGCGACCTCGTACGACGCGAGTTGATGGGACGCGATGCACTGCGCAGGGCGCGTTGCTCTGCATCAACATAACGTAACGTAACTTATTTAATGATCGTCTTACGTCGCTCTTACGGACCGAGATCTGTTGACAACCAACGAATGCTCCTACCGTATTAATATTATCGCCTAACTACAAATATAATTTTCTATAGGATTTGTAAAACTTGACGACTGATTATTGTCTTACTCGTTACTGACGCCGATGGTAGTCGAGGCGTGGGTAGTCGATTCAGCACGGTCTGTTAGTATGTATGTGTGTATGTCTGTGCGCACTCTACGGACAAAACTGCTGAAGATGTTTCGATCAAACTTGGTACTTGGCGACCTCTACATCTCCATTCATTTTGGAGGTCACAACTCAAAGGTCGAGGTCACAACTCAAAGGTCAAGGTCACAGGTGGCCGTGGGTAAGCCTATCTGTAGACTACCCTCAAGTTGACATTGCTCCACACAAATTCAATTCAGATTGTACTTATTATGCTGCCGCCGGCCCCGTAGAGAAGGGGGCATTAAGCGTTGCTTTTGTCCGTCCGTCCGCCTGAAGAGTACATAGCGAATAACTGGAGAACCCGAAGGCCTAGTGTGCCCAAATTCGGACTGAAGATTCCCCACCTTTGATGCGACTCGCATACCAGTCTCAAGGTCAAAAGGTCAAAAGACAAGGTCATACCAGGCCCATTAAGGGTGACACACGTCGTCCGCCGTATCTTCCGAACGGCAAGGCCTTCAAACTTGCTATGCGAATGGATGACGACCACCTGCATCAGCAACAGGCACCATGACCTCCAAGGTCAAAGATCAAGGTCGCAAGGCCACGTGATCAGCTTGAGCCGTCTTGGCCCAATGTTGTACCTGTGTCATTAGAGGCCGGCGGGGGGATATCGTGTCGGCCAAACCCGGCGGCCACACTTCGTGTTTATTTAGACTTTTCACGCCAAGTCGTCATAATGAATTAACCTGACAGGTCGAGGACGAAGTCGTCGTGATGGAACTTCTCAAAACCGTACGCTATGAACGCATCGTCGTTACTGAACAGCTGTTTCAGCTCGGTTATCTACAATCCGTGCATCACTAATGTGAATAGGCTACGTAATACATTATTGTTGATGATGTTCTTACTGAACAACGCCTACTGCACTACATGTTATAACTTACAAAGTAAAAAACAGCCATTCTTGGACTTCAAAATAACACAGTTAACAGAAATAGGGTGGGTACTAGGTAGTCGGAACTTTGATCTAACCCCAAAACCTGAAATCACTGCACAGAGTGGCCCAAAAATGAAACCACTTTTGGTTGTTCAGATTTTTAAAATGCCGAAATTCTCGCATAATTTGTTGTTAATTAAAAATGAGTACAGTGTAGACTTCTCCTTGTTGTTTATTTTATTTGCTTCAAAATCGTTGATAGCCGGTTTAGTGTAGTGGTAACATGTTGGTCTTGATTAACGTAGTTACTCTACGCTAGGCCCGGTTAGTGCCTGGATGGGTGGCCGTCTTTGGACAGGTAAACCACCTCGGCACAGAACCAGGCACCCAGGCCTACTCTACCTGAGCCAGCTCTCTGTGGGTAGGCTGAAATGAACACCCGGCAAAAGCTGGGGGAGTAAACAGGCACATCGCGTGATACACTAGCCCGTATCCGTGGTCTTACAGTGTTCGCTGTTGCCTGGCTGAAGGATCAGCTTGCGGAGATCAGCGCTGACATACGGGAAGCGGTAGTGTTCTGTTGGCATTCTGTTCGACTCCGAACTGACGATCAAGAAGCATAGTGCCAAGGTCGCAGCAATCTGCTTCTTCCAAATTCGCCGACTTCGCCCAATCCGCCGCCGTGTCGGCAAAGACGTCACCGTCCGCCTTGTGTTGGCTTTGGTAACGCCGCGGTTGGACTACTGCAACTCGGTGTTCGCGGCCCTGCCCCAGTCGACACTTGAGCCGTTACAGAGAGTGCAGAACGCCGCTGCTTACGTCATCGTGATCATGTCTCGCCAAAGATGATGCAACTACACTTGCTGCCTGTCAGGTCATGAGTGCAGTTTAAACTCTGCACATTGATGCACGCCATTCACAACAAAAGATCTCCATCGTATCTCTCAGACACTGTACAGAGGCAGACTGTTGCGACAGAAACTACTCGCTGCGGTCTTCGATCATCTGCCACTACGGACTATGTCGTGCCGCGTACACTTTCCAAGTTCGGCGAGTGGGGCCTTCGCGTATGCAGGTCCCGCTGCTTGGAACCGCCTTCCAGTCTCCAGATTATATTCGTCACCAGTCCACACCTGCAACCTTCAGAAGACATTTGAAAACGTTTTTATTCGCTGAAGTTTTCAACATTACCTAGAACTTTGAACATTGTAAAGTCTGCTGGTCATCTTTGTAAGTGGACACAAAACCGACGACGACGACGACGACGATGATGATGATGATGATGATGATGATGAAGGGGCGTGTTCGCGAGGATGCGCTGCATAGATCTACATTTACTTTACTTTACTTACTTATTTACTTTTTCTGGTAAGTGCCAAAAATCATACAAATCAATATTGGGGCTGTTTAAAGTTGTGCAGAACGCACCTGTTGACCGCTGTTAACCCCATACAGCTGTTTGACGTGTCCAGACTCGATGGCGACCGCTGACGCGAAGGCAGCAAGGACGTGCTCGAAGGAACTGGCTGTTCTCTTGTTGAGTAGAACGCACGAGTGACGGCGAGGTCGCGGTCCGGCACGGATCAGCAGGACTCGTCGAGCATAGACGAACGAGTCCTGACTGCCTGTCTCTACGCTCGTTCGGGAACTCCCGGCAGACACCGGCAGCACAGTCGACCCTCACACGCAGACCACACACAGAACATCTTCAACGTTGTCAAGTTTTACTGTTCAAGATCATAGTGTCAAATAAATTTATGTTCTTTATGCCGTACTCATACGTGCAACTACCAAGGGGACCCGTTGAACCACCGAAGGGACCCATGTGACCACCAACGGGTCGCGTGGGACCACCAACGAGACGCATGGAACCACCACGGGGATCCGTGAGACCACGAAGGAGACCCGTGGAACCACAAAGGGGACCCGTGAGACCACCACGGGGACCCGTGAGACCACGAAGGGGACCCGTGAGACCACCACGGGGATCCGTGAGACAACCAAAAAAGGGTACCCGTAAGACCGGCCCGTCGATGTTTGACACTACAGTACCAGCAATGCGTTGGTCCAACGGTCCTCCAACTTCCGGGAGTGACCCAGAATTTGTTCAATCTATTCTAATACGCATTAACCGTACCACGGTACCAGCTGCAAAAGAAGACAAAATTACTTCTGAAGCACGCATATCCAGGCCCGTATTGTGTGGAGTGGGGATGGGGTTGCTGAGGGTGCTGCAGCATCCGAGCCTTCAGTTCTGCGAGATCGGCAATTTGTAGGAAGCGGAAAATTATTTTAATCAGTAAGCACGCACGTGCAAACGTGTCCGTCAGAACTTGAAGAGTCCAAAGTTTGGCGACAGCAGACAGACGGGCACTAGCGTCCGACCTACCTTCGGCAAGGCGAGCACTGCTGTTCCACGACGGTCCCGTGATGCTGAGGTAGGCAATCCGACGCAGCTTGGCCGTCGACGCGCAGACGTAGTTACCACCGTCGACCAACTCGTCGACCGAGTTGACGACGGTGCCGTCGAGATTGAGCAGGAACCGGATGCCAGTTGGCAGAACCATCTTGTCACATATCGGACTGCGGTTGAGTTCTGACAACAGCGCGTCCAGACTGCGAATCCGCTCCGGCATGATCGCGAACACAAACCCCTTAACAATAACAACACACGTGCATGTTTGCAAGTTATAACACGCAGAAACCTCGCCCCACCCCTACCCAATTGCAGGGTGCTGCCAACTCCAAAATTTAACGGAATAGGCCTAATCGCAGAGCCATCGGCTGTCTATCCTGATAGTTTTATGACGATCGACCTAACTATAACCGTTTTGGAGGAGACCGAAAACAATAATTCGCCCTGATAGTATACGTGTCCCTAGAGCTGTGCAGCGCTAGAACAGAACGCATAGGCGCTGCATATCATATCGGTCACAATCAGTGTTAGAAGCAGAAACTTTATGAATAGCAGTGAACGTCCTTTGCATGGAAACTCTTCCCAATGTTCCACTTGGAGTTGGAACCAGTTCGTTCGTCCGTCCTTTCGTCCGTCTGTTCGTCTTTTACCAAAGTTGTGAACACGATATTTTGAAAACGAATCAACCAATGTTGATGCCACACAGAGCAAGAGCACGAAATGATCAAATTTGGGTGTCAGGAAATCAAAAGTTAAGATCACACGAGGCCAAAGATAGATTTGGAGGCAGGCCTGAAGAAGGCTAGCCCAGGCTCTGTGCTGCGCTTTGTCTGCTAAGCCGTTGTTGACAAAACACATGTAACAAGAAAGATTGTTTACATTGCAACTAGAAGAAGGTATCATTCTCGATACACACAGTCATCAAATTGTGAAGCCAAATTCGCTGCACTTACTTAAGACCGCATTCCATTATTCTAGCAAGCTGCAAACGTGGCTGCAAAGTGCAAACCTGGCTTTCGACTTGCGTGAGCGTGTCGAAAGCACGTCGCAAGCGGGTCGAAAGCATGTCGAAAGCAAGTCGAAAGCCAACTGCAAACTTGCTTAAAACCTAGTGACGACCGCACGTCGAGATTGATGCAGCAGGTTCGCGACCAGGTTTTCGACAAAAAAGTCGAAAGCGTGTCGAAAGCATGTCGCAAACCCGCACGAACTTGTCGAAAACCTGGCTGCAAACCTGGTCGAAAGCCAGGTTTGCAGCTGGCTAGAATAATGGAATGTGGCCTTTAATAAGTAAACTCGCACACTGGTAGCGCTAGCGGAACAAAACGCATAACGCTAGGTTGCATCATCTGACCTTGTAAAAGGCGTCGCCGTTGCGGAACAGTCGAATCTTGCGCGCCTTCAGCTTGGATTGGTTAGCGGTTATTCTGTCTCGCTGAACTCGGGATACTGCCTGGTAGTTATGTAACATCGGCGACAAGCTCCGCGACCCGGTGCGGAGCACCCCGGCTGCCACACTGCTTCTACCCCTCAGCGGGGAAGGGTAGCGTACCGGCTGGATCGTCGTCGACATCTTAGGTGTCCTGTTTGTCCTTCGTCCGTTCGCAGTGCGCCAACATCCGCCGTAATGCTGGCTACTGGCGTCTCTAGCAACGGTGACGTCAAGGTAAATGGCTATGACGTCATCTGAATCAAACCCAGCTTAAATGTCTACTGCTACAGTAAGTAAAATGTTTACGTTACCGTAATAAACAAGAGACGCTCAGCTATCGCAGACACCGCGCGACGCTTCTTGTCATGGAATATAAATTTGCTAAGTCACTCAATGTCACTCAAGGTCATTCGAAACGACACTGTTGAGCGATGGATGTGTAAGTCCCTATTAGTGTTCTATTGAAACCACTGAAACCCTATGTAAGTAAGTAAGTAAATGATTTATAAAGCGCCGACGTCTATAAAGAATCAGGGCGCGTTGGGAGTGGGTGGTCATTAGGGGTTAGCATAGGCTGACTGAAAATAATGTGTTTTTAGACGCCGACGAAATGTAGGGATTGATGGAGAATTACGGATACTAGCAGGCAATAAATTCCAGATTTTTGGTGCTGAGATTCGAAAAGCACGCGAGCCAAATTCAAGGTTGTGCCGTGGAACAGAGAGTTGAGAAGAAGAGGAAGATCGCAGAGTCCGTGTGGGTTCATAATGTTGTAACAGTTCGGACAGGTAAGGTGGCTGGCCAGTGTGCAATGCCTTATACGCCAAGGTGGCCAGT
>Ga0209149_1001542_pt1 | contig 11823 bp, 10 predicted proteins | sample WorMetTyACAVOLI2_FD_187423 | JGI IMG/M metagenome (GOLD analysis project Ga0209149, IMG submission 187423) | Marine gutless worms symbiont microbial communities from Max Planck institute for Marine Microbiology, Germany - Olavius algarvensis... ...
AAACGTTATACATAACTGTTGTATTGCTTCTGTAAAACACGGACTTCGTCAACTTCATTGTCAATTGCAAAAATAACTAATCTAAAAAAACGTTTTTTTACTTTATTCCATGGTAATAAACAACAAGTATTTGTGATTTTGCTATTGCCAAAATATAACATGTTAAATTCACTCACTTGATGAGTAACATCAAACAGCACCATGCAGCTGAGCCCAAATAAAGCAATCAGCACAATCCTCTCTAACTATAACGGCTGGCATTTCACACTTGCTCGCTGTGACTTATCACCACTTCTAAGTAATTCCACCATACCAGTGTGTCTCAAAAAAACTTGACCGCTACAAATAATCAGTTCACAACATTTACTACAGGTAATTACTTTTTGGAATGGATAGACCTTATTCAATTCTCAATTGAGTACCGGTACACTATCAAGTTCCGAAATTCGCTTAATTAGAACCAGCTGCACAGTTTCCATAACAACAGTAGCGACTTGACGGTCTGTGTCTCCGGACCGCTATGAATACAATATTTTGGCATAACTTAATAAAATGTTCTTTAATTTAAATAAAATTCCACGGATAATCTGTGTTCAATATTCTTAATTAAACATCGATATTAGAAGACAGTTGTTTCTACACCAGCCTACCAGCTGATATGGTTACCACAGTCGTTCCAGTTGATGCTAAGTTATGAACAGAAACGTTAAACCTTTTAGACAGTGTTTTTGTCAGAACAGTGTGCGGTGTCAAAAGTTATATCCGGTGTCTGAAGTGCAGTCTTTCGCCCTTGACACAGGCCCACAATCGTTTTTCTACTCATTTATTGCCCCGTCGATAACACGTTGTTCGAAAACAGCCCAGAAATTCGCTGTTCGGGTGTGGCAAGTCGCCACTGTTGTTATGGAAATCACGCAGCTACTACTAAGCCAATTTAAAAACTTTTTATCACATGAATATTGAGAATTAAATAAGGTCTCTCTCTACCAAAAATAATCAGTAAATGTAGTGAATTGGTGAGTTGTGTGATATTAATCGTAGTGCTCTGGTTTTTTTGAGACACAGTGTACATTAGCAGATAAAAACACGGACACATCACACACATAATGTTAAATGACACAAATATATAAAACAAAATTAACACTTTCAGTGGAGTGCAAATTGTAGTCCGTTTAATGAACTGCAACAACATTTACCTGTTCAGGTAATTCCTCTTTCATGCATTAAATGCAACAACTCATCATTTTAAAGGGTCACTGCACAAGACATCATACTGCAGTTACTGCTGTATACAGGTCTCTTGTTTGAGCACTTTTGAGCCCATTAAAGAACTGAGTAATAGTGTTGCCATCATCATCATCAAATGTAGTTAACAGAATTTGTTAAGTAATCAAAGATTACTGCACGCAGTCAAACAGCCTGGCAATTGTCAGTGCTGTTTTACTTAGACCAACGGATTGCTTGTTAACAATTATAGACACACACACTCCCCGTGGTATCAACTTCTCTGTACCTTCGCCACACATCTCCGCCCGCGGCAAGATAAGCAGCACACTCGATACGCCTACTGCACCTCCAGTATGACTTACATACATTCGCTGATCGCGGGAAAATCCAGCACGAACACCTGGCGGCACCACGCACCATCCCATACCATACGAGGCATCACTGTCCCAAGTGCATCGAGTGCCGGGGACCGGCGACCACATCATCTGTACCGTGTCAGGCCGAAGGAAGCCGGCGGGACACCCCGACTGAGGCACCCACTGATAACTGTACAGCAATGCGTTGCCAAAGTGACAGGTATCATGAACAGTTGATAGAAATCCTCCTCCAGCCCACTTGTACGAGTTGTCAACGTACGGAGCATTGACTAGTCGCTGTTTCTGCTTGTCCATCACATAATACCTACGCAACATCATCAACATACAGTATCAATTGTCGTTGTTAGTAGGGTAATCTATCACCTACTAAATGCCATTTTTTATTAGATTATTACAAATCATTATACGTGAACTTAACAAAACTCCTTCAGTGCACCGATGCTGTTGGCTTGGCAAAGTCACAGTCAATTTAACAATTCAGTCACATGGAAGTGCAGCTGTAGCTGCTGTTCAAAGTGTCCTTGCAGTTTCCTGACTCGAAGCATGTTGATCTGTTCGACTGAACCAATATTTTACCAGTGCGAATTGACACACACCACTTCCATGTTTTCGGGCAATTTTGCAAGTTTGATCGATCTTCTTCAACAGTTTGTACACAGACGACAGGCACCAACCATTGTTTGGAAACTGTTTGGACATTCCTTAAGAAACCTCGCTGCACTGTACCTCTTTTCTAGATGCAAAACGCTGATCAGAACTTTATATTTTTCAATAAAAGCCATAATTATTAACAAGATGGCATGCAGTGCAACTGATGACATTGTCAAAATCACAGTAATAGGGGGTTGTTTGGAAGCTTTCACTTTTGACTAATAATATTCAATTATTTTTTGTATTTACTGCATTAATCAAAACCATATTTTGCAGATTAATTAGACAGTGTTGGAAGATTCAATGGATAAATATTTAGTAATATGGCTCTAATTTTTATGCAACTGTTGACAACTGCATAGGATCTACTTTTTACCGAGATACAGTGTAGCCATGTCACATAGTCCATACCCAGTCGCTATTCAGCATTCAACCGCTGTCTACGTGCACAATGTCGGCTATGCTCCAGAACTCGGTCAACCATGACAGCCTGTAAAAATCTATTATACCGTGTCCTTTTACTCATAAAAAGATCAAACAAAATAATATGTTAAAACAGTTGTGTTGTGTGTGTGACAAACACCCTCAAAGCAACAGTGCTGATAGGGTGACAAAAAATAATATTAACCCCGTAAAGAAATCTGAAAGCAACTAGCTCCACAGACACTTCTAAATCTTTGGGATACAGCACAGTTCTAACGCAACATCATAACTAGTATAAAATCTAAATATGAAAAAGTAACACAATATTCTAGTACACCTGCATCATTTTTAAGAGGGAACAGCAGACCTCGCCCCATGCCCCACTGGAGGGTGCTGTCACCTGGCGAATTAAATGGCATCGTCCCAAAGTTACTGCCATCATGATGACAGCTATAACTGGTTTCAGTATGTTACCATGGTAACAAACATTATATCTTAACAAAGGCGACCAAACACAAAATGCTGCCAGCTATTGCCAGGGAAAGGTAGTAATGAAAAATATAAGTAAGATAAATACAATGTTGAATTGAACAAACTCAGCAGATCACCACGTGGAGTGTATGGTACCTTGATCGATGTGGAATCACTGGGCGATCCTCGTCCAAATACGTGTTCTCAAGACCAAGATCACGAAAAACATCTTTCATCACTTCAGTAAATTTGCGACCACTGGCACCCTCCACAACTGCACTCAGCAGTGTCCATGCATATGTTGAATATAGGTATTCTGTTCCTACGTTAACACACTTCATAGAGTAAATAAGGGATGCCAACGTTCAAGTAGTGGCAATTTATAATGTTACAATGTACCACAATTACTGGCAACTTGTCGATCAGTGGAGCCCAACTACTCTTTTGTGCACAATGGTTGCTAAAGTATGCAGCCCTCCCTCCTTGCAATTTTCACATTGCAGTTTACCTCAAACAGCACATCAACACAGTGTGTGCCAAGTTTCGTGAGAGTCAGAGAAAAACTGTACGAGGAGCAGCAATCGGAAAAAGTTTGACGAAGCACATCCAAACAGACAGTCAATGTATACTCTAAGCTCCGTTGGCTGCAGCCAGCAGTTGAGCTAAATAACATCAATATAAATTAAAAATGCAAATGAAGAAGATAAATATATTGAATTCTTAAAACCTGCATAAATTTTTGTGTTATGTCAGCTGTACAAACGATAATCTGTGACACTATCATTGCAGGCTTATCATAATAAATTACCATAACTCCAACCAGCCAATGATCAGACCTGGTACACTGCACAGTTCGTCGTCCTTGAAGAGATCAAGTGCAGCAGTAATGCTGCTGTAATGTCTCTTGATATAATACTCCTCGTGATCAAACTCACTCTTCTTTGCTGGCAAATTTTCATCTTTCACCTTTTCTCCTTTGCTTGATTTCTTCGGTGTTTCCTTCTGACAACACACATTCTGACAATTTGTGAAGACTGGCCTTTTCACATGCATGTACAACTGAGCATGAGTTAAATTTTGTCTGGCATTATACAAAGGCCTAAGTATAATGTCTGTATTTCATATGCAATACTCTGACTATGTATTTACTAGCATAACTGTGTAAACGTGGTCACAAAACTTCACAATAAAATTTCATAAATACAATGAGTATAACAAAACGTGAGACAATCACAGATAAAACTAAAAGTTGTAGTTTTTGCTAGCGCTTTCGACGACATGTAGGCTGAAAGCCGTCTTGCAGTTGTTAGCCATATGGCGGCCGCCGTCATGTTGTATCAAATAATATAATAATTTTTGTACCCAAAGAGGGTACTTTACCATATCTAATCGTGTTTTTAATTTCAACTTTCTAGCTGCAGTAGTTTCCGAGATAACAGAGGGTCCCAAATTTACATTAGGGGGCCTAGTGCCCCCTGGACACCACCTAGCGGAAACGTTTTTGTACCCTAAGCGAGTACTTTACTACACCTAATTGTGTTTTTAATCTTAACTTTCTAGCTCTAGTAGTTTCAGAGATAGTTGGCGGGTCCCAAATTTACATAAAGGGCCCTGGGACCCCCAGACGTCCCCAAGCGGAAAAATTTTGACATACCCCTAAGTACTTGCCTATACCTATATAACTGTAAAGTTTCAGCTTAGTAGCTCCATTAATGCACGACATACAGAGAGCTCTCTGTATAATAGGTTTGCATTGAAAGGTCCCCAAAATGGGGTTTTGGGGTAATTTTGGGGGTAGGGGTGAAGATATTTGGTGGAAAAGTACATCCGTCCTCAGAATTGCACGTTTTCAGACATCTTTGGTCCAGATCTGACGCGCAGTGTAGTAGCATTCTGTATGGGTATAGTCATTTGCCATAAGCGAAACTTTGGGCAAGTTTTGGGGTCCCCAGCTCCCCTATCAGAAGTCACAGGAAATCTCCAGTCCTGGAAAGAACCCCTTTGGACCTTCCACTCCACATGGAAAAATCGGAATCATTCTGCAATGTAACCCGTGGGCTGTAGGCTGGTCACCGGAAGGTACGTTTTAGGGGTTTTGTATAGGGAAAAATAGGCCAAAATCCGAAAATTGGGCAAATCTGATGCCCCGTAACTCCGCAACCATACATCATAGAGAAAAGTGACCTTCCTTGGAAACTCCCTGGCCCCTGGACTACAACGTGGAGTAAACAGTATCTCTCTGCAGTGTATCCTATGACCTCATCATCATCATCATCATCATCATCATCCTATGACCTGTAGCCTGCTCAGAGTGAGGTGCCTGTTTGACCGATTTTTGATTTCAGACTTTGGAGGCAAATGACCCCTAAAATGAAATTTTCGAAAATGTCTTTCCAGATTCCGCGACGGGACACCGAATTACGTTTCGAGACCAAATTTGGTGAAAATCGGCCATTGTGAAGTTGCCGAACGGTCCTCTGGATTACCACAGAAAAAAAACTCCGGCTCCGCGGGACTCGTCCCAACCCCCATTTTGCCCAAAATGGGACGATCGCGCCCAAAATTCTCTGAACGTTGCCACCCCTTGACGTGTTCATGTACAGTGAATCTGGTCCGGATCGGCTGCATTTTGCCATACATATTCTGCAAAGACTGATTTTTTCGTCCAAAAAGTCAAAATTATAACAATTACAAAAATTATAATTCTCCAATAAACAACTGCAACTGCTATTGGCATTTAGTTTAATTAAACTTAAAGTAATGCCTCACATTAACTAACTCATGTAAACCTTTCTGTCAGCCTCTTTGTGGCACGACTTGTCATAGTGTCGAATTCCTCCGAGCATAGAGACTAAATGACGACTGGTTATTGTTACCTACAACAAAGGTATCACAGCATTCTGCCAAAATAAAAACAAAATCTTAAATGTGCAAATAAGTGAGAAAAACATCAAACAACAATATTTGAATTTATCTGAATCTGACACTCAAATGCTTCATGCTTCATCCATAATTCTGTGATGGGCATGAAAGCCTTTCTAATGCTATGCTACAATAGTACAATAATAGCCATGCTACAATACTATCAAGCGTCAATCTGAAACAATGAAATTCAGCCACAATCTATGAAAAATTGAAAATAAACAGCTAGTGCTACTTTCGTTGCAGTCAGTACGGTGTTTTTGTAACTTCTCACCAATCTTAACTGCACCAGTAATTTCCTGACAAGTGCTATAGTTTCATTTCCTCAGCAAATTAACTAAGGTCAGTAAACAGCTAGTAAAAGCAAGTAAAATCGGAACCAATTATCCACTTCAGTAAAAGGATTTTAAGAAATTTAATGACAAATCCAAACAACTCCTACAGTCAGCAGACACAGACAGTATCGTTTTATAATGTTACGAGTCTGATACAACACTGTTGCCAGAGCATTTATATTGCTTTCAGCATTTGTGCAAATATGACTGTTTTTTTCTTACTCTTTGCCTTCCCTTTCTCTTAACTGATTTGTACGTTTCGTTTTTTTTCTTTTCTTTTTGCGAGTTTGATTACTTATTATTGACAGTAAACAAAGGGTAGCCAGTTGAACTGAGCAATCTTGCTCTTCTGGCTCTTCATCATTGTGCTACTTTTTGTGGTTTTGTACTCTGCACTTTGATGAATAAATTGATTGACTGAAGGTAGCCAGATGAAGCACGTGAATAGGTGATTTGAGATAAGGGAATATAAGCACTACTACATGTATATGAAGTACTAACATCAATATTTCGAGAGATATACGTGAACATTCAGCATGACAAGTGATTACAATGATGACAGATACAAAATTAAAAACATCCTACTGTACGTAGGTTTTGTAAGTAATCCCCATGAGTTTTCTTGTGATCTTTCTGAGACCGACCTAAACCGTGGTCAACATGGACAGACGGGTTGCATAAGCACAGACTGAACGACTCTGTGAATGTGCCATCTCTCACAACAACGTGAGCTGTGCCAAATATGTGACATAAAGTGCGATCACACTTCGTCGTGTACATTTTGTTTTAATCTCGTATACATCGCGACATTAGACATTTTATATAAAATAACCGTTTTAATGCAATACCTTTTGGCCTTTAAACACTTTATCGGGCCAACTAGCAACATAATGTTGGACAGGTTTGTCGAGGTCAAGTTTTCCTCGTTCCCACAGCTGAGCAATAGCAACCATCGTGAGTGGCTTACTGATGCTGGCAATTCGCATCACGCTCGCCGGCTTACATTCCACCAAGTTTTCGAGGTCAGATACACCATATCCTGTATAAAATATAATCCAACTTGAAGATATTCACGTCTGCATTTACTGTTCAGTGGTATAATGAGCTACAAAAAATAATTAATTAAAAATTAACTGATGCTGTTATTTCTCTTAATGTCTAATTTCAGTGAATACAAATAGATAACTAAAATTATGGATCAATGCCCAGCCACACTCAACAAAGAACTCAGCAGATACACAACTACACTGTGTCTCAAAAAAATATGCGACTACGTCTTCGACAATATGTTGAACTAGAATGGTCCGTTTACAACAATTTTTGGCACACTTATTACCAAGAGTACAGGCCATTGATAGATATTTTTATTTTCCCATCTCACCTATCTTGCACATCTACTTTACCTTGGGAAACTGTCAAGACCCAAATATCAGTAAAAAAGAAAGACAAAATCATGAAAATTTCACAGGAAGATGTGATTCTGATTAAAAATCTCTATCTGCCAAAGCAGTATGGTGCACGAAGGTTGTTCAGTGAATTGTCCAAGCGTTGGAAACCTGGAAGCTTTGACAGTCTGCTTAAAACAATCTGCAAGACGGGTACAACTGTCCGGCAACCAGGCAGCGGTAGACCGTGTTTGTCGCATAGGAGTGGAGGACCTTGTGCTCAGTCAGGAGGACATGCCAAAAAGGCATCGATCAACTCGTGAGATCATGTAAAACTGCCATTCTGTGTTCAAGTTCAAATGTGCACAGGATAATTCACGGTGATCTCAAGCTCAAACGCTTCAAATGACATCGTGCTCAGCTGTTGTCTGAAGCCAATCGTATCTCCCGACTCACACTCACTCGCTGATAAACAACCTTATCATCTGCAATAAATCTTATTATTGTTCTATTGTAAACCGTAAATTGAATAATAAGTAAGTAAAATAATATGGTGACAGTTTTGCAGTTCATATCCTAGTATTGTAGCATTGGGAAAATCAGCAATTTAAGGCTAAATTCATGATATTTAGATCTGGACAGTGTCCCTAGGTAAAGTAGCTGCACTAAATAGGTGAGGTGGGAAAATAAAAATACCGGTCGATGGCGTACAGTCTCAGTAATAAGTATCAAAAATCTTTGTAAACGGACAGTTCTAGTTCAACTTTTTGAAAACGTGGTCACTTGTTTATTTGAAACACATTCTCAAATAAATGCTGAGCGAGTTTTTGGCAACTGTATAATTTAAACAAGCGGCCTCTCTTGGCTCCAACACGTTTTGTCGGCTCTAAAAATTAACCTAATTAGCACAATTTATGCAATAATTCAAAATCCTCCCTGTAACTTAGTAGCACCTTGCCCATACATCACTTGCGCCAAGTTTCATTGAAATCAGACTTAACCTAGGGAGAGAAAAAGAAGAAGTTAAGTTGTTAAGTAAAAGCTGAGGGATGATGACAGCTCATCCATTCAACCCACTAGCTCTGCTGATCTCTGGTCACAGTGCAGCTAAATATATCTACCTTTAGTCCACACTTCTTTCCCATCGACAGTGACAGCCACAACAAGACCAGGACTGTTTGTTTCAAGCTGTAAGAACACAGACACATCTGTAACAATTTGTCATGTCAGCAGTTTTTAGCAGCCCTCCCTTAGAAGGCCACTTATGCATTGCATCCCACCCGTCTGTCTATCCTGTGTCTGTGCCATTTGCTGAACGTGCCTACGCATGACAGACAGATAGACAGAACTGCTATCGACAAACACACTGTTCTATGGATCATATATATGTATGACTTCCTATTAGCGTTATACAGCAATTAAAACTACATCATTTCCGATAGAAAATACAGGCAAATTATGGTGAAAAATGGTGAATTTAATTTTTCATACTCTACCTATAGGAAGAAGAGGCTACTAAATGGTGAAAAAAATTATGTTATGTTTGTCCATTTAAATATAGTGCAGGAGTGTGACACCAGCAGGAATAGAACAGCGATAGCATATACATCGCTTGGCATTAGCATCACACGTTGAAACATGTAACACCAAATGCACAATAAAAGGACGTGAAACTAAACAGGTTTTTCATTCACCTTAACTCTTTGAAGCAGTTGATCACTTTCATATATTGCTTCCTCCAATGACAAAACTTGACACTGTTGATTTGTCGGTTCCTTACTGTCACGACATTCAGCAGTTTCAGTTGCTTCCGCCACACACCTAACTGTGCGCTGGTGCAGCTCTAATACAGTCCATCCCACCAATAATCCAACTGCCACAGCTGCTGAGATATAGCAATTACTAAGATAATGATGTGGATATTTGCCACTTAATGGCACAGACTGCTTACTGCTTTGTGCACTTGCAAATCGGCAGTGCGAGCCAACTATATGCAGCCTCCAGTAACTCAACAGCGAGGTGTTCTTAGTCAAACTAGCTGATAACTTTCTAGGCACAAATGTAATGTTATTCTTTGTAATAAGCATATTTCTCGTCATGCAAATGTTACATGATGCAACAGACTGTTTCCATACTGGTACATTCAGATATGTTTTAATTACAGCAGTCATTTTAAACAGATAAATAACAATTTAACAACACAAATCTTCACACAAATCTGTGGCAGCATTTAGTCGTATATGACAATAAACAGTTGCACCTGAAACAGAACACATACAGCACATTCTGACAACTGCAGTAAAGTGTACTGTATACTTTCAATTAATTAGACGCTACACAAATCCTCAACTTACTTACTTACATACTTGCTCAATTCACAGAAATGAGTACATATTCTGCATAAACTATTCAACAATTAACTAAGGACATACTATTCTAAGGAAACTGTAAATTTTATTTTATTTCCTACGACCTACAAAAAGTTGAAATATCACAGCAGGTCATGGTGCAGCTACAAAACATCACCTAAAAAACTGCAACTGGAACCACTATTATCACCAGTGCAGAATATTCAGTATTCAATGTTCACAAAACTTTTGTAACAACTGTAAAGTGAAAAAACTGCTAATAAACAGAACAAGATGTAATTATGATTAATGGCTGAATCTGGAAATATTCAACAGCGATAGTTTGACAGCACTGTGACAGCACACAAGTCTAGCTGAGAGCATATACACTGCATATCAAGAGGTGACAGGTAACATTCTTCATGAACCACTTGGTATATGAAATTCAAATGAAAACTATCACTCCAGGGTACTTGCAGCAGCTAACTTATCATATCAACACAACAAAACAGGGGCGTACGCAGGGGGGGAGGGGAGGTGATGGGGTGTCAGAACACCCCCTCAGCTGAGGTCTAGTCTGCCACCAGTGGCTTTCTGACAACTCTAGAGTGCACCAAATTCGTTTTTGGCTGGGGGATCTTACAGCGCTCCCCAGACCCTCTAGCTGGTTTAAGGGAGGCCCTATTTCTAATGGGAGGTGAAAGGAAGGGAAGGGATAGGGAGGGAGAGGGGAAGAAAGGGGTAGGGGAGGGGAGGGAGAGGGAAGGAAAATAGAAACACCCCCTCCATCAATTCCTGCCTATGCCCCTGCAACAAAATATCTATAAGCCATTTCATAGCTACTGTACATATATGCTAAGTCATAAGCTGTGTGAACACAACTTGTTCGTGTTTAACGTATAAAGTCAACTCCTCATACACTGCTTCTGACACACGATCAACTCGTTACTGAAACACAGCTGTGATGAGTTGACCGTGTGACGAGTTGACTGGCACCATTTAGGGTGAGGGTGAGTTCAGGTTAAGGTCAGAGTTTGTTTTCTTGTCAGATTATTGTCAGTGGTGGAGGAGCCAGTGATTTTAACCTTTTTCATTATTTTCACAGATCAGTGATCCTAATCAGACCCCTGGCATTACCGGAAAACTTTACCAGCTGATGTTTTTAAGTTTGGACCGCTATGAAACTACCACAGATCACCGACAAAAGACCACATATCACTTGAGACTACCACAGATCACCGACAGAAGACCGCCAATCACTTGAAATCAACTCACAAATCACTGAGAGAATGTACCGAAATCGACATGTACCGAATTGGACCATGTACCGAAAATGATATGTATGGAAATGGAGCTCGCTATGTATCGAATTGAACCTTGTACCATAATGAATCCTGTGTACCAAAAACGACGTACTGGTACCGAAAAAACTGTACCGAAATTGGACTGTAAAAGGTAAAGGCAAGTGTACTTATATAGCGCTCATTTCTGTATTACACGCAAGGCGCTCATGCATGGATCACACAGTTTTACCTGCAATTACACCAATGCCTGCCTTTACCTCGTACGCGTTCACTAGATGGCACCTCCCCAGACAGAGGTTGCGCATATCTAATTGCAGCCTACTACTCATTTATCTACCCCGAAAGGATGAAAGGCTGAGTCGGCCTGGTTGGCTGACCTA
>Ga0209149_1001543_pt1 | contig 11820 bp, 10 predicted proteins | sample WorMetTyACAVOLI2_FD_187423 | JGI IMG/M metagenome (GOLD analysis project Ga0209149, IMG submission 187423) | Marine gutless worms symbiont microbial communities from Max Planck institute for Marine Microbiology, Germany - Olavius algarvensis... ...
CGAAGTTCAACAGGAAGACTGTTCCACACCCGAGGTCCTTGGACAGCGAAGCTGCAATCGCCGTAGTTTATTCTGGTGCACGGAACAGTCAATCGGCCGGAGTGAGCGGATCGAAGATGCCAGCTGGTGAATGTTGACATCAGCTCACAATGCATCTGAAGGTACTGTGAAGCCATACCATCCAGACACTTGTAGACCAGAACTGCTGTCTTAAACGTGATCCGCTGTCGAACCGTCAGCCAGTGAAGATCGCATAAAACAGGCGTCATATGCTCTGATCTTCTGGCTCCTGTGACAAGACGAGCGGCAGCATTCTGGACCACTTGCAGCCTTTGTAGTAGTTGGCTGCTGACACCTGATGTTCTCTATGTGTAAGACAGGAGTACAACTCTCACAGGGTGTGCTTCCTAACAGCAACAGTGACATATAAATCCTAGCATAGATTGAACCACGGATACCCGAACTTGTATATGTATTCTGCCTTAGCCAGGTTGGTTGGTTGGTGTTTAACGGCACTTTTGGCACAAAAAGGCTATATCATGCCATAGGAGAGTAGTGTGTTAAGACAGTTGTGACAGGATGATCATGATGATGATGAACAACTAAAACAGTAAAAAAGAAACTAAAAATATAACGAAAAAACCAAAACAGTTCATACGAACTGTTTTGTTTAAAGGTTAACGGGTCCTGAAGCAACTGGTCTTTGTGGAGACTAACTCCTCAACATAGGCATCATTTGGACACGGTTCTGCTAGCCAATCACTTGGCAAAATAGCCGAATGAACCAAATCTAAGACAACATACAGAAAACCAATAAGATCAAAGAACACAATCAAAAAAAACAAGCTACCCTGGTTGACCCGGCCAGAAAACGGAGTGGCCTACTCTGTACAGGCCCTGGGACCACACGGGCCAGGCTACCGGCTAGCAGGTTCGGCCGTTTCCTGTCGCCAGCTCGAGGCCGACGCCGGTACCGTACCTGACTTAGTCAGAGCCATGGATGCATTTTTGAGAAAACTTCACTAATCAACTGCATATTATGCCAGTAACCAAACAAGCACAGAACTCGTAAACTTGTTGCTAAACTTCTGCAAACTGTTTAGGAAGTTTGTATTTTAATGACACATATTCCACTAAATCACTACTTTATCTACAGCTGAAGTTAAACTTTTGTCCAAAAATTATACCTAAGAAAAACTTTAAAAAAGCTACAACAAACTTGGTAGTTTCTTTGTCTCTTGCAAAGTTGGACAGAGCATATGCAGCGCAGCGTACAACACTCGGAGTCTGCGACTAAAAACAGACACAACAGTCCACGGTCCATGTATGTCGGCTGCCAGTCATAAAACGTACAGTGCTTCAACTACATAATATAACTTCAGAGACAGTTATACAGCTCCCTGTCCTAGTCTGGCTGGTGTTAATAACACTGTTGAGAGAAAGGCTACACTGTCCATATCGAGCTACGTTGATTGCCTCAGGCAGCACCAGCTTGCACGTGGGGCTGGAGGTCAGCTACTACTGTCTTCATCCACATAATCTGAAGACGACCAAACGGTCTTTTGCAATCTTCCAGTGGAGATGCAGTGGAGATGTTCCTGGCATGCATTGGTGTGATGTCCCCAAACAAAGAAAGACTCTGTGCTTGTATGGCTCACGTGAGGACTGTTGTTCAAATAACCTACACACTTCAACATCTGAAGCTAGACTGTGATCGGAGACTGCAAATCTCCGCCAATGCGTCTAATAACCTCAACTGGAACTGATCCGGATTTCCGGATCAATTTGGCTGGATTTGGATCCAGCTGTTTGTCAGATTGCTCCAAAAATGTTGTGGATTCATTACCTTGTCAACATCAGTCATTTGACCGAGTGTCGTGAAAATCGGCCGGTGACTGTAGGAAAAAGCTACTAAATCTCCCAAAATTCCCCATACCACAACGGTGAGGGAAGTAGAAAAGTGGTCTGGTATCCTTATCTGGGACTGCATCACCACCAAACATTAATCAGTTGTTACAAATGATAGGCCCAATCATAATACCAAGTTTCAAAGACATTGACTGAAATTGCAGTAAACCTGCACACACACAGACAGACTGACAGAATGACGCAGAGAATTAATGATAGTTAAACCGACCTGATCACATCGCCTCCTTGCTTATAATACTCACACACAGTCCGACGTGTGCCAGGGCTCAGCACTGCGGTACTGACTACAGCAAAATTATCGTATTATCTACATATTCTACATCTCTAAATTCACTTCACAAATAATATTGGTTGGCGGTTTGGCTTAGTGGTAACGCGCTGGCCTCGATCAACGTAGTTGCGCTACGTCAGACCCGGTTAGTACCAGGACGGGTGACCGCCTGTGGACAGGTAAACCATGTCGGTATGTAACCAGCCAGCTAGGTGGACTCAGCCTTCTACCCTCTGTGGGACGGTAAAATGAGTATCAGCTTTCGGGCTGAGTAATAATAATAAATGGTGATGGTGGGTGTAGACTCTGGCAGCCTGTACAGGCGGACTAACAGCCTAAGTCGTCTGGCTTGGTTGGCGGCCGTTTGGCACCGTTCTACATTCATCAAATGAACCAGGTGAACTCTCACAATGGTTCTGCCATGATGACAGCACCATAAACATTGTCTTGGTTATTATTATTATTATTATTATTATTATTATTATAAGAATGAAAGCTAAAGACAGTAACAAGAAGACAACCTTCAGTAATGCTATGAGAGGTTCGACTGCGCCTTTCGTTCGCAGAGTGTCACGGCAGACTGCACTGCCTCCCGCTAGGTTACCGATCGCCCAGGCACACTCATCCTGTAGCAGCCAATCAACACAGATTCACAGAGAATACTAAGCAATCCAACACTGACTGCACCATACACACTTCTAACAATGTGACAGAAACTTGTTACTCTCGTTACGGTGACAAGACGCCTTTAAGCATCATGCACTGCGCAGATGTGCCAACCTGGAAGGTCGGACTTTTTCAGAGTACTGGAGTGGACAGTGATGAGACCAAGACCAACGAACTAACCTTCAAGATCCAGACTAAGGATACGAAACAATGATCAGATATCCGACCACCGATTATGCAAACGATGACCGATTTCAGTTCGTGTTAACCGATATTCAAACGTTTGGCGTTTGTCGTTCACTGCACTGACATTAGCTGAAGTGTGGAACGAAGCCGCTAATAAAATGAAGTTTATAACAAAGATAGGTCTTGGCCCAGTCTCAAAGTGATTTCATTTTGGAGGTGATCCGGACTGACCTTCACTGTCATTTAGAGGTCACAGTCACCCAGCAAGGTAATTTCAACATAAAACTGACTAAAATGGTAAGAAATACGGCCAAAGTTGCTACAGAACACTGAGAACACTAATAGAAAGTGGAATGTATTCTGTCCAATGGTGCCATCCTTGCATCGATATGTGCACCTTGGAGCACATTTCAAGCTCAAACCAGGAGACAATGTCTTCCCCTCTCCTAAAATACTACCCCTGCCCTCATGAAATTTATGTTTGTGGCAGCAGTGTCTCACATGTTTGCTCCCCTGTAAAACTACCAGTGTGAAAAACTATTCCCCCATGAGATTTGGTCTTGTCAGAGGTTTGCGCTCTCCTAGTGCTCTCTGGTTTAAGAAGAGTGCCACAATACTGTTATCATAAGGTCTGAATCCTTTGATTCCGTCCTAACTACGTGTTTAGCACAACAGTACTGGAGCGGACCTCTAGTGGAACGTCGCCGCTGCCGAGCAACGTGATCAGTGAATCACCAGCGGCTTCAAGTACAGTAACCGCGTGCTCATCTGTGCCTGCTGCGATGTTGTTCAAGCACCACGCGGCTTCCAGCTGTGTACTAACGTTGTCATCTTTTAGCAGTTCCACCAGCCGCTGCATTGAACCATCCACCCTGACACAGTTGCAGCAGAATTAAGTTAAGCTAAACGTAAGATAGTCACGAAAAGAACTTAGAATACACTGGTTTTGTAATGTGCAATGCACTTAAGACTCGGCACTGCACCTATCCGAGATGACAACCGATATCTAGGTTGGCCACACGTCAGCTGGAGATCTCGGCACTGCACCGATCCCGGATGAAACGGATATCTAGGTTGGCCACACATCACCTGGAGATCTCGGCACTGCACCGATCCCGAATGAAACGGATATCTAGGTTGGCCACACATCACCTGGAGATCTCGGCACTGCATCGAATGTATGGACTGGACACTATGTGGTAAGACGTCTGTCTCTAGGCAATGGTCAGACTCAGAGAAATGGAGTAAGTGATGTGCCTGATGTGCAAGTCACACCAGAGATGGAAGTTTAAAGTGATACTATCACATCCACCAAAAATATATATAACGGAGCTAATAATGCACAATTATGATTAACAAATGCAATCTGTTTTGTTTTGACCTCATAAGCGAAATAAAAATATATTTATAAATTCGTCTTGTACAGTGGCGACATCTACCGGGCACAATTGTAACCTGGTCACTTGTGACATCACAAGTGATCGGATAGTTGTAATGAACGTTAATTTCGTTCGCTTTCTGTTATCTCGTATCTAAGCAAGCTGTGTTGTGCGGTATTGTTATTGTAATACATCTGCCTCTCAACTGACGCAATCATTGTGGATGCTTTAGCTTCCTTTTAAGCTCTGTCCCAAGACACTCGAGTTTCTATAGCGCTATATGATCGTAACTTCCCAAGTGCAGGACAGCTGTGTATGACCATCTGCCCACGGTTGTTACACAGTAGTGTTGCATGTCCTCATAATAAAACCGTCAACCGGGTTTCGACCTCCCTTGGCAACAGTGGTCGCTGCTGAACCGTTTTCGCACGGAACAGGGACACTGCGGTGCCTGCAGAAGGAAATGGCGACTTACAGACGCTGATCTGTGTCCCTGTGGCGAGACCCAGATGATGTCTCACATTGTCGAATCCTGTCCCCTGACAAAACTGAATGGCGGCTTATCTCGGCTACACTCTGTGGATGAGGACGCTGTTTCGTGGCTGACCAGTTATGGTTGATGACATGCATATGACAAGAAGAAAATAAAACCTGCCACCTGTAAATCACTAGTAAAGCAACCCAACTGCTGCCTGAACAATCATCATGCTACAGAAATGCTGTATTAACATTGAAGGCATCGAGTAAGGTATTTAGTTTGAAAAACAATTACAGAAGAAACAACAGTAAGTACGGTAGTTATAAGTAAAATACATCTTGACATAAAAAGGCAAAAAAATTAGAAATGAGAAACAGTGAAGAAGAAATCATGTGGCTGACTTCAGAATAAAACCCAAAAAACAGGATATTACTACCAACCTACTTACAAAAAGTAAGCAAGCAAACCTCCAAGGCTCACCTAGAGATAGTTCATACTGACCTAAGACACAGTAACACTGTTTTCAAGTGTAAGATTCTGCAACATAAACGCAGCCTGTGTTATTTCAAAAAAATGAATCAAAAAGAGAATCCTGCTTCAGAAAACAAGTTCATATACTTGATAAAGGCATCAATAATCGCTGTTCCACATGATAGCACATTCTTCAGCTTTTTCATCACTTGACACGGATCTGGTGAACCGTCAAGCAACTGCTTTGCCATTTCCAATGCCTAACAGTAAACATTAGCATAAACATTTAAACAGCTAAATGTCCAAAAATTAATGACTGTAATTCATCATCATCATCATAATAGGGTTTAGTGTCTACCTACACAATAGTCCGGGAGACATTACACAGTTCAATAATAAGAGCATGCAGAAAACAGAAAAGTTTTGAGCTGTCATTTAAAACTGGCAGTGTTAGTGATGGATTGAATATGATCAGGTAAACTGTTCCATGCAGCAGGTCCCGCATAACTGAAGGCTCGTTCACTGAATTTTGACGCGAAAGCCGGTTTCTGGTACGAGAAGCGGGTGGCTGAACGAAGGTCAGGCCGCATTGTTATTAATTATTAATGTAATTATTAATGATTCTTTTTTAAAATCCAGTTTTGGTATTTAAGGTGCTGCGGTTGTCCCTGAAACCGGGGTAGGCAACACCTGGCAACGCCTCTAAAGACTTGCCATAATACTGAAGCAGGGTTTTTACAGGGTGGCTGCTCTGCCTATCCTCTGCCTATCCTAAACATTAAAAGTTATTTGACATAAACCAGTCTGGATGGTTACACTTTACTAAATTTCCAACAAGATGTAATTTGTAAGCAAAGAAGCAAAACAGTAAAATTTATAACTAGAGACTTTAGCATATGACAGATATCACATGTGCACAAAAGGCAGCTTTCAGAATCCATTATTTTATTCAAGAAACTCTATTGCAGTTGATTCACCTAAAAATAAAAAGATGAAACTAGTGATATGGCATTATTTACATTTTCGTAAGTAAAACATTTTCTATCATTAAGATTTTTTTAACCACTAAACTGTATTTAACTGCTAGTTTGTGCAGCAGAGTTAATTCAACATCAACTTCACAGCAATGGCTTTTCCGTCCACAACGATAAGAAAATTCAAAGAAAGCTCATTCAGTACAGACTGAGACACTTCATTTAAACATACAACATTTGTACTATGGTATAGCATGGTATAGTAGTGTTTAACGTCCCACTCGACACATTATAGGTCATTTCAGAGACGATTTTGCGGGTCAGATGACCCAACCAATAGCGTCATAGCACTGAAGGATGATGGTTAGTCAACGAGGTCAAGGGCCAATCTCACCAGGCTCAGCTCACTGTAAAGAGAAGGATGTAAGCAAAAAAAATTTATTAATACATATATAGCACCATGAAGACCGAAGACACAGAGGTGCTCGAAAGAGAGCTAAATTAAGCAAGATCAAAGCCCGATACAGTTGACCGACCTGTAAGAACTGCTCATATCTTTGTGCACCATTATAATAGTACACAATACTGCAACACAGAGACAGTTTTTTTTATATTCCCCTTCCTCCAGACCAACATCACATCTCAGATGTGGCCATGTGGAGGTAAGCGGGGTGACATTTGTACTATATAAGGACGATTTAAAGTATATCCATGATGTCATGCTGCTGAAATCTTGTTGCACCCACAGCATTTAGCCAGCCACATAACAAAATACAATAACATAGTATGGAGATTTACCTGTTCTTCAGCTATTTCGTCCTCCACAGCTTCACTCTCATCTTTCTTCATGCGTTTTTCCATCAACACCTCATCTCGCTGCTTCTTGAATGAATCTGCAGTCAATTACAGGCACAGATCTGAACATACAACTGAAACAATAGAGTAAACTGAACACAAACACTCAAAAAACAAAACACTCATATGGACACCATACGAAAAATGTAAAAAGCCACGTTGGTTCTAGCGCACATTGGCAATCCAGCAGTAAGTAATCAAAAATTGCGCAGCAAGATTGGGTTGATATCTGTGGGTTACAGTTAAGGTTTGGGCCCCAAACCCTAACAGTAACCCAAACGTCGGGGAATTATGACTTTTCACCCCAAGACCATTCATTCCCAGAATTGACGCTCCCTTGAACTTTCATTTCCAACAGCAAATAGGTGTCTGCAATAGTCTGCCTGTTAAGGTCTTCTGTACTTGATGCACATACTGCACAACAATGGAATTCCAGAAACATTATTGGAAGACGTTTTCCCTGTGATCGTACTGTCAATACTGTCATACTGTGCTCCAGCCTGGTCAGGTTTCTGTACAGGGGCAGATCGAGATTGACTTGAGGTCTTCCTCCGAAGGTGTAAGAGATATGGATATTGTGACCAGAACACACCAAGAATCACAGAACTGTTTAATGACGCTGATGATGCACTCTTTCAACGTGTGCCGTAGGCCTACAGACCGAATTTCTCCAGTATGTGCTTCAAGATCGCGAACCAACTAAATAGTCATTGTGTTACAGAACACATGCTAGAGAACTCATTCAAAAAACACTGAATTTGAACAACTCTCATTTTCTGATAAGACTGTTATTAGGGTTTCAATTTTACTGGTAACATTGGCAATGTTACCGCTGGTAAATTACTGGTAAATTACCGTCAACACTGACTTTCATATCTGCCGCATTTTTTGACCTTGCTGATTGATTTCCTGTACATTATAAAATGACAATACTGTACTATAAATGATTCTCTGAAATGCACTAAATGTTTTCTACTCCGAGTTACTGTGAACCCCTAAATTTTCGCGTGCCCTTTATTTTTGCGAATTTCGCATTCAAGTAAGTATATGCGAAAATATAGTGCTGGATATGCAGTATGTTAGTAACTGTATGTTTAGGGGCCTCAGACCGCAAAAATAAGGGGTGCCAAATATGTCTTAAGTCAGAAACTGCGAAATAAAAGGACACGCGAAAATTCAGGGGTTTACAGTATTTGGTTATGTCATGTATTACACCGTTGTGTGCTGATCTGTTTGTATTGCTGCATGACATCCATAGACATATTTTGGTCTACTTTGCATCATTCCCTGCAGTATAATAATATTACTAAAAATAAGTTCTATGCATTTATGCTTTCATCAGTATATCATTATCATGCAATATTGGCCATCAGTTGAGGGTGTCCAGTCTTCCTTGATGCCAGCTCACACACTGTGCTGGCAGTGTGTGAGCCACCTCCCCTCCTCCTCTTCCCCCTCCCGTCCCTTCCTTTCTCTTCCCTTAAATCCAGCTAGAGGGTCTGCAGGATCTGCCACTGATATCAGTGTATGTGAGAAACACACAAGAACTGAGGTGATACCAGTATCTTTTTGGTACTTTTTGTTACTTTGTTGTGCATTGATAAATAAACTGAGTCAGTCAATGATGTGTTACCTGTGTGTACTTAGCACTCTAGTATATACTAGGTTTAGTCCCACTTGCTACAGTGTATCATAGGCCATTTAGGAAACACCAGTAAAAGCTAAGGATACAGTGTATTGTCAGCAGGTACCATTTTGACTTTAGAAATATCATTAAACTGAAACATCTGCATTCTATAGGCTGTCCTATCACACAGTGGTCGTAATTACGCGTATTTTTTTTATTTTACGACCCGTAATTACGACCCGTAATTACCGGTAATTACCAACTCGTAATTACGACTTGAAACCCTAAGTACAACACGTCGAGTACATCTTCCAAAAATTTCGACGGGGTCACCCCCTGAAGGGCCGCTAAATACAGGTGGGGTATTTTGCGATCTACCACCAATAACTCGCTATATCACACAAACTATACAAGGTATCGCCATAGTTACTATAGAAAGCAAATAAGAAACTGCACACAAGCTTTCGAATGGTACCAGTTTCAATGACCTTGGGTGACCTCTAACCAGATTTCAAGGTCACGATATTATTTAATGTCAAATCACTTGAATATGGTACAAGATACAGCTATAGTTACAATGGCCGACCAATAGAAACCTAGAAAGTTGTATATGGTCTATCGAACGACACCATTTTCAATGACCTTGAACAACCCCAAACCCAGATTTCAAGGTTAGGCCATTCTTTGATCCATTAACCCACTTTTCAAGGTCCTGCCATGCTTTGACACTGGATGTCTCACACACGGCTAGAGATACGGCCATAGTTACTATAAACTGCAAATAGGAAACCCGAGCTTTCAAATGGTACCATTTTCAATGACCTTGAGTGACCCTTAACCTAGATTTCAAGGTCACAGGGTTACTATTAATGCCCTCAACGTATGGTGTGCACAGCTGACGTGTGATCTGTTTGCGACAGCTAAGTTCTTGTGGCTGTCACAGATTTCCGAGCGTGAGAGACAGACAGACAGACAGAGCGACAGATGAAGAACGATGGACAGAGAAGAGCAAGCAAGCAACAAATTACAAACGTCAAAAAATACCTGTTCATATCTAATCTTTCAATTCGTACAACTGGACGAGACTGTCGAGCAATTGCAGTCAAACTTGGTGCTGACACTGACCGATCAATACTCGACTGAGTATTTGGACCATCACTTTGATCATCACCAATACTGGACTGATGAATATTCGGTCCATCACTATTATCATCATCACACTGCACTGGTTCCTGCTTCACTGATGCCTGTCCCTACACAACAAACACTACCAGTACCAGTCATGCAAGAATGTACAGGGTGGCCCAGAACGGCCACCTTTGACTGCTGATACCAAAATTAATTAGTACAATTTCTGTTAACTGATGAACACATCTAGCAGTGAAATGTGATTCTAGGCTTGATTCAAACATCACAATCAGTGACAGCAGGTATGCATTACAGCAATATTTTCACTGTATCGCATTCTTTGGCGAAGTACTATTTCAGTTAGCACACCACTACGGTATCATTGTATCATTACCTCCGACAAAGGAGGAGGTACATGTTTTTGTCCATGTTCATTTGTCTGTCTGTCTGTCTGTCTGTTAGTAAGATTACTCGAAAACACGTGGATGGATTTGGATGAAATGTTGCGTGTCGACAGATGTCGGGACATGGACGAACTGATTAACTTTTGAGCCCGATCCGGATTATAGTCCGGATGCCAAAACCAGATTGCATTCTCCGATATTGCATGCGCTGCAACGCGGAATTTAATTACGTCGGCAAAATCCCACGTATAGGTATTGGGCACCCGTCGCTGCAGCAAGGCGTCGGTTTTAAAATGGTTTTATTCACCGCAAGCTGTGGGAACACCTTTGTCGGAGGTATATGCGCTCTACGGTGTGCCCTTCTAGTTTGTTATATGACCGATGGTCTGTTCATAGAGCGAAGCAGTCGTATTCTGTTTTTGTGCTACAGCAAGCTATGAATGGCAGAGGCTGTTATGTTTTCACTAAGTCCCGTTGTCCCGAGGTCCCATGCCAACACCGAGATTTTCGCTTCGCACGAATACTCGGTGGATTTCGACGAAATATGAGGCACACTGCACAAGGAATATCGAGCAGAAATTAGAATCAACATCACACTGATGCGAGAAGCCCTGATGCACTGGCCTGACTGGCCCAATAGTAATGTGGCCACTTACTTCACTGTGGCCACTCGCGATTTCCAGCACTATTGCACTGCTGGCGACAGACAGACAAACAAACAAACAAACAGACAGACAAACAAAAGGACATTATCATTACATAAAGCATGCTTTTGTGGCGGTAACTGACAAAGTGCATCATGCAGTAGATGGTCACAGTTAACAGGTGATGCAGCACATTTTGTCGATGTGTAAAGTTATGGCTGACGAATAACTTTGACATTTTTAGGCTCAGTCATCAGCATTTTGGCCAAATTTGATCCAAAAATTAACTGCGTGAACCACACAATCCTTCTACTGTTACCCACCCATTCTGACTTTTTACAGCTGTAACTGTTTTCCTATAGCGTTAATATTGCTGAAAGATTAACAAAAAATATGCAAGACAAAAAACACATCGACGATGTCTTGATCACTGATCAGCCATGTTATAAATTACTACAGCCTCTACCCGCTGTGTTTTGTGGGCCGCTTTGACCTGATCAGCGTAACTCAAGCAAATATCAAAATCCGCTCCGTGCATTTGTAGCCCCTTACTTTCATTATCATTTATACCAAAGTAAGCTTCATCACAATCAGACCAAAATGTACTGTTCATTTATTAACTTTGGCCTCCACCATTACCAACCAAAAAAAGTAACTCCCAACCATTGCACTCTGCACATCCCTTCCACTGCACCTATGTTATGTATGTTGCTTGTTTTGATTGTTATTGTTTTATGTACTATTTCACTTGCATTTCATTTGCTACGACTTAAGTAAAAGTTGATGGACGACGGACAGTGACAGCTCA
>Ga0209149_1001544_pt1 | contig 11820 bp, 9 predicted proteins | sample WorMetTyACAVOLI2_FD_187423 | JGI IMG/M metagenome (GOLD analysis project Ga0209149, IMG submission 187423) | Marine gutless worms symbiont microbial communities from Max Planck institute for Marine Microbiology, Germany - Olavius algarvensis... ...
TCCGACCCACGAGACTGCATTGGTCCTTACTTAACCGACACAAGGACGGTTAGCCCACTAACCCGTACTCCTGACCCTATCCGACCCACGAGACTGCATTGGTCCTTACTTAACCGACACAAGGACGGTTAGCCTACCTCCGGTGGATTTACTCTAGGATAATCTCTGAGGGAATGTTTCCAGGGATTATCTCCGGTAATCATTTCAATATGGGAATAGGATATAAACGTTGATATACACTCATCATTAAATCGTCTAAAAATGTGGGAAAAAAACTGCCAAATTTGGACGGCTACGGTGCTTTCTGTTACCTACATAAGTAAGTTGATTTCTGGTTCATTTAGTAGGCCTAACCTATTCGGCCGGCGGTGGGCATCATCTCTTGGCCACACTGTGGCCGGCGGTGGGCCTCATTTCTTGGCCACACTGTACGCTATAGACAACATAGATGTTAAGAAGATTCTGTTTGTGCTTGCTCTGGAGGATTAGGAAAAGACCGCCAGAACGTCTTCGTGTTACACGGCTAGGATGATCTGAAATCCCACAACCTCACACTGACCGAACCACTTGATATGGCTCAGAACTACTCACTCTGGAGACTGTTGACAACGTTCGGCACTGTACACTCAAGTGGTGCAAGGCAACAATAACTGAATTAACACGTGTGTCGGAGACGATACGAAAGCCGTCACTCACCAAACCCAAAACTACATTAAGAAACAAAAAAATAAAATACGCCAAAAACGACTTTCAATATGGCGCATGGAATTCTTTCACCCTGCAATGTGGCACGTGCTCTTGGATGACATGCTATTGAATTCCCCAAAACGTCCACCATATTGGAATTCTGCTTCTGGTTTCGATTTCGACCATATCACCGCAGTCGACCTGTCATTCTGCACCAGTCTGTGAAATTTTATCCAAATCGGACCGCCCTCAGCACGAAAAATTGATTGCGTCATGTCGATTTTCAAGATGGCGGATCTCCGCCATCTTGAATTTTAGGGGTCCAATATTGGGTTCTTTGAAAAGCCCACGTACGACTTCCTATAGGTCGTCTATAGCTCTAAATTGCTTAGTTTTTTTTAGAAAATCGCGTTTTTGCATTTTGGCGACAGACGGACAGACAGACAAACAGATGGACAGCCCCAACGCATTAAGCCGCTCTCGCTGTCGCGAGCGGCGATATGAAAAGACAGCGCTATTGAAAAAGCAGCGCCTTTCAACGCTGAGTCACTCTGACACGAGTTCGCAATACTACACCGAACACTTACACGTATGTGCAATTTATTGCTTTCGTTACAGGCTGCCCGCCGTCCTAACGTCATGAATATAGGCCTACAAGACTGCTTCTTCGCAGCTGTGGGCCGAAAAGCTTCAATGCGGCGTGTAACACTATCGAGTTGCGCAACTGTGTACACAACCGACAAAGAAACTTAACAGAAACAGGTTTGATTTGCATCATTTCATTAACTCATTTGGGTCTCGATAGTCGTCACTGTCGTCGAACTAGAGCTGATTTATGTGTTACAAAATTACTAGTAATAATATGTGCACTCAGGTTGACTCCTTTTTTTTACTTTTTTCTCAACCAATCAAACTAGTGGTAATTGCAGAAGACTTGATAAATCACATATCTCATCTGCGCGCGACGGTCATTGCTTTTCCAAAAGTATTACTAATGTGTGGAATTCCCTGCATGACCATATTGTTTTGTCAAAAACTGTCAACACTTTCAAATACAAAACTGATAAGCTGCATTTTTCGGATAATTGCTGTAACTGATTGTCACATCATTTTCATTATTTGTACTTCACATTATATGTTGGTTTATCTGAGCATGTTACTGTTCTACTTTGGGTTATCGAGCTGTTAAATGTTTGTTTTCAACTTTTCTTGGACTCATTTCAGTGCTGGCTACTGCCCTGCTTTTGAGTCCTAGCTGCTAGCACCTATGTTCATCCTACTGTTCACTGCGTAAATTTGTTTTCTACTTCTTCGTACTGCCGGCTATCTGGTGATTGCAAATAAAATGGAACGGATTTACTGACTTTTGCCAATTTTGGCGTATTGTTTTATTATCGGCAGAGCGGTCACATCTGTCGGATGGCAGATAACACTGTGTTATCGCATGGACAAGTGCTGTCCCGTTGTTCTGAGGTGAATTTCACTAAGAACTAATACGCTCCTTTATCTTTTTATCTTTATCGTGCATTATGGCGTCAAGGTATATTTTATGGTCCCATGTGTGTAACTGTTTGTTGGCGAGATTACTGTAACAAGAAACTCAGCTGTCGTACACAGACCGCGCGATGCTTCGTGTCACTGAATATTTTGCTAAGTCACTCAAGGTCACTCAAGGTCATTCGAAATGACACTGTTGAGTAGGGCGTGTGTAAGTCCCTATTAGTATTTCATTGAAACTATGTCTGTATCTCGTACCGTTTCTGAGATATTCAGCGTCAAAATAGCGTGACCTTGAAAACTAGGTTAGGGGTTGTTCAAGGTCATTGAAAATGGCGATGTTCGGTAGACCATATACGACTTTCTATTGGTCCGCTATTGTAAATATAGCTCTATCATCTGGTACCGTTTTGAGTTATTTAACGTTGAATAATATCGTAACCTTGAAAGCTGGGTTAGAGGTCACTCAAGGTCAGTCAAAGTTGGGTGCCGTTTCCTATTTGCCTTCCATAGTAACTATGGCTCGATCTTGCATCAGCTCCTAGATAAAGCCAGACATTGGTCGAAAATCGTGATTTTTTCACACCCCTTGCATTCGACGCCCCCTTTAGGGGGGTCCCCGTCAAAATATTGCCACCCCGTTTGGTACGAAAAAAACTAGAACGGTGGGGCTACCAGACGGCGAAAAACTCTGAGGATATGTATAACCGTTTACACACAATACCGGCGTGTGACGGACAGACAGACAGACGGACAGACAGATACATGTATCTTGCCACGGCATAGTCCGCGCTATGTATGCGCGTCGCGCGGTAAAAACGACTGCAGCCCCTGCTGTCGTCATGAGACCTTCAAAATAGATCGGGCAATCGCACATCATTAAATACGACAGGTGGCAGCACCCTGCAATGCAGAGTATGATGAGTTATCTGGATCTTTAAGTTGTTAACTTTTTTCCGCTTGAGTGAGGATGTGCTTCCACATTTCTGTCTATCCGTCCCTCTGTCTGTCACACTCATGGACCATGTCCACGCGGCTATAAATGCTTTTTACCGCGCGACTATGCCGTCGCAAGATGTTCGTCTGTCTGTCTGTCTGTATGTCACACGCCGGTATTCTGTCGAAACGGTTACACATATCCTTAAGCTTTTTTTCACCGTTGGGTAGCCACAACATCATGCATTCTAGTTTTTCGGTACCAAACGCCATGGCGATATTCCGACGGAGACCCCCTAACGAGGGCATCGAATGCAAGGGAGTATAAAAATCGTGATTTTCGACGAATATCTCACTTTATCTCGAAAACAGCACAAGACAGAGCCATAGTTACTATAGAAGGCGAATAGGAAACTGTATCCAAGCTTTCGAATAGTGCCATTTCCAATGACCTTGAATGACCCCAACCCAGATTTCAATGTCGCAATGTTATTCAACGCCAAATAACTCGAAAATGGTACAAGATAGAGATATACACTTACAACGGCCGACCAACTAAGTCGTACATGGTTAATCGAACGGCGCCATTTTCGATGACCTTGAACGACCCCAAACCCAAATATCATGCTATTATTTAACGCTGAATAGGCCTATGTCAAAAATGCATACGAGGTACAGACATAATTACAATGAAATACTAATAGGTACTTACGCCCTTCTCAAGAGTGTCATTTCGAATAATCTTGAGTGACTTAGCAAAATATTCAATGACACGAGGCAGTGCGCGGTCTCTCTGCGACAGCTGAGCTTCTTGTCTGCGTATAGACTATAGCCGCAGAATGCTAGTTTTCTTACATCTATCAGCTTAGCCGGGCGTACATGAACTACAGTGTACGTAGTGTACGTGTATGTGTAAGTTAGTGCATGAAATGCATGAAACAGCGACGAATAACACGGAATAGCAAACTGCTGCAGTGGAAGATGTTGATGGAGTAGTGATGGTCGACATACTCGATCAGCCACAAGAATCGATACCGGCGACACAACGAGCTACGACAAGAACCATCACTCAACCAGCACATGATGATGAACACAGCAATCCGTTATGCAATCGACTGTTGGACAGAATCCTCGAGCATCCGAACATAAGTAGTTTCGTTACTATGCTCGCTGTATGTTTATTGGTACTTATGACATTCGCCTTTGTCTTTCTTACGACAAAATAAAACATTCAACGACTAAAATAGCACTTATCGAGTTTTTGTTGCGGTTTTCTGAAGCATATCGGCATGACTTGTGTTCATTGTTAAATGTCACTTTCATTATGTCAGATTCCAATAATCAGAGTATAAAAAGTAACTAATAGCGAACGCAACCTTTTCTTGGGTAAGGTAAGCCAATAAAATGAAATAAAGCCTCTGAAGTGGAAATCCCCGCCAAATATTTATCTATAAACTGATGCGATCTGAAGCAATTTTAGTCTTTAATGTCCGGGAAACGTGTGATAATTTTTGGCCCATTTCAGGCTAAGGGCTGACCTGTCCCTAAACATCAGAGGCCAAGAACTAGGTCCCTGAACTTTTTTGAACTACGCTCGTGTATATATTAAAATCGTGCATCTGAATTCATTAGAAATGTATTTACGTATTGATGTATTACTAGTTAGTTGATACGGCTGAATGCATTTAAGGCAGTTCAAAGCTCGGTTTTGTACCTGTTTATACTTGTTTCATGGCTCTGGGTCACTCAGACTTCAGAGCATAGCCTGACGGTCTAGCACCTTGTGGAGTTAACATTTGAATAGATGAGTTCTTGTTGCATGTTCACCGTCGAACTGTGGCTTAGATCTATCAATAGTTTTTGCTGTAATCGTTGCTGGCTTCAATGCATTCCGTTATGATTTCATGAATGTCTCTTTCGCAGCAAAAAATGTCGTCATCGCGTTTATTCGTAGATGAGTTTTATGAGACATCTTTTATTTGATGATGATGATAAAGTATATTCGCAATATACAGGGTGTCCCAATAAAAAGTGACCCCCGACAGTGTTTCATTATTTCCATAACCGCTGGGAATTTTGAAGCCGAATTTTTTGTAGCAATACTGTCATCACATCTACAATTCTACATCACGTAATGCCTAGTTTCATTCGTGTATCTTTAGTTTGCAAATTTTAATCACTGTTAATCGTCCGTGCTGGCAATTTGTAAGTAAAATTTTTAACACCAAGAGTTTGAATTCATTGCCAGGAAATGGAGTGTTCAGTACATGTTACGGCTAGTTTTAAACTTCATCGGCTTGCTTGTTGTTTTATTTTTTTCTCTTTTTCATATGTCTCTGTTACATGTGATATCTATGATAGGTGCCAGCTTTGATGCCCTTCTGGCCACCTACTCTATGTGAATAAACGATGCCTGCATGCAAGTGCAATGTGTACTTGAAGGGACCAGCAAATCACACTATACTGAGTTATTGCTGTACTGGAGTAGATTTTGAATTGATATATGCATTACACGACGTCACACCTTATCAATAGTAGGCCTATCCCTGTCTGCAATGCGGTAATGAAGTTTCAACAGTGCTGCACTTGCATACTATACACAACCTTGTTATTTCAAATGAATGGTTACCCTGCAGCGAAATGTATTACAATTTTCAGTATTTGAACAAATATCAGAATTTATAACCAGAAACTACGATTATCTGCAATAACACCGGTGTCTCGATGACAGATGTGTCATAGACTTGCTTACTTACCCCGCAAGAAAGATCTTTGACTGATCTACATGTGACTTATAGACTGATCTTACACAGCTATTGGAGTTTATTAAAGCCAGACTGGGCGACCTAATCAAACAAACGGGTTTTATAACGATGTGAGCATCACAGATAGTGGCTTCACTTTTCTAAGCCACCCTGTACTCCTTGGCAATGCATGCATACCATACGCCGGCGCGATTCGTACACTACAAATAATACAATGTTATATAGCAAACCGTCGGACGTAGCCTAATAGTGATGGTTACAAGCACGAAATAAAGCAGCTCAAACGAATCAAAATTTAAAGCGCGACTCATCACCATAGATACCTCCGTTAAGGGGGACAAGGCCTAAAACGGCACACAGTTAAGACAGCAGGGTATATCAGGCTACGTTAGGCTATTATCACACGGTATGTCTAACTACCGCATCAGATGATACAAGAGATACCGCACTGGACATACTGTATATAGGACCACAACGGGTTAGGGCTATGATTGGGCTTATGGTTAGAGTTAGGATTAGGCTTTAGAGTCAGGGTTAAGTGACGATGATATGTTCTTTCAAGTCATGTACAATGCTAAACACGTGTTGAACTGTCTCTTGCCCGCTAAAACCGAAAGAACATACCAACTGAAAAACAGGCGGCGCAGCAGATCACTTATTGCTATAACAAAGAGCGACCTCATAATTAGGCAGCTGTATAAAGAAGTTCACTGACTTTTATGTATATTTATTTTATCTATTTCAATGTGTCTACCAACCACTATTTGTACTGGTTGCGGTTTTTCAACCATTAATAAACATGATGATGATGATGATGATGATCAGGGTTCAGGTCAAGGCTAGGAGGATACGGTATGTCATATGCGGTCCAATGCGGTGAATAGACACACCCAGTATGACACGGCAAGCTGTTTATAGACTGTACCTAGTTAGGCCTACTGCACTCACTTCACAATCACAATGCATGCTTGTCACACGTTTTCTCAGGGTGCGGCAAAAACACAGTACTCGAAAAATTGCAATTTCGTAAAAACGACTGATTTTTTTAGTACCAAAACCTCATCCAGATGTTTGATCCATTCACATTTATCCGTACGTTAGTCTTAACTGAAAAATGTATAAGCAGTAAGTAACCATTTAATAGTTAAATAAGCAGTCGTATTATCAGAAATTGCAATTTATTTGCAGTTTATCTTTTTTGCCGCAGCTTTAATTTTATTTTCATGCGCTAAAGATGACAAGCCAATGCTAGTAAATGCCAGAAGTTATACATTGTTACACATACTTTAGTGTAATTTATTGAAATGTAAAACAGAATAAGCTTGCTGCTTTAAGAGGTGAAATACGAGGATTTAACAGCGAGGCTTATGCTGAGATAAATACAATGCCAGACGAAACCCATCGAGCTATAAATTCTTCGTGGACGAAGACACGTTTAGGCAATAGCAAATGATGCTACAGCTTAGACACTCGCAGTCTATGTGAACACGTAAAAATCTCAAGAAAGCGAATTTACAGCATTATTTTCCCAATATTCATCATTATTCACGGTAATGGTGCAGTGGTCTAGTGGTAGAGTATCGGACTCGTAACCGAGAGGTTGTGGGTTCGACTCACACCCGGTCCACTGCAAGCAACCTTGAGCAAGTTGCTAACCTACTGTGTGCTCAGGTCAACTCAGCCTCCTACCCTCAGCGGGACGGGAACTGAGTAGTAGCTACGGCTACGCGGTAAAGGCTTAGTGTGGCTGATTGGGGGCGATGGTGTGTCTCCTAGCTGCACCGTGGGTCCAATTGTCCGTTAGCGAGGGTAATGGATGGCCACATAATGCGCTGCGGCACCATTAACTCGTGCGAATCAGCTGCCACTTCCGAGATTGTAAAGCGCCGCTGGTCACGAGTCTGACTCATGTAAGCGGCGCTGTAACAAGCGTCCAGACCTTTACCTTCTGTAATGACAGCAGAACATGACCAGTGTGGTTATTATGTCAAAAATGGCGATCCAGTGCCTGATGATAACCAGTGTGCAGTGTAATGTCACCTACTGCTTTTCTGACGGCGTGTCCAAATACGTCGTGTTAAAGTTGTTTGTTTTCAAGTTAGAGGAGGTAAATGGCGTCAACCCAGCATACATGACATGATGAAGATCCATTTCAGCATGACGGCGTGGCTAGATTATTAGTACTAGGCCTACTAGCTACTACTGCTAGGCTTCTATAGTACTATGGGGATTTGTTCAAACACATTATAATGCAGTAATAGAAACACACTAAATAAACTGAGTTGGTCAGCCAAACTGCACTTACAGAGACGTTCAATTTTTATGCCGCTGTAAGTAAGTAAGTAAGGAAATTTCTATGCGGCGCGCTTTAAAGCTAGTGTCACAAGGCGTGTCCAAATACGTAAGGCCAAGACTGGCAGCTGGAGGCACAATGTACTCAGCCCGTCCATTCGTCCGTTCGTTCGCAAACATATCAAACTTGTGAACAAGATATTTTGAAATATCTTCAAATATCTCAAACAAGGTGTGTCAGCTCAAGCAACGTGATCTGGCATTCAAATCTGGATTTCCACACATTCATCCGTATTCGGATCTGGGTGTCTACCAGATCGCTGCCAAAATGTTGTGGATTCAATACCTTGTCGGCATCAGTCATTTTGACGAGTGTCGTGAGAACTGACCGGCGACTATAAGAGAAGTGCTGATAAATCTCCCCACAACGACTATTCTGCGATGGCAATGGAAGTGGAAAGTGGTCCAGAATCCGTATCCTGGATCACCGCTACAAGTTAATCGGTTCTTTGGTAGGCTCAATCATAACACAAGTTTCAATGAAATCGGCTGATTACTGTTGCAGTAATCCTGCTCACAGACGGAATGACTGACAGGTCGCACAATTAACTTCTGTTTGGTAGAGGTAACAGACTGACGAAAACAATACTCGCTGGCTATCAACATGGCGAGTTAATAATAGTGATAATGATATAAAAGGGGTTAATATCAGTATAGAGATACAGTGGACCTTTGACGGCGGCGGCGTCGTTGACAATGAGTGAGCCGTCGTTACGGTTGCGTTCTGCTATCACGGTGGTCCACTCATTGAGCTGCAGCGGCTGATCGCTGATGAACTCACCTGGACCTGCAATCACGTCCAACGACCACGTTACATTAGCAGACCAATTCTAGGAGATAACTCCCCGGTGACGACCGTCATGGCTGGTTGCGTGGCACAGTGGTAGAACGTCGGTCTTAGACCGGCGAACTTTCGCTGTACTGCGCTCGACCTGCGGCTGACGGGTGACCACTTATGTGGGTAAACCGTCCGCTGTAGGTCAGCCAACTAGGCCGACTCAGCCTTTCATCCTTTCGGGGTATATAAATGAGTAGTAGGCTGCAATTAGATGTCCCATGTCCGCAACCTCAGTCTGGAGATGCGCCATCTGGTGAATGCTTACGAGGTAGAGGCAGGTACGGTGTAATTTGCAGGTAACACTGTGTGATCCGTACCTGAGCTCCTTGAGTGTGAGGTACGACAATAAAGGCGCTATATGTAAATCCACTTCCTTTTACCTTCCTTTTCCTTTAACCCCCTACCAAAAATACCCCCGGAGGTAACCACCGTCGCGACTCGGGGTCCTAACCCTAACCAACCAACGACGTGGGGTTCTCACCCTGACCCTAACCGACCCACGAGGTGGGGAATTATTTGAAAACTGACACTAACCCATATTCCTGACCCTAAGATTAACCAGTACACAAGGGTCGGGGGTTACCTCAGGGAATATTTTCGGTGGGAGGGGTATCTCCAGAGGGAGTTGTCTCCAGGGGGGTTATCTCCGGTTACCTAGAAAACCACAGCCATTAACCACTGTTGTCAGTCGTTGTGCTCTTGAAGATCAGGTCCTTCTCCTTGTCCTTGTCCTCATCCTCATCCTCGTACTTGTCCTTAGCTGTGTCCTTGTTGTGTATTTTCACACAGATAAACAATTCCAGAAAATACAACACTCAGCGGGTGCTAGAAACTTTTATCTAGAGGGTTCAAAATCAAGGGTTTAGTCTCTAGTGGGGTCTTGGGTCAAGCCAACTAAAATATAATAAAATATCTGTAAAATGTTTTATTTTTGTTTTACTTTCGTTGTAACTACGGCTTTAGCCTAGTAATTAATCACCTCCTGCATCACAAGTCGTACAGTAATGGAACTCACATTACAACAGAAGAAGTAAAGCACCTGCTCCAGTGTCAAACTGGAAAACGACACGTTGATCGTGGATGCTGAGTGCGATGAAGTCGCCGAAGCCTGACGAGTTGTAGGCGTTGTAAAGCAGGATTCCATCGTCGAGACTTGTTGCCTTGAAGACGAGTCGTATGTCGACAGTGAAGAGTGCATCACGGATTGTCTGGTAGGCTATGAACGACGAGCGGTTGAACTGCGGCAGACCAATCTGTGTGCCTGCACGTATCAATGTACTCTTAACTGACGCTCGATCAGTTCATCAGTCTGTTTTTGTCTATTTATCGACCTAAAATCGAGAAGATATACAGCGCCATCACAAACCAGCTTTAACCTACACGATGGTGCAAAAAAATTGATGCAATTTTTATGCTGACATCATTTATTTTAAGGTCCCTGTTCTTTGATTATTTTTTGTCGTGAGAAAAAATAAATCAGTAACATGAATGAATGAATGATGAGATCAATTTTTACAGTTTTTGTTTGGTTAACAGAAATAGTGCAAATTCATTTAGGTGTTTCAAAGAAGCCTGCCTGTTGGTCTGTCTGCCTGTCTGTCTGTCGGTCAGTCTGTTTGTCTGTCTGTGTGTCTGTCTGTGTGAATCTCTGCGTCTGTCTACATAAATTAATACCGACTACTCTAGAACGGAGATTGTCAAAAATTGTGTTAAGAAATATAAATGAGAGACAGAGAAGACGAAAGCAAACCCGGGACTGACCGAGTTCACAATGGCTGCCGTGAAGTCCCACGGGACATGCGCAGTGATATCCACCTCCTACTGATGTGGGGACATCATAGCAGACTCCTCCGTTCTCACAGATAGCTGCAGCAGCAACATATCAGTAGTAGTAGTAGTAGTAGTAGTAGCAGCAGCAGCAGCAGCAGCAGCAAGACGACATTACTGTAGGCCTATGGGAAAATCAAAATGTCACTTCTTCACGTATACATAATACAACAATAAGCTCAGCTGTCGCAGAGAGACCGTGCGAGGCTTCTTGTCAATGAATATTTGCTAAGTCACTCAAGGTTATTCGAAACGACACTGTTGAGTAGGGCGTGTGTAAGTCCCAATTAGTATTCCATTGAAACTATCTATGTATATCATACCGTTTCTGACATATTCAGCGTCAAAAATGGCGTGACATTGCAACTGGGGGTAGGGGTCGTTCAAGGTCATGGAAAATGGCGCCGTTAGATAGATCATATACGACTTTCTATTGGTCGGCCATTGTAAGCATAGCTCTATGTTGTACCATTTTCAAGTTATTTGACGTTGAATAATTGTGACCTTGAAATCTGGGTTAGAGGTCACTTAAGGTCATTCAAACTGGTACCATTTGGGATTGGGTGCAGTTTTCTCTTCGTCTTCCATAGAACTATGGCCGTATCTTTAACCGTTTATGAGATAATCAACATCAAAGTATAGCGTCACCTTAAAGACTGGGTTAGGGGTTGTTCAAGGTCATTGAAAATGGCGCCGTTCGATAGATCATATACGACTTTCTCTTGGTCTGCCATTGTAAGTATAGCTCTACCTGGTACCGTTATTGAACTATTTGACGCTGAACAATATCGTGACCTTGAAATCTGGGTTAGAGGTCAGTCAAGGTCATTCAAAACGGTACCATTCGAAAGCTTGGGTGCGGTTTCCTATTCGCCTTCCATAGTAACTATGGCTCTATCTTGCATCAGTTCCGAGATA
>Ga0209149_1001545_pt1 | contig 11818 bp, 7 predicted proteins | sample WorMetTyACAVOLI2_FD_187423 | JGI IMG/M metagenome (GOLD analysis project Ga0209149, IMG submission 187423) | Marine gutless worms symbiont microbial communities from Max Planck institute for Marine Microbiology, Germany - Olavius algarvensis... ...
TGATGATGATGGTGGTGGTGGTGATGATGGTGGTGGTGGTGATGATGGTGGTGGTGGTGGTGATGATGGTGGTGGTGGTGACTGGTGACAGTGATGGTGATGGTGGTGACAGTGATGATGATGGTGATGATTGTACCTGTTTCAGCAGCAGAGATGCTGAGTGCAGAGAAGATAAAGAAAGAACCGACAGACGATGAGACTGGTCTGCAGCTAGGTCAGTGCTGATCTGCACATGGGCTGTTTGTTCTGAATGTGTGTGATACCAGTTTAGATGTCTCCACGGCAGACTAATGACAAACTTTGATCTTACTTTACCTGTAGGCCTAATTCAGAACGAAATGTGTTGGTAATTACATCAACCCATTGTGTGCCATATATCTTGTTCTTTAATCATTTTATTTTGTTTTTTAGTTGTCTCGTAGACCCTCCTGGTAGGCGTTCTGTTTAAACCATAGCCCCTGTACTGCTCCTGTATTATGTCACAGTAAGAAATGCGACATAAAATGTTGTCCACTGCGGCCTATAATCTCTGAGATAACCGCTGCTGTTCAGTTTCAAACTTTAACTTCAACTTGACAGTAATACATTGCAGCAATTAAATATTCTTTCGCGCAAGCAAGCGAAATATTGCCACAAAGTCAATGCATTTAAACAACTTTATGTACGCAAGCAGGAACTTGTTTACTTCTGCATGTAAGCTGCAAAGTAGCTGTGGCGTGGCGTATTCCTCTGCCCAATAGGAGCCCGTCTTTCTAAGTGTCTGCCATTTTTCGTCTTTGTGAAATTGATGACATTTTTGCCCATGTGAAACCCCTTGAGTACAAAGTCTAGAAAATTGTTATACTAAGGTCTGCGGTTTAAACTTTGCTGTTGATGTAGAGGTCATTATCACTGATGTAATAGAACTGTTCTGTCATTTCAGCATCACCGTCGTCGTCGTCATCGTCAGTGTCAGTAGCCGTGTCGCCGCCGTCCCTCGCACGACAGTTGACAAGCAGTCACAGCACTGGTTCTGTCAGTCGTGTGTCCAGTAGTAGTCGAGTGTTGTCAAGTCGGTCTGTTGGCAGCAGCTCAGCAGGACAGAAGACAATACTACTTGTACAGGCTGTTAGCAAGACATCGTCATCTCCTGGCAGCTCCAGTGCTGCCATACAGTCCTTGTTGTTACCGGCTGGTATGAGAACCATGACGACAGTTGCCGCCGGCGACCCAACGTTCGCAGCAAATCGTCTTAACAACAACATGTCGTCGATGTCGAAACTGTCGTCGGACTCGCTGACAGTGACGCCAGCTAGACTCGGAGTCCGTGTAGTCTCCGTACCATCGTCCTCGTCTGTCAGCCCGGCAGGCACATTGCCTGGGCAGTCACATGTCGACATGCAGACACCCTATGGCCTTGTGTTCCACAGTCGAACAATCCAGGCAGATGGTACGGTCTGCGCGTCAAAGGAATATTTGTGCAATTTCTGTCAGTTTAAGGTGTCGACAGCCGTAGCTTTGCGCGAACACTCGTCGACGCATCTGTTCTCATGCAACCATTGCACGTTGCGATCAACTACTCGGCTTGAATGTTTAATCCACAAACGTGACAGCCATCCGTCGACGGCTGACGAGCTGGCCGGGTTTGAAGACTTGGATCACCCGACCCTTGTGTTAAAAACTGCCCGTGTGCCGCGTGTCATTGGCGCCTCTTTACTGCCACCAACTTCAACCAACACAAGACTGAATGCATCGTCTTTGGTCGCTCGAACTGCGGGGATTTCACTTCTGAGCACAGTGAGCAGTAGTACAAGACCATTGTCGTCATCAACTTGTATGCCATCAGCTGCCTCCTCGTCGAATGTGGTTCGAACCATGTCCGGGAAAGGAGGCGACAGCTACTTCACGTACCGTATTGCTCATGACACCGACGGCCGCGTGCAGGCGTACGAGTGTGATATCTGTGGTTTTCGGTCGGTTCACATCAACGAGATGTTTGCACATGCATCGACTCACTCGGTCGCAGACCTCGCCAAGTCCGGTGCAGCGACGGTCAACAATGTCGTGTGGGAATGCTTCTATTGCTCTTACTCAGCCCCGCTACAAGCCTCCGTTGTCAGTCATGTCATTGCATCTCACCCCAACCAACCAATTCAGCTTAAACGTTTGCCAACGACACCTGCAACCGTCAACGGTAAAGCTTTGGCCGAGCCCGCTACATCATCCAAAACTGTGTCTGCCGCTGAAGTTTCAACATCGGCCACTGAGCAGCCGTCGTCCGACAAAGAGACACCGGCTTCGACCACCTCCGCTGCTGAAGCACCTGTAATACCTGCTGATGTGAGAGCAGAGAAGAAGAAGAAATCCGATGCGAGTGATGAGGGATGCATTTGGGGCTGCTACTACTGCTCAATGCAGTCGGCGTCGCGCAACGACATCATCAGTCACTTGAAGAAGCAGCACAGTTCAGAGAAACTGGTGGTAACACGGCGTCGGATCACCCACGTTGCAACTGGCAGTGGAGCTGGAGGTAAACCAACAGCATCTTCATCATCATCACCACTAGCAGCAGCAGCAGCAGCAGCAGGTGCTTGTAGTGATGAGACTCAACCTGCAGGTCACGTTGACAGCATGTTACCGACGTCGGAACCAGAAGTCAGCAGTGCTGCAAGAGCTGATGACGGTGATAGGATGGGTGTGTCCGGCAAGTCAAGGAAGAGGCATTTGTCTACGTCTGCGACTGATGACAATCAGCAGCCACTTTCACTGTCGCAGACATCTGACAGCGGTGAGTCTAAGGACGGGAGTCAGGTCGTCGGTGGAGCTGCGTCGGCCAAGTCACGACGCAAACAGATGGCACCTCGTCGTGTCGCTGACGAGATAGCTGCTGCGGCTGCTGCTGCTGCTGCTGCTGTGTTTGGTGAAGCCGGTGGGAGTGACAGTGCATCACTTGCTGCAGAGGCCGGTCTCACGACTACTTCGGGCACTGCTGCTGGGGACACTTTTCCTGCGGTAGCAAACACTGCACTGAGTGCCACAAGTCTGCTGCCAACTAGCTCCGCTCCACGTCGGCATGGCCGCAACACCGTGTCCAAGTACGACAGCCTAATAAAGAAGCTGAAAATGGCAGAGTCTGAGGCGAATGGAATGGAGTTAACTGGTCTGCTGGAAAAGCCACATGTTGATGAGTCACCCAAGACGTTGTCGACAGTGAGGTCGTCCCAGGGCAAGGCTTTGTCGTTGCTCACTGGTCAGCTGGTGACTGGATATGTACAACCACCAAACAGCGTTCCCGCATTGTCATCACCAGGCCACGACTCCCTCACTGTAGCACCGATTATGAACTGTGAGAGTACTCCGACAAAGTTGAGATGGCAGTCGTCTGGACTGAAAGTGAACATTGTTCAGTATGTTGAGAAGAAGGCCGTCGATCGCAGTCAGTGTTACGTGTATGATAGTGAACGGATGACAGCTCGGTGTGGGGTCTGTGGCACCACGGCGCGAGGATCACACGTGCTCAGACAGATTGTGGAGCACGTTGCTGCACATTTCAACGAATGTCGCTGGGCTTGCGTTTATTGTGCATTTCAGTGCAGTCGTCGGGCTGCGATTGTTGCTCACGTGACACAGCGGCACCGCGATCAACCTTTGCGTATCATCTGTCGATGGCCTTGCCATGTTAGAACTGCCAGTGACTCGACTCCACAGCCCAGTCATCAGCTAGCAGATAAATTAATGGATACGACAAGTCGTAGGCAGAAACTTAGGGGTCCACGCTGCCATCGAGACCCGCAGCACATTTCGACCACAGCCGTTATGTGGCAGTGTGCTTTCTGTAGCCGACGAAGTCTCTTCCGTGGATCGATCGTAATCCACATGAAGTTAGCACATTTCGACGACAGCAACGACCTCCGTGCTGTACCTCATCGCTGGCTTCGTCCAACAGTCAACACAGATGCCACCAGTCACGATGTTGACATGAAGCAGGGTGAGGTGCGTCTTGTCAGAATTGAAGATGTTGGTCGGTATCCGGCTCTGAGTGACGTCATCCTTTCAAATGGAGCAGACCTGATCCGAGATCTAGATGCGGATGATGAAGATGATGTGGATGTAGGGACGGAGGACATTACCGGTGCCAGCAATGATGTTGCAGAATTCCGCTGCATTCACTGTCACTTCCGCGGCAAAACCCCCACTGTCGTCAAGTTCCACGTTCTTCAGACACACAGGTTTGAAGATGTCACCATTCTCGATCTGCGGTCATCTCGCCGACTTAACCATGAGCACTTACTTATGTGCCGGAGTGTCGAGTGCCAGTTTATGTCAAGCATTGAGAAAGATTTCCAAGCCCACATCGACGCTTATCCGTCTCACTCAACTAATAGTGTTGTCCGTTATTCCCGCAGTGAACTCAGATCTGTGGACCGCCCACAACTGACGTCTCCGGAGTCCAAAAATGTCAGCAAGACTTTGCTGTCAGATAGCATTCCAGCTCCGATGTCAGCACGGATAGTGACAGCGGGCGGCGCCAAGAGCCGACGTGGCACTGATGGACCAATAGAATACAACGACGACGGAACGATGAAAGGACTGGATCTGGGGTGTCGAGCCGTCAACATGAAGATACAGTGTACGCACTGCTGTACAGTGATGCACTGTGATGTCAGTGAGATGAGGAGCCATTTGTCATCGGCTCATCCTCGACTTGTTCCTCTCGCTATTGACGTCGACTGCATGGATACCAGTCTCCCGGCGTCCATCTTCTTCTGTCTCGTCGCCGACTGTGACTTCTCGACGTCGTACTACAATGTCTACAAGCACCACATGGATGAAGAACATCCAGACTCCGAAGCTGGAAGTGCGTCCCGACACTGTCGTCTCAACTCTGTTGTTAAGCGTCGTTCCGCTCCCAGCATTCATCGTGGCAGCAAGCAGGACCGATCGTTTACAGCAAATGTTCGACGTTCAAAGAAACCGACCACCATCTTGAACTCGTCCGTTGACAATGGTCACTACTCGCCGTCAGCATCCTACGATGATGTTGCGGTTGTTGCTTCGGCTGATGACAGTGATGTCTCTCTGGTGTTGAAGAAACCGTCGTCTCACTCGTCGCAGTACAGTTCACAGGAGTTTGATTTCTCGCGCCGCTACAAATGCATCCTGTGCACTCACACGTCTGCGACTCTCGCCGACATGAAGTCGCACTTGACTTCGTGTCACGACGCAACCACAGCGCACCAGTGCATCGACCGTCGAGCACGCCAGCTCCGCAAACGACAGGGAGTCTACTTCTGTCCCGACCCAAACTGTGCCTTCTGCTGTAAGTTCGACGATGAACTGGCTGTCCACATGGACCAGGAACATCCATCGCTGGTCGGTACATCTGGAACTTTGCAGTCTAAATCTTGTCAGAATGACGACAGCGGCTGTGCAGCGGACCGTGTCTATCAGTGCGCCCACTGCACGTACATCACAACCGACCTGCGCAATGTCCGTGTGCATGTCGTAGCCGAACACGCGACGACCGAAGGTGGATTTGCCGAGATAAAGACGGCAGTGAGCAGTGATGGGAGCCTTATTATGAACGTCAACGACGCCATCTCCTCCAAGTCGTCGACCACCGGGGATCGCAGGCCGATGCTGGAGAACGGTGACAACTTGGCTGTCAACAGTGGCAGCAACGTTAAAGTTGATGACGAGGGAAAAGTGTTTGCTGTTCTCTAATCACTGACTTTGATTGACACTAGTTTACTGTGGTACTCGCTAAATTTGATTTTCTGGTTATATGAATTTGTTTTTTTCCTGAAACATGTCAGACTAGAAGTGCACTCGGTAGAGCGCATTTACCTCTGACAACAGTGTTTCAACGCCTCAAAACCACGCGTCACTGCTTCGACGGGCGCCCAATACCAGTACGTTGGATTTTCCGGGTTGTAATAAAATTCCACGTTGCAGTGCATACGACTCAAAACCAAGCATAGTTGCTGCAATGTGTGCCCAATATGGATTTTTCCGCCGTAATAAAATTCTGCATTGCAGTGAATATGCTATGGGAGAAAGCAATCCAGTTCCGGTATCCGAACTATAATCTGAATCGGGCTCAAAAGTTAATCAGTTCGTCCATGTCCCAACATCTGTCGACACGCAACATTTCATCCAAATCCATGCACACATTTTTGAGTAATCTTGCACAAAGACAGACAAACGAACGAACGCGGGTGTGCGGCAAAAACATACCTCCTCCGTTGTCGGAGGTAAATGGGATGTTTTGCCTGTAAAGTTACGGTCATATGGTGCTAAAAATATAATGATAATAATCATAATACTGATTATTATTATTATTCTGAAACACTGAGTTCATATGTGGTGTTTTCAGATATTGCACCTTTGTTGAATTTCAAGTTTTTTTATCATATATGTAATATTTTGTGCAATTAATTATTTCTGCCGAAAATTTCCAGTTTGCTGAAAAACCCATTTCAGTCGACTGTTAGGTCTCACAGGTTCCAGTCTGTGTGCTGCTCATGTTAGTGGATGCCTTATGAAATGTAAATCAACTGTAGATAATCACTCGTAGTGTCTCTCTACGAGTGCATGTATGTACTGATAATGAATGTTTGGTTTACGTTGCCCATCTTGTCTCTTGGGCAGGGTAGAGTCTGTTAGGCATTGCGCGCCATTACTGCTGTATCACGCCATGTTGTTCGCACTAGCACTTCAGTCTTCTGCAAAATAAAACAAAATATTTGGGGATGAGACAACCAGCTACAGGTGAGGGAAAATGGTGGGATAGTGGGAGGGAGGGGTGTTGCGACAGGAGACAGAAAGGAAATTTGATAGGGGGAAGGGAAAGGGGAGCAACGTGGGAAAAGAAAGAAGGGCTGTTGTGCCCACTTTACAACATTTCAGCTGCCAATCGTGATGTATACGGTATCTCAAAAAAATCTAGAACGTTTGGTATATGCAATGTGCACTGCATGTTATTGGCTGAAGAATGAGAGATAAGTGCCAGGCAGCAAGTGTGTTTATGTGAAGATAAAGTGGCAGTTCTATCTAGAAAGAATTGTTGGTATATAATGATATTGTTTGAGTTATAGTAACACAAGATCTGGTTTTGTTGAGTCACCGTGTAGACTTTGTATCTAATTTGTTGAGCACTGAACAGTGACAAATGCAGCTGATTCCAGTAGTTTATATATATGTATGTAGGTTGCTCACTTGTGCTGTGTAGACTACGAGGTGGTACCAAAAACTGGACTATTTGATTTTGTACTTTGATTATGCGTACCAGTTATGTAAATTATACTGTATACAAGGCACTGATGAGTCGACTATGCTGCAGTAGTAAACCACAAATGAACATCTGTACAAAACTGTCCTGTGATTCCTGCTGATCCACTCTGCTCTTTGATATCAACATTGTCGCATTACAGAAAAACTCAGCACAAATGTTGACAAGCCTGTAGGCGACAAGGTTACTGCAATCACCCCTATTGTCCCTCTTGTGTCTGTCTGTTGGTGGTGCCATCTGGTGAATGTTCAAGTACTGCAAACCAGTTATTATTACATGTACGTGTACCTTCTTCTTTTTTATGTAATGTTGATAACTTTCCGGCCAATATATTCATCACAAGTATAAGTGATCCTCATGAATTTTCCACATGTGCTTTCGTTTGCAAATGTGAATTAACAACATGATTTTTCAGTGCCACCCTGTAGTCAGGGGCGGCGCTCCCATAGGAGCTGGGGGGTCATGACCCCCCCACTTTTCGAGGCAAAGGGGGACGGGGAGACATAATTTGGGAATAATTCACTAAATGATACAGTTATATTTTGGATAACCAGAAAGTTAACGTTGAAAACACAAAGATAACAACAGAAAATATCAGTGTCAGTCAGCTACAAATCAAACAAAGGAATTAGGCTGACTTAGCTATCTAAGCAATATTTTGTCCCCCCCCACTGGCCAAAAAGTGGGGGGTCAAAAAAAAAATTTTCTCGCTCCACTTGCAAAATTGTCCCCCCCACTTTCAAAACAGTGGGGCCGCAGCTGCCTGTAGTGCGAGCCTGCCTGCTAGTATATATGCAGTTGTAGACTATAGAGTGAATAATGTACGGTGAATTAATGCTGTTGAGCCTAACAAGCAGTTTGCTGCCTGCTGTGTCTAGATATGCCTACTTGCTTGACGCAGTTGTTAGTCGTTACTTGCCGTTCTTGAGACAGTTTTTAGCCAGCAACAGCGTATGTAACAATGGTTCACCGGAGTGGCTTGACTTTCCACAAAAGTGTCTTGTGTCTGTCAGGTGATATTTAATAAAATATGTCAATAATAGCGTCAGTTTCATCGTCCTGAGACAAGTTGGTAGTAAGTAGGGTCTTGATATCCACGATTCTCTTAGAATTTTGCGGCTCAGCAAAAAAGTAATGGGTCCTGAGCCCTGTCTATTTGGAACACTGAATTATAGTGCTTCTATTGTCTCGGTGGTTCTACTGTCTAGGTGCTTCTACTGTCTAGGTGTCTAGGTGCTTCTACTACTGTCCAGGTGTCTAGGTGCTTACTGTCCAGCTGAATTGTGTAGATTGCTAACGTTCTCATTAGATTTGCATCTGACAACGGTGATACCTGCAGTGTCAGTGGTATGGTATTGACTGCAGATGAAGATCATCATTGAGTGTGTTATGTTATACACCATTGGACCGTGTTGCTGTAACGTCGCGCTGACTGTTTGGAACATGTCTCGTAGCGAGAGATTAATTTCGTTGTTTCACTGTCACCATCAGCTAGTTCTATAATATCTGCAGAATTTTTGTCGACTGTCGTGAATCAACAAGTATTGCAAATAGCAACCTGTCTTACCGTCACAGCGAGGTATCTTGGCGATGAGACGGCTCATCAACTCCAGTGTCACGAAAGCTGATGTCATGATTTAGTGAAATTGAAAACAGAAAAGTCGTGACTGACAACCAGTGTGACGTGAGACCTTGATCCAAGAGACAGTTGTTGGTTGATGTGATCTGGTTAAACGTGGTTTATGCTTGTAGCCTAAGCCGAGAGAAATGCTGATAATTTTTATATGACCTGTTTGAGTGACTCTTGCGTGCACTTGGCCTACAACCTCTAGGTTGTTGGTTTTTCACTTGTACATTAATCAAATCATATGAACTTTGTGTTGCTGTTTGTTGCAGTAAAATAATTTAATTGTTACGTGCACGCCTGTAGGCGATTGTGATTGTGATCACCCTGCGTGTCTGTCTGTCTGACTGTCTGTGTCTGTCTGTCTGTACGCAAGATAACGCGTTGACGGGTGTGGACGAAACATGGTAGGCATGGGCAAGGGGTGATTGAGTTTTGGTGTTGATTCTAGATGTGGATCCAGGATCACTTTTCCACTTCCCTTCACATTACGTGATATGTATGAGTTATACCATGTCTGGAGTAGTATAAACCTACACGAGTGTATACCATTACAGACTATACTTATTTGATGACCATTATGCTAGGGTTGTTGCGTTTAGCGCGATAAACTGTTCATATTTGGTCAGGCTTCAGTGGAGTGGGTTATCGGTCGTTATCTCCAGACGAAAGTACCGTCACGAAATAAACTGCTTTAGACTGCCTTCACGGGACCGGAGCGGACCGGACTTATCAATTATCATGCTTCTCGATTTATTTTTAGTTCGTTTTTTCTTTTATTTTTCTGTCTGTTCCGTGTGGTGGACTAAGCTCGCTACACGTCAGCTTTTTACTGCACGTAACATACGTCGTATATGTGCACTCGCCAGAGGCCGCCACCAGGCCAAGGAGTCTGATCGGAAAGGGAAGTTCGCCCACTGACGACGACAGGAGACTTGTTGAAAAACAATTTGCAGGTTTCTAGCTGTCGCGCGTCAGTACAATGCTAACGCGCGATATTGATACAGGAATTCTGTCTACAATCACGAATGTCAATTGGCAATGAGTTCCAAGCAGATGGCGCTGAAACGGCGAAAGCTCTGTCAGTAAATCGGAGATGGATCCGTGGAGTAATGAAGTCGCCTCTTGATTTTGAGCGAAGTCGACTGTCACTACATGGCTTGCACAGTTCGCATAAGTACAACGGCGCAGTTCCACGAGAAACTCGGTATATTAAGACACACAGTTTGAACTTAATGCGGCTCTCGATAGGCAGCCAATGCAGTTCTCTAAGTATAGTGGCTGACTCGGGCTGCTGTGTGGCACATACAACACTAGACGGGCTGCAGTATTCTGTACCCGCTTACCTTTCAACTTTGCAACTTCTTTGTTGTATTTCAAGGGGGTATCATTTGGTGACCTTGATCTTGAAACGGCGCTGCCGACTAGTTTCCACGCGAAACCTGAATATCAAATTGCAGTTTTGCTAGCAGTCTGGACGGGTGGAGTGTAGTGTGACATCATAACAGAGGCCACGTAACGATTGCTATAGGCCTACTGATGAAATCGCGGTCGATGACTGGAGTGCTGACAGTGGCAGCTTTGCAGCAGGAGTTATGTCGCGACAGACCGTCACAGACGCCGTGGCTTCACGGTAAGTCGGCAAATGGAATTTATCAAGGAGATCTTGGGCAGCTTCTCGCGTCTCCATTCGATTACCATCGATTAAGCTACAGATCGATCTGTCTCGCTGCGGTCGACATTGTAAGCAGTGGACCGTATGTTGTAGCAGCAGTCGGCGCCGTTACACACTGCATGGCAACAAAGTCAAATTCGACACGGTCGATTTTGTCGAATTCGACATTGTTCCACTTCGACAATGTCGCACTTTGTCACTTTTGTCACTCAGTAGCAGCAGTTGATCCTCCTATTACGATATCGCACTGAACTCGACCCGTCTTTTGTCGAAACTCGACTACTCGTACGACAACTTATAGGCCTATGAATATTCATCCCTGCCCCGTGGACCACTTGTGCCGATTTTCAGCGAATTCAGTTCATCTATTTTCAAAATATCTTGTTGACAAGTTTGGTAACACGCGGACATGTCGAGCCATGAACAAACGGGCATGTCGGGAACGTATTGCCCGTCTAAACTGGCGGAGGTATGAAAGGCAGCTGCCGCATTGGGAGATTTCATACGTCCACGAACAAATGGTGGCGTCATATAGCAAATATCGATGGTGCTTCCTCGATCAGGATTCACATTACCTTCAACAATCGACTATTTCTTGTTCCACTGTGACTGTCCATGCCTCCAGAAATTTCATAAATGGTTCATCCACAAATTTCTGACTAATCTTGCTCTCAGAGAAAGATAAAAAACAATCCAAAAAAACGGGATGAAAACATTGCCAGTTTGCCTGCTAACAAGTAACAAGCTGGTTATTTCGGTCACGTGACGACTGAACGACCGATGCCTTTCTGGAATCGGCGTCATTGACTGTCGTCGGGTCTCGACGCCTGCTGGACTGTTGGTCGTTGAGTTATCTGTCGGTCACTTGCAACGGACATTTGGAACAGTGAAGTGGACATAATGGCTGCTGCTGCTGCTTCTGGTGGTGGTGGTGGTGGTGGTGCAGCTGGTGATGGCGATGCGAGTGATGAATTAAGCCAGCTGCTGCAGACGAGACAGCTGATGCGATGATCGCTGTCACAGATCGCGGTTTGCTTATTCTACGTCTCACGTGAATACGTGATAGATATCTGCTGTCTGCACTCTGCATTGCCAGGTTAGTGAAATACACTGTGTTCCAAAAAACATGTGACCACATTTTCGATGATAAGTTGAAGCAGAACTATCCGTTTACAAAGATTTTTGGCACACTTATTACCAAGAGTATAGGCCATCGACAGGTATATTTAGTTTCCCACCTCACCTATTT
>Ga0209149_1001546_pt1 | contig 11816 bp, 4 predicted proteins | sample WorMetTyACAVOLI2_FD_187423 | JGI IMG/M metagenome (GOLD analysis project Ga0209149, IMG submission 187423) | Marine gutless worms symbiont microbial communities from Max Planck institute for Marine Microbiology, Germany - Olavius algarvensis... ...
GTTGCTGAAGAAATCGGTGTCGTCATACACACCCCACTCGCTCCCACTCACACCTTCCTACCTTGTCGTCCGGCTTACCCAGAAGCTTGGCGACAATATATCCGTATTGGATGAAGATATTTGCACAAAATTTGGTACACAGATGCAATACGACCATGAGATGACCGTGTGACCAAAAACGGAGCCGGAAGTTAATTTGCATGACGTCAGCAGTCGAACGTCAGGAATGTGGGTCCTTCTGAAGAATTATAGGATATATTTGATCCAAATTTGGCACACAGCTCAAGAAATGGACAACCGTTACCGCGAAATGTGCCAAATTAATTTGTCATGAAAATCCAACATGGCGGCGGCCGCCATATTAAATTTCGAAATATTTCAATATCTCCGAGGCAGACTACGACCAACGACTACAAGATGGCTTTCGGCCTACATGTAGTCGAGAGCGTTAGCGACGACAACAGTTTCTAGTTATCAATGTATGTCATTTGGAATCTTGATACCGAACAGCATCCAGGTTGGATGATCCAACGCCATCTGACTATGGCTGGATACTGGACACAGATGATACGAACCGACACCGTGTGAGCTCCCATGTGCCCCTGCAGATGAACGTCGATGTGTAACTGCAGTGGGCGATGTATTCTAGTGTGCAAATGTGCATCAAACAGCATCCATCGCCACGCACAGAAATGTGTGGCTGTGGCGGTAATGAAGAGCAGTGTGAAGACATTGATCGAGTGAAGTATTGTGTTTCTGACGACGAAGGTAGTCCAGTGCAGAGGAACAGGATTTTTATCGCGCGTCAGCACATCAATGCTGACGCGCCATTATGTCTGTCAGTTAGGTTCCAGTATTGTAGCGAAACGGGTTGATGTATCAGCATACTTTCTTCAGCGTGGTAATCCAATCATTCTAGTACTAAACATTTGCGAAATCCCGACGGAGTTACCTCTCTATGGGAGCGACGAATACAGGTAGGATATATAAATTTCGCGATTTTCTGTCAAATAACCCGCGTAGCGGCCGCCATCAAGGGTGTCACAGATGTGAACAAGTAGCTCTGCTGTCGCAAAGAAGACGCGCGATGCTTCGTGTTTTTCAGTAGTTAGCTTCAACAGTACAAAACGTCGAGTAGAGTCTTTTATTAGCGTAGGCTACAGATTTGTCACTGCGTGCAGTTAAATGCGCTGTTTTATTGTCTTTGGCGTAACGTCGAGGCTTCTTGTCATAAACATTTCGTTGTCTTCTCATACAATCAACACCGCCGCTTACTACCAGCGATGTGTCATAACTTGCGAGACGGTGGCCGTTGACCACCGGCGACCGCGTTTACAACACCTAGTCTGTTGCAGCGTTAACACCGGCAGTCCAGCCAGAATCAGAATCGCGATTTCTGTATACCCCACCTGCATTCGACGCCCCCGTTAGGGGGGGGGCCGTCGGAATATTGCTATGCCATTTGGCACGGAAAAAATAGAATGGCGTGGCTACAACGACAGTGAAACAATTTGATGATATGTTTATTCGTTTTGACACAATGCACGAACGTAACAGACAGACAGACAGACATACACACAGACAGACACCGCATGACGGCACAGGCCGCGCTTATGCATAGCATCGCGCCGCAAAAACTACCCCGTCGTCTTAATGCGAGAGGACGGAACGGCCGCGGAGCGGACGCCAACATTGGTGTCCCATTTCTCCCTCGTAAGAAAAATTCCCCACAGAAAAAAAACTACCCTTCCCCGTGACACTTCTGCTTGCAGCAGCGGCCGCCACCACCGGTGCCCTATGTTTTCTCCTCAGGAAAAACTCCCCGTGAAAATTTACTGTTGTTGCTTTGTGTGCGCTGCTGACGCGCGATCTGTTAGCGACAGCTGAGTTACTTGTTATACGATGTCATAGCATTAAATTAAACGCCCTTTAATGCTTATGTGATTCTGTATTACGAAGTATGGCGATTTCAACTGCAATTTTTATTTTTAATGCACGGTATTTTTTTCCGATAACAGAAAAGTTAGAAAAATGCCCCTCTTGAGATCTCAGCATCCCGCTTCCCCAAACCCAATTCGTGATCGTGGCCTTTGCCCACGCGGGACCCCCAGAAAAATATCTCTCTACAGCTTATATATACGATGCACTCAGTGAACTAAAAAGTCTTGCTCTTAGAGCAAGTATTTAAAAGTCTTTTTACATCTTATCGCCTTAGATCATGTACTTTTAGAGTACAAAATCTAAGCCTTAGATCCTGTACTCTTAGAGTAAATGATCTAAGGCGATAAGATGTAAAAAGACTTTTAATTCTAATTCTCTGGTTTATTGCTGCCATATGTCGTAATAATAAATATATAAATTGTTTGCATCAGTCTCAGACATTTACTTTTAGTCTAATTTGAATAAACGTTGGCGGTCACTATACTGTAATAACTGTGTATACTGTTTTTACTTTTTTATTTTTAAATTCTTATTTTATATTTTTTCGTTATTTTCTCATTATATTGTATGTGCATTATGCATGGGCTGTCTGCCTGCGATTGAAATAAGTGAAATGAAGTAGATGGTGGACGTATTTCAATTTTCTCATATCATCCCTATTCTTAAATCATATACACTGGTTAAAATTAATGAACGCATAAATTACAAGCTCCTCTGACATACAAAGTTCTCACTACTGAATCTTCCTACCTGTATAAACTTATCTCTGTTCAGCCCCTCGCAACACTCGTTCCTCCTCTTCTGTGACCATCTCTCGACCATCTTCATCTTCTCTCGGTCATTTCGTTTAGCATCACCCCATCTCTGGAATCAGCTTCCCGTCTCACTTCGTCAGTCTACTAATCAGTCTCCTTCACATTCACCGTAATTTATTCATGGCAGTCCATGTAAATCATCATCGTTTCTACCCTCCTTAACTCCTCTTTTTTCACTCTCGGCTCAAAACCTTCAGAAGTCTTTCCCACCATAGACTTCTGGTACCTTACCCCTGAACTGCCTTCTCGGACTTAGACTGCTTTTCGGACTTATTATGCTCATCGGTTTGTTACATTTTCTTATCATTATTTTTTAGTTCTAGTCCAGTGTGGTAGACTGAGCTGGCTATCTGTCAGTTTTTTGATTGCACGTTAAACACTTTCGTAATTGTACAGATTCCCTTAAATGTCACTGCATCACATTTGTGATGTAAATGCAAAGCAGTTTTCCATGAGGAAACTGTTTGCGCCCAATTACGAGGGAGACGATTAGATTATCACCTATTGTGATTGAAGGTGCAAGGAGTTCGGCGACGGCGGCAGCCGATTTCTGTTCGTCGTCGCTGACCGTCGTCGTCGTCTTCGTCGTCATCTGCGACGGCGGAACACTGCAGTTCCAGCGTCGATTGCGGAACTGCCACTGACACTCGTCGAGGGCGAGCAAGGCGCCGCGTTTCACGGCCGGTATGTGGTCGGCGTGCAGCGAACAGAGCTTGATTTGCGCGGCGGACGGCGCGACGAGCTCCGGCGGCAACGCCGTGCACAGCGGTCGAGTCGAGCCGAGAACAGACAGCTCGGCCGGACTGCCCACGTGTTTTAGATTCCTGTAACAAGCACGCCAAACTAACATCAATTGCCGCCTGAAGCTACTCCGTTATTTTTTAACCGCCGCTTGCCACAGCGAAAGCGGCTTTACGCGTTGGTGTTGTTTATCTGTTTGTCTGTTCGTCTGTTTTCTGTCGCCAAAATGCGTACAAAACGCGATTTTCTCAAAAACAAAGCAATTTAGAACTACTATTGACGACCGATAGGAAGTCCTACATGGGCTTTTCAAAGAACCCATTCTTGGACCCCTGAAATTCAAGATGGCGGACATCCGCCATCTTGAAAATCGTTAAATCGTCATAATCTCAATATCGTCTGATTTTGATGGAACTGAGTACACAATAGCATATTTAGAACTCGTTGACAGTCATATGATCAAATATTAAAATTTTTTAAATTCAAGATGGCGGACGGCCGTCATATTGAAAATTGTTTTTCGCTATAACTCAGCAGCCGATTGCCCGATTTCAGTTAATTTTTTTTTCGTGGGGAAGCAGTTTTCAACAGAATTTCGGCAGTGGGACAGTTACCAGCGTTCCACAGAACGTTCGGCGACCGAGGGAGTTTCGTATCGGTTCCGAATTCCGATACATTAAATTGTTATTCACGCACTTCGGGTAATGTAAAATTTCTACATAAGCCCTATATCCACCTGGAAACGTTACCACAAAGAACGAGCGCGCGGCAACTGTATTTATACTCCAGAATCCTGTTTATATTGTTGGTCAATCGCACCTTATAGTCGGAGTCAGCTGTTATACTCAGCCACTGATCACAGGATGCGCGGTAGCGCCAGCACTGTGCTAACGGCGACCAGCCAAGTCAATGGGAGATGGCGAATTTTGCCCCCCCCCCCGCCAGAGAATCGAAACCCATGAATTACTGCAACAAAATTCCGCTCAATTGATTAGGTCCGCGAGAGGACCCTCTAAACCAAATTTGGTACAAATCCATCCACTGGGGACTTCTGGGCAAATGGGTGAAATATAATGTTTTTGTGCCTTATTTATTTATTTATTTATTTATACCTTTTTTTCTGAGACTCGCGTACAGGTTAAACCGGTTGATGGACTTTTACGCGCGATAGCTCATTAGACGTGAAATCACGCAAGGATGTGCCTTTTCGGGGTTATAAATCTTAAATTTAATATTAGACCCGCTATTTATCCCCCAAACCGTCAAATTTTGGCCCAAAACCGGACTTTTCGCCTGAAAATGCTTAAAAATGGGGGCGCTCAAGAATAAACTACCCTTATCATCATCGTAGCCCCATAAAAGTTGCATAGTGAATAGGCAAATCAGGGTCGGCGATTCCAAATGACATTTTCGACTAGGAATTTTGACCTCTTGTCCCCATTATCCCCTAAATTCCAAAACTTTTGTATGCAAATATTGCTTTTTCGCTTCAAACACACTGTTCCCGTCGTCACACATGCACTTGTGGTACAGAATTTTTACACCACTTAGGTTCGGGATTAGCTTACCAAACAACAACGTATAGGCCTTATTTCTGCAACCGTTGAAGGTAGCAACTTCAAATTTGGTACACAACTTGGGGTTTGGGACTAGCTTACCAAAAACAACGTTTAGGACCAAAATTGGCGGGGGGTCTGGGCTAGGGGAGCATCCAAAAAATAGGACCCTCTATACGTATTTCTGCAACCTTTGAAGCTAGCAGCTTCAAATTGGTACACAACTTTGGTTCGGAACTAGCTTACGAAAAAACAATGTTTAGGACCTAAATTAGCCTGGGTCTGGGCCAGGGGAGTATCTGAAAAAAATTTGTGACCCCCTATATATTTCTGCAACCGTTGAAGGTAGCAACTTCAAATTTGGTACACAACTTTGGTTCGGACTAGCTTACCAAAAAACAACGTTTAGGACCAAAATTGGCGGGGTCTGGGCCAGGGGATCATCCGAAAAAATTGGGACCCCCTATTTATTTCTGCAACCGTTGAAGCTAGCAACTGAAAAATTGGTACACAACATGAGTTCAGGTTTATCTTGCCAAACAAGTTTTAGGACCAAACTAGGTAGGGTCTGAATTAGGAGAGTACCACTCCCCTCTCTATTATGATGATGATGCAACTGTGTATTCTACGTGCCATCAAAAACTGACGGGCACCCAAATTAGTCTACTAAGTGGGATCAAACAGAAAATTTAAGTGGAAAAGACTAAAAACTGATCAGTACGATCAAGTCCGGTTAGGACGAATGAGTCTTGAAGGCAGTCCAAAAAGGCAGTTTTGCTGTAATAACTCAGAAATGTAATAAAACTGCAAATATAAATGTAAAAAACTGCAGTTTACACACAAGTTAACGGCGAGTGACACATCTAAAACTGCAAAAAAATTACAAAAAGGCGATATTACTCAGCAGCACATTGACATTTAGACGATGTGCTGGTGGGTAATATCACCTTTTTGTGATTTTTGCAGTTTTAGATGTGTCACTCGCCGTTAACTTGTGTATAAACTGCAGTTTTATTTACATTTATCACTACTATAGACACCAATGAATGCTAACAGTGTTTGTTTTAGCCTTATGCTGCCACCTGGCGAATGAATTCTCAAAATCGTCGTGACGTTTGTTCTGCGCCCAGCTTTGTCCGATTAATATTGTTACTGTGCGATGCATAAGCACAAGCAAGCACAAAGCACATAAGCGTGCAGTGTCTGTCTGGCTGGGTGTTTGGCTGGCTGGCTGGCTGTCATGTTCGTGTATTGTGTCGAAACGGCTAGATACGGCCATGGTTGCTACATGAATGCGAATAGGAAACTGCACCCAAGCTTTTGAATGGTACCGTACCATTTTCAATAACCTTGAACGACCCATAACCTATATTTCAAGGTCACAACAATATTCGACGCTGAATATTTTTAACGACAAGGAGCATCGCGCGGTCTAACTTGTCGTTCGTCCGTACTTTCGTCCGTCCGTTTGTTTAATACCAGTCTGGTGATCACAATAGGCTATTTTGAAAACGAATGAACCGATTTTGCCGCAAGTTGGCAGACGTGGTCGAAGATCAAGGTCACACGACCCATAAAGTAGGTTTAGTTAATACTGTTAATAAAATAAACATTGGTGATTAGCCCCGCAGTTCAGAGATGACACGAGATCAATAGCCCCAGATCAGTGACATTTTATTTCTATGGCCCTTTATCTGTGGTAGTATAGCCAAGTATGGGCAGGCCCGTATTAGCGGGGTGCTATGGGTGCTACATCAGTATTGAAAGGTCCGCAATTTGCATATATAAGTAGTATAAGCGCGTTAACTGCACAGGTATATCTGTCAGACGTGCCCACATTCTGGAATCAGCAGACGGAGCTTTAATTCGACCCTAGGCGTAGAATAGACGAGTGTTTTCGTTGCAGCAATTATTAACCAAGATCATTTTCCACGCGAGATGCTTCGGAAGCAGGTGCGACCGGCGCTGTGTGTGGTCTGTGACAAATCAGTCGTAAAGCCTACAATGGACATGGACATGCACCTGACACATGGCCAAGCTTTTGAGTTTGTGCAGTCGGCGGGAAACAGCAGTCACGAAAAATTTTGCCCATTAACTTTACGGCGATAGGCCTATGTTGCAGTAGCCTCCTTTAACGGCAATTAAATTTATTGCTGAATAATTCTCGCTAAAGTATATATACACTAAACGATTTTGCAGGAGTGCTAAACGACGGACTTGCTATGGCTTATGGGGTCTTCAGACCACAAACCCTCTATATCGCTGTCCCGAGTTTACTCTCCTCGAGGTTGGCAACCGACATGCTGCTGACAAACCAAGCGAGGCTACAACATACCTTCTTCACGGAGGTAATAACTATAAAATGTAGTCTTATAAACTCGATGAAAATAGTATTGCCACTAATTTCCAAATGCCAAGAACTAACACAGTGAAAACGTCAAAGGTTTGTCAGTCGGTCCGTCCGGGACAACACCTACAACGAAAGAATGGAAGGGTGCAAACAGTTCAAATGCTGTATTCGCATTCCCCGTGACACGCGTAACTCGCTATACATTCGAGGTAAAGCGCTTAAAATGAATCTCAGCCAGCATGCCTCATAAGTCTCAAAAATATTGTGCTACAGCTTAAACAACGTGGCCGTACGATTTCCAAACATTACGGAAATATCCCCCTCAAAATATCACGTGCCCGAACGCAGTCAAAAACAAAAAGCTCAGCTGTTGCAGAGAGGCCGCGCAACGCTCCATGTCGCTGAAAATTTTGCTAAGTCACTCAAAGTCACTCAAAGTTATTAGAACTTACGCCGTTGAGTACGGTGTGTGCAAGTTCTCTTATTAGTATTCCATTGTAACTATGTCTATATATTTGTACCGTTTCCGAGATAATGTCGAATAATGGCGTGACCTTGAAATCTGGTTACGGGTTGTTTAAGGTCATTGAAAATGGTACCGCATGCGTATTCGATAGATCGCATACGAGTTCCTATTAGCGTTCCACAGTAACTGCGGCTACCAGAAGTTGAAAAAGTTTGAGTATATGTGTATTCGTTTCGACACAATACACGAACGTGACGGGTAGACCCACATACGGGCAGAGAGAGACAGATACCGCGCCGTGGCATATCCGCACTGTGCATAGCGTCGCGCGGTACAAATTGAAAATGACAAAAATATTAAACTTTGTAGAAGGGCTGCTGCAACTGATTTGAGAATCTTTATTCACCACATTTACTGCTCTGGGAGGAGGGCATATCGTCTTGGCTATCACTAACGCCTTACCGTTGATTTGAGACGGGCCCAATTCGACACGACTAGTATAATGACAGACCGACAGCGTCCACACAAAGAGGACGCGAACTCCTAACAATGAATAAGAGACGCGCACAGCTTGTGTTCCAGGTAATTAGACGATACGTGGTTGTTGTCGCGACTTTCATCTCTCGTTCTGCGTTCTTTGATTAGTTCGTTCTTGCTCACTGGCGAACGTGATGCGTATTGGCCAAAGCTGGGCAAATGTCGTTTTTTAATTCGGTCGTAATATCGAAATGATCGTTTCGCTTATACCCACTGCGAATCAGGAGAGATACAAAATTCCCCCGTATCCCCACCAGAACAAAAAAGTATCAGTCCTTTCTATCGTATGCCCTAGCCCACTATCAGACCTAACAATATCCAGTCCCAATCATTATGATTGTATTGTATTAATCATTGTTTTATATTATTGGGTTTTATTATTTTATTATTGTATCTTGTTTTCACCTCTCTTTAGCCTCATGGCTACTATTTTCTAATAAAGTTCAGTTCAGTTATACGCGTTCATACATACTAGAAAGCATCCGGGATTAAATTAGGTTCTTATACATGGATTCATTAAGCAAGAAAGGGCCGACAGTCTGTAACGAGTTGCAGTAGTGTGATAAAGAAGATAGTAGAACTATTAGGCTTACAACGCACACAATGACATAAAACAGTGAATATCGGTATCGATTAATATCACGTAAGGCCCTAGACTTTAACAATGAATTTTTAATCCCGACACCCTTGTAAATGTACATCTCGATCGTGTTTCAGACGAACACTGTACAATGTTAATTTTGCCGATTTGGGAAAAACAGTCAATATGGTCAGTTGAAGACTATGATGCGGAACGTTACTACGTTACGTTCGGCTTATGGCATGAGCCGTCCGTCTGTCGTCTGTCTGTCGTCTGTTGTATGTAACTTTCATGCGCCCTGCTTAGAGGTTTGAACTTTTCAGCAATATTTTTGCGCAGCCTAATAGCTCAGGGACTTGGACAGTTTGCATTAAAATTTTGGGCAAAAATTCGAAGGCGACTGTACGTGCAAGTTAAATACAAGCGGGTATGAAAATTAGCGTTTTTCGACGAATATCTCGTTTTATTTCGAAAACAGTACAAGATACGGCCATAATTACAATAAAAGACTAGGACTCCTATGCGATCTATCGAATGATGCAATCTCCAGTGACATTCAATGACCCCTAACATAGCTTTCAAGGTCATGATATTTCTAACGTCAAAAAACTCAAAAATGGTACACGATATAGCTATAGTTACAATGTCAGACTAATAGAAAGTCGTATATGGTCTATTGAATGGCATCATTTTCAATGACCTTGAATGATCCTTAACCCGGATTTTCAAGGGCACGCAATTATTCGACGTTTAATATTTCTACTATCGCTAATATCGTTCTTTAGGTTATTATTACTAAGGACTAAAAAGCCCACTATGCTGACTGACAGGGCGTAACGTTCGGCTATCTAATCTACTGTCCTTGTTATCTTTCTGTGATAAAACGTGTTATGTAGGCGCTGTCAATGTTGTTTCACCACCTTTCCATGCTGCTCGTTTTGAATGTATAGGCTACTTTGTCATCTTTTTATTTTAGAACAAAATAAGTGATGATTATGACGATAATGATGGTGATGATGATTATGACCACAATGATGCCGACTTTTAAATTATCTCCACTTATATTACGCGTTGTGTTGCATATATTAGGCCTACCGTAAGACGATCTTTCTTAAGAAGCTCGATGAGCATGGGTAGGCCTGAACCAACGACCGTCGGCTGTATACATGTAGTATCGTATCTTTTGCAGCCTTTCTGTACATACGTTACGTAACGCCTGAGTGCAGGAAACGTGAATGCGCCGCTGCAGTACGCAATTTGCTACGGAACTCCACGATATCTGATGACTCACGTAGTCTAGAGGATATGAACACGTCGGATAATATGACCACCTTTTATCACTGTAATGTGCATCATCTATAGCGACGCCCTTGCGTTTTCTGAAAAATTACGCGTTATTGTTCGATCTCCGTGCAGGACTAAAATGCATATAGTTATTTCTTGCCACTAGAAATTCTTCAGAATTTATTAGCGAGCGTTATGTGGTACGCTTCGCTATTGAGATCACTTTTCCGTCTGTCTGTCCGTCTGTCTGTCTCGCGGTTTAGCTGTGAGTTAATAGAGAACGTTTTGCATAATCTATTGACACAACTTGCTAGCCAGGCATCTGGTTCGTTGTGAAAAAAGCGCGAAAATATCTGCAACCGTTTTCTTTCCAGGGAAAGGGGGTTGCAACACAAGGAAGTATGAAAATCGCAATTGTCGACCGATATATCGTACTATGTCGAAAACGACACAAGATATGGCTATAGTTACAATGGAACACGAATAGGAACTCGTACGCCAGCTATCAAATGGCGCCACTTCCAATGACCTTGAACGACCTCTAACCCTGATTTCAAGGGCACGACGCAGAATGTCTCAGAAACGGTACAAGATGGAGACACGGTTACAACAGAATACTAATAGGAACTTAATAGGAACTTACACACGCTTTACTGAACGGTGTAAATGCGAATTACCTTGAATGACTTCGAGTGGCAGAAATATTTTCAACGACACGGAACAACCGAGCATCGCGCGGCCTCTTTGCGACAGCTGAGCTTTTTGTTAAACTAACAATTATTAATTCATTTCGGCTTCGAATTTCTTGAATTGCTGCACGAAAATTATAAATAATATATTGGTTAGATAATATTATTGGTCACATTTTATTTATCAAGTCTGCTTTTGAAACACTTTAGCGTGTTAGCTGACGAAACATAACTGGCTATAGAATTTCACATGTTGATAACTTTATTGGTCTAATAAATTTACATAAGTCATATTCAGGGTTACAGTTAAGAGTTAGTCGATCCACCGATATCATTGATCTTATCCTAACGCCAGCTGTCTTGCTGGGCTTCTTCTTCTATCAAATTGTGTACATATACACCGTGTCCGGAAAAATGGACCGACAGTATGTTGACCATAATTTTGACAGATTTAGACAACTTTTCACAATTTTTGGCACAAATCATCCTGACATTCTGGCGACTGAAACATTGTAACAAAAGTCCCATCAATACTTGCACGACACTCTGTAATGATGACGTAATTGTGTATCTGTGTGTCCGTCACACTTTCTGTCAACTCGCCTACAGGTCAGACCCCTCAACGGATTTTTACAGTTGATAGCTTAAAAGACGCGGATTTACGCAAGGATGTGCCTTTTGGGGGTCTCGATGATGATTGATCACATTTAGGGGTCGAAAGTCCCCCAAAACCCCCATTTTGGGTGCAGTGGTCCAGTTGGTAGAGTATCGGACTCGTAACCAAGAGGCTGCGGGTTCGACTCACACCCGGTCCACTGCAAGCAACCTTGAGCAAGTTGCTAACCTACTGTGTGCTC
>Ga0209149_1001547_pt1 | contig 11816 bp, 6 predicted proteins | sample WorMetTyACAVOLI2_FD_187423 | JGI IMG/M metagenome (GOLD analysis project Ga0209149, IMG submission 187423) | Marine gutless worms symbiont microbial communities from Max Planck institute for Marine Microbiology, Germany - Olavius algarvensis... ...
TGCATTTAAGTATGGGTTCTGTACATCAGTTCATACAATAGATGTAATAGCTGAGAAAGCTGATAGAAGCTTATTCGCCAAAATGGCTGGAAGTCAACACTGTCTCCACACCTTGTTTCCCGATATTAAACCATACAGTTGTCGTCTTAGACCAAAAGGACACGCCTACAAACTACCTGCATGTAGTCGTGATTTATACAAGAAATCATTTGTTCCAAGGTGCATGTTTAGATATAGTTAATATCTTGCTACGGTAGTTAATATGCATATTCTGTATTTGTTCTCCCATTGTGTCTCGTTTGCATTGCTGATCATTGACTTCATTGTAATTTTACATGTACGTTTGATACGTGTTCTATTAAAGATCAATCAATCACTATTGATTTTTCCCTCCCTTTTCCACAAAACCGTTGAAGTTTATGTGCAAATGGTAAATATGAAAAACAGCGGAGCTTCTTGCAATACCGGTATTAGTTCTTACGGGAAACGTAAAGCAGATCACTGAGATCAAGGTAACTTAGGTAAGTCTGTATAGATAGGGCCTATTACTTGGCAATGTCTATATCTGTATTCATTTTGCAAGTCATAGGTCAAGGTCACAGAGTCATAAATATCTTTCGTCCAACGGCGTCGGCAAGCACCTGCACCTCTATAGAGTTATTATGTTTTATTTTAATGTCATGTTAAAATCGGTAGAACGAACACAGACCAGTGCATTCTCTCTCGTTGGCCTCGTCGCATGAAATGCTGTCCTTGAATACATCTACATCGCCGTAGAATTAAGAGCAGCTTCTAATTACTTTAATTATCATTTTAACGTGTACAAATAGTTATTTTATTTATAGATTGAATGACTGTACACCGTAGGACCGGCCTGCGATCAGTTTGCTGCAGCAGCATTTTGCTACGTGCTGCTGCAGTGCCAATGAAATTCAATAAATTTATTTATGGTTCACGGCTGCTGTTGTTGTTGCTGCTGCTGCTGCTGCTGATGATGATGATTGACATGTGTTTACCTGTCCGGCTTCCTAGAATAAAGACAAACGAGAAAGACGGACTGCAACGTCTGTTGGTCAGACTTGCAGAAAGTAGGCTACTCGTAACGGCGTAACAAGGCATCCGTATATGTGAGCTCGGTGCAATTACAATTCTACGCGCCACTCCCATAGTCTTTATCAGTTGTTAAGGCTGTGCATTTGAGTGCAGTTCCAAGAAAATATCAATTATTTTTGGCGCCCGGGACATTCCGCCTCTTGCTCTTGCTCCCCCGTTTTTTACGCCACTGGCACAGTTAGCTCACAACTTTACAAGTAACTAAAATTTCTACCGAAGTTCAACTCAGACAACAAACATACAAGTATGAAATACGACAAGTCTATTTTGGCCTATTATACGACATTTCTTCATCGAGTGTCGATAATGTTGGAAGACGTAATGTTAAACTCTCAAGTATATATTTTTGGACAATGACATTTGGTCACAAAATATGTTAGTATACAGTTAGTTCTTAAATGAAAGTGGACACACTTGGGGGCTTTGTATGTATAAAATTGGTCCTTAAGATCTAGCTTCCTTTTCATGGATTAAATAAAACACTGACAGTTGATAGACATTCGGACCTGGAAGCTGATTGGTCGAGCATCGACAGCCGCCGCCAGGGGACCTACCATCGTCAGCGCCAGAAGCATGGCTGTCTCGTTGCCAATCGGCAAGTCGACCCACGATTTCATAAGTCCAGAGAGCTTTGCATCATGTTGGAATAGACACTTCTGGCTTTGCTGCAATTAAACAAGCTGAACGACAGTGACGTGTTGTGCACAATACACCAATTTAAAATTATTTTGGACGCCCGCTCAGCGTAGCTTGAGCGAAGTCCATGTTATGTTTTGCGAATGTTATTTATTTATTTTTTATGGCCGCCTTATGCTGCGGCCCAGGTTAACGGAGGTTCGCGAAACTTTTACACGTGGTGGACCTAGAGTGTGAATAGAGAAGTTACTACTTGGATTTTTTCCTGGTCCTCTTTAAACTACAGGGTGGGCCAAAAAGTGACGAAATTTGGCATATTTTCAGACCCCGCCCGCAAACTTTCTGCTCTCACGCCCGAACGCGGCAGAATATTGTAATTCTGAAAAAAAACTTGTTAAACACAGATGGTTGCTCTACACATGTGCCAGGTTTGGTGAACTTTGGCCTACAAACCCATGAGATCCACGCGTCATAATGACATGGGTGAATAGCCTGGGACATGTTTTATTTCCATTCGCTAGATGGCAGCACAACCACGCGCAAACGCCGCTACCTTGCGAGACCTCCATGACACGTGCCTGGGCAGTGGCCACAGCCCGTCGCCTGTCGGCAGGGCTGACTGTATGTGTCTACATGGACGTCCATGCCTACGGCCTATATAATCTCTGGTCCATGCGTCTGACTCCCGTTCGCTGCCGTGTGCTGCTACACTCTCTTCTACGGTACCTACTGATGATGCCTGTAGCTCGTCTAGTCTGTCAACGACCGTCATCAACGCCGCGTCATCTCGTCTGCTGGATTATTAGTTATTTTTCTGTGTTCGACATTTTGGTGGTTTGATATACTGTTGTTTGGATCCGTTGTATTCTTGTCTCCCGCCCGAACTTCGTAGAATAGGATAATTCTAAAACAACTACATTGCTGCCGTCGGCTAAATGTACGCGTCCACTCGATCTTCCAAGGTCGAACTGGCTGCGGCGGGCGTCCATCCGGTTGGCATGATATCGTCACATGCCAGCGTCCAGTTAAAATTAAAATTACCGGTAGGGGCCTACGCATAAAATAACCGTTGCGAATATCTATGAGATCTTTTTTATACATAGAGAAAAGAGACCCAGTTATGAAAGAAACAGACAACGTGAGACTCGCCCTGTATCTATTGACTGTGTTTCTGAGCAAACAACTGAAAATGGATCCGGGGCAAAGCCCAAGCTGAAATTAAAATTGCGTTCGTCTTAAGCATAAAAAGATTATCTCATGGTAGGCCTATGTCGTGACGTCTTTAGCTTGGGCATTTTGCTAAAGAAGAGAATTAAAATTTGCACTAAAATATTTTTTGGTGGATATATGAATAACTTCAGGGCACCATGTCCCTGCTGACTTCAGTTGCGTCCATTTCTTTTAAGCTAGTAACTACGCGTGCCAAGTACATCGAGTAAGTACACTTGCCTTTCCGACATACGGATAAACTTGTGCAGTGTTAATGCCATCGTTAACCGTTACGTAGTCGAACGCCCATTGAATAACTCCGCCTTTGCACCCGTCTGCGTCTGTAAAATGTGACACATGTTGGAGTATCAGCAGTGTGATAGTGATGATAATGATAATCATAACCGTAATGATGATGATGTTCTTACATTTTTACTGCGCGACGCGTATGCATAGCGCGAACTATGCCGTGGCAAGATGTCTGTCTGTCTGTCCGTCCGTCTGTCTGTCCGTCTGTCACACGCCGGTCTTCTGTCTAAACGGTTACACATATCCTCAAAGTTTTTCACCATCGGGTAGCCCATCATTCTAGTTTTTCCGTACCAAACGGGATGGCAATATTCCGACGGGGACACTCCTAAAGGGGGCGTCTAATGCATGGGGGTATGAAACAAGTAGCTCTGCTGTTGCAGAGAGGCCGCGCGATGCTTTGTGTCCGTCAGTAGTTAGTCTCAACAAAATAATAACTCGTGCGGAATCTTTTATTATCGTTATTTAGGTTTCAGATTTACCACTGCGTAACGTTGTCTTCGGCGTAACGTTGAGGCTTCTCGTCATACACTTCGTCGTTGTTTCCCACCATCAACAAACTGTTCCGCTTACCAGTGACTAGTGTTATAAACTCGGCATGGCTCGTCGCAGCTAAGTGTTGTGCACTTGCCGCTGGAACACTTCACAGCACGCAGTGAAGCCAGATATTGGCCCAGAATCGCGATTTCTGCTTACCACATCTGCATTCGACGCCCTCGTTAGGGTGGGCGTGGTTCCCCTCAGAATACTGCCATGCCGTTTGGTATAGAAAAACTAGAATGGTGTGGCTACCCGACGGTGAAAAAAATTTGAAGATATGTTCATTCGTTTTGACAGAATGTATGAACATGAGACACACACAGACAAACACACACACAGACACACACCACATGACGGCATAGGTACGCTTACATAGCATCACGCGGCAAAAATCACGATTTTCGACCAATATCTCGCTTTATCTCGGAAATGATGCAAGATACAGCCATATATACTATGGAACGCAAATAGAAAACCGCACTCAAGCTTTCGAATGGTACCAGTTTGAATGATCTTGAACGACCTCTAACCCAGATTTCAAGGTCACGATATTATTGAACGTCAAATAACTCAAAAACAGTACAATATAGAGCTATATTTACAATGGCGAACCAACAGAAAGCCGTATATAGTCTATTGAACGGCGCCATTTTCAATGGCCTTGAACAACCCCTAACCCAGTTTTCGAGATCACGCTATAGTTTGACGTTGGATGTCTTATAAACGGTTAAAGATACGACCATAGTAGTACTATGGAAGGTGAATAGGAAACCGTACCTAAGCTTTCGAATGGTAGGCCTACCAGTTCGAAGTTCGAATGATCTTGAGTGACCTCTAACCCAGATTTCAAGGTCATGATATTATTCAACGTCAAATAACTCAAAAACGGTACAAGATAGAGCCATATTTACAATGGCGGACCAAAAGAAAATCGTATATGATCTATCGAACGGCGCCATTTTAAATGACCTTGGAATTACTGGTACCCCGGTTTCAAGGTCATGCCATTCTTTGACGCTGAATATCTCAGAATACAGACATAATTTCAACTAGAAATCAATATGCATCACCTCCGCGGGGCAATGCAATACCGACAGGCCCCTATTGTGCGATTTTGACGAAATTTTGTGTCATTGATAGATTCATATAAGTCAGTCCGTTCTCTTGTGAGTAAAATTTTAACCTTATGGGCATAGAAACGTGGGCTTAAGTAAGTTAGTTAAAAATCACGAAAATTTAGAATTTTTAGTAAAAATTTCCTCCTAAGGGACAAATCCCCTGAGCGATTTTTACAAAATTAGGCGCGGGGAGAGTGTCCCAGGTCCGTAGCCTCTTGCCGAACTACACGGTTGTGGCTTTAAAAATGTGCGCTTACAGGCGCCAAAATAGCCGAAATTGCTAATTTTTGGTATATATTTGCCCTAAAGGGGTATATCCCCTTAGGCGATTTTTACAAAATTTTGCATGGGGAGGGACTCCCAGGCCCGCACCCTCGTGCCAAATTTAACCATTGTCACTTTTAAAACGTGGGCTTACAGCCCCCAAAATCACCGAAATTCGTAATTTTTGGTATAAATTTGCCGAAAAGGCAAGCGATTTTTTAAAATAAAATTTGGCTTGGGGAAGGGAGTCCCAGGTCCGCATCTTTGTGCCAAATTTGATCGTTTTGGCATAAAAATGTGGGCCTACAGCTTCAAAAATCCCGCAAAATCGCAATTTTGGTATAAATTTGCCCCTAAGAAAAAAGTTAGGGGTCCAAAGAAAAAAAATAAATATAGGTGCACAACTACAGACCTTCCTCTATGCATGACACCATAATTGTTTTGAAAATTACACTGCTTCATAGTGTTTCCGTTATCACAAACTTCGTCATTCCAAAGCGTGACAAAAAAACAGACAAAAAAATCACACGTTTTCGTCTACAGCCGGCGCGCGACCCACGATCCCCACCATACTAACTTGGCATGGTGATAGAGGAGGTCCGTCCCATTTTTGCATCCCGATAACTTTTTTTGATCCGATCAGTAGTTTCGTCGCTAGGGGCTTTTGAAATTTTAAGGGAAAATGCCCCCACCGCGGGAAAATGCTTATAACTTGGTTGTTTAAATCCCGAAAGCAACCAATTTAAAAACTTAAAAGATACCCATATTGACGCCTAGTTCCGAAATTTGTTTTCCCATATTGCGTTATATTAGATAATCTTACTAAATCGCGATGTAATGAAAAAACCTTATAATGACATCACATGATGTGCTACAGAGTATAGGCACACGGCGACACAGAACGGCAATACGGCATCTATACAGAATCAATGACCTAAGTAACGTGCTATTTCATTATGAGCGACTGGCAATTTTTTTAAAATGAACAGCATTGTACATGTCTCTAAATCTAGGCTAAACAAAAGACTATTCTACAATGAGAGAAAAAAAGAGACACTGAGTGACAAATCCGTCAATATTTGGCAAAGTTATAGTTAAAATAAGGTGTCTCCCTTTTGAATCACGGTGTGTCGCCCGAGTGACCCGGCGAGATGAGGGATGATGTAAGACTGTCGTTTGACATCGTGTCTCGTCTTTTTAGTGCAGGGAATAACCGTCAACGCCGAAAAAAGAGACGACGTCCAAAAACGATCTCACGACATCGTTTCTCGTCTCGTCAATAAACACCTTAAGGATCGTCGACAAGAAGCAAAATGCTGACCGAGTGGAGGAGAACAGTCAATAATGTTCTGTGTGGAGAGATTGTGAAGTTCTCCAGTGATGTTATACAGTTGAGCTTCTAATGCTCCACAGGCAGCGAACGCCCAGCAGGATGCGCAGCTACCCTGATCATCAAGTACATTAACTACAACACTACCAGTTCTTGATAAAACATTTTGTCTTCAGCCAGATAAAGTTGGAATCATACTACTGAACCATTATTCGAACCATGCCTACAGACTTACTGTTGATGTGCGTGGTTAGGGACTAGACGTGTATTCTCGTCCTTAGATGGTGCGTGGTGAACGATGTGTGGTTTGTTGCGCAACTCAACGTGTACTGTACATATGTAAATAAACTCTTCATATATTTTGACGCGTTGTTGATCGTATCCGCAACTCCGCCACATGGAACCATTAGCAATGGACAACACGCCACTGTCAATTGATGCGACCGCATCTAGAGGACCACGGACGCCCTGGAGTCCTGAACGCACCATTGTCCGCCCGCCTGGAAAGAACCCCGAGGAAGAACCCATGCTAGTCGGCGCAACTGGAAGGCGGGGCGCGACACAACTACAGAGTGAACAGTAATATTACTGTTACCTGATTAGAGACTGGAGTCACCCATCCGGACGCCGTCCAGTTGAGCGTCGGAGGCAAGTACTCCACCGGTGTTGTTTCGTTCAACCAGTGGCTAGTTTCCGTTTTGTGCGAAAATATGCCCAGTGAATACCTCGGCGGCACGAGGCGTATCGTGGGAAGTACTGTGCCGAGCAGTGCTGTGTACTCGTCGTCAAACTATGCCAGTCATTGACATACTGTTCCACACTCTCAATACAAGAAATGAAACAAGCTGTAGTGCAAGGCACAACGAACCTTGCCCTGTCAGCGCTTTATCCACATTCTCTCGTTTAGTCGCATTCGCTAGGTTTCGTTACTTAATATTAATTTGCCTCATTTTTTGTCATAGCGATGTGCATTTTGGCCAGATTTTGCCCACATTTATCTGCATGAACCCAGTACTATTGCCGAAAGTTTCATGATGACAGATGCATGCAACCGTCTTCGCGTAATCGGGCTAACAAACAAAGTTACAGGCGCAGGCGACCATTAACAATACAGAGCAAGGTAGTTACATGAAAGTCCTTTATAATGACATGACACAGAAACCAGCATTAAAACGGAAACTTGCAATGAAATGAAACAAACTTGCAATGTTATTTTGGCAGACCAACCGCGACATGCACTGCCGTAGTTATCTATTGTTGCGTATAACCCTTGCAAGATAATTTCTGTTACCATTTTGCTATCCGTGTTTGGCTGTTGTTAATTTCCATGTTTATTTTCACTGCATTATAAACAATAAGCTAAGCTATCGCAGAGAGGCCGCACAATGCTTCGTGTCATTGAGTATTTCACCAAGTCACTCAAGATCATTGGAAATGAAAATCTTGAGTACGGCGTAAATCCCTAGTAGTATTTCGTTCTAACTATGTATCTCGTACCGTTTCTGAGATATCCAGCGTTAAATAATGGCGTGACCTTGAACTCCGGGTTTAGAGTCGTTCAAGGTCACTGACAATGAGGCCATTGACAATGGCGCTGTTCGATAGACCATATAATTTTTCTATTGGTTGGCCGTTGTAAGTATAGCTCTATCTTGTACCATTTTCGAGTTATTTGACATTGAATAATATCGTGACCTTGAAATCTAGGGTAAGGGTCGCTCAAGGTCATTGGAAATGGCATGATTCGAAAGCTTGGACACGGTTTCCTAGTCGCATTTTGTAGAAACTATGGCCGTATCTTTAGCAGTTGTGAGATACTCAGCATCAAAGAACGGCGTGACCTTAAAACTGCGTTAGAGGTTGTTCAACGTCATTGAAATTGGCGCCGTTAGACAAACAATGCACGACTTTCTACTGGTTCGCCATTGTAACAATACCTCTGTCTTGTACCGTTTTTGAGTTATTAAGCCGCCGCTCGCGACAGCGAGAACGGCTTAGTGCATTGACGCTGTCCATCTGTTCGTCTGTCTGTCTGTCGTCAAAATGCAAAACACGCGATTTTCTCAAGAACTAAGCAATTTAGGGCTATGGTCTCTATTGACGACCTATAGGAAGTCGTACAAGGGCTTTTCAAAGAACCCATTATTGGACCTCTAAAATCCAAGATGGCTGAGATCCGCCATCTTGAAAATCAACATGACGTCATTTTTATCTGCTGAGTGTGGTCCGATTTGTGCGGGATGACATGTCGACTGCGGCGATATGGTCAAAATCCATACAAGATGCAGAAATCCAATATTATGGCAGACGTTTGGGTGAATTCCATGCATGTCATCCCAGAGTCACCTCCCACATTCCAGAGTACTGCCACCTGGCGAATTCAATGTGATAATCCCAGACTTACGTGTTACATTACAGGGTGCTGCCACCGGGCGAATTCAACGGCATGTCATCCCAGAGCCACGTATTACATTGCAGGGTGCTGCCACCTGGTGAATTCACTGGCATTTTTTTCAGAGCTACATGCCACATTGCAGGGTGCAGTCAACTGGCGAAATCAGTTTCATGATCGTGCCACATTGCAGGGTGTAATAATTCCATCCGCCATATTGAATATCGTTTTTCGCTATATTTTATTTTTTAATGCGGTTTCAGCTTTGACGAGGGGCGGCTTTCGTATTGTCTCCGATACACTTGTTTGTTTTTCTGTCTGTCGCCAAAATACAAAAATGCAATTTTCTCAAAAACTAAGCAATTTAGAGCTATGGTGTCTATTGACGACCTATAGGAAGTCGTACATGGGCTTTTCAGAGAACCCATTACTGGACCCCTAGAATCCAAGATGGCTGGGATCCGCCATCTTGAAAATCGACATGACGTCATTTTTTTCTGCTGAGGGTGGTCTGATTTAGATAAAATTTCGCAGACTGGTGCAGAATGACTTGTCGACTGCGGTGATACGGTCAAAATCGAAACCAGATGTAGAATTCCAATATGGCGGACGTTTGGGCGAATTACATGGCATGTCATCCCAGAGCCACCTGACACATTGCAGGGTGCAGTCACCTGGCGAAATCAATGTCGTTATCGTGCCACATTGCAGGGTGTAATAATTCCATCCGCCATATTGAAAATCGTTTTTCGCCAAAATTTATTTTTTTAAATGCAGTTTGGGCTTTAACGAGCGGCGGCTCTCGTATCGTCTCCGATACACTTGTTTGACGTTGAATAATATCGTGATCTTGAAATTTCGGTCACTTAAGGTTATTCAAAGTAGTACCATTCAAAAAGCTTCGGCTTAAGTAAGTAAGTAAGTAAAAAGTCGATTTATATAGCGCATCATAGTAACTGTGGCTCTGTCTTATATCATTTGTGAGATAAAGATAGATATTGGTCGAAAATCACGATTTTTACCAATAAGTCGCTATATCTCGCAGACCATACAAGATAGCGCCATAGTTATTATAGAAGGCGAATAGGAAACCGCACCCAAGCTTTTAAATGGCATCAGCTTCAATGACCTTGAGTGAACTTTAAGCCAGACTTCAAGGTCACGATATTATTCAACGTCAAACAACTCGAAAACGGTACAAGATAGAGCTATAGTTACAATGGCGGACCAACAGAAAGTCATTATGGTCTATCAAACCTTGCCATTTTCAATGACCTTGACGACCCCAAACCCAAATTTCAAGGTCAGGTTATTCTTTGTCGCTGAATATCTCCGAAATGGCTAAAGATATGGCCATAGTTACTGTGGAAGGCGAATAGGAAACCGTACCCAAGCTTTCAAATAGTACAATTTTCAATAACCTTGATTGACCTCTGACCCACATTTCAAGGTCACGATAATATTCAACGTCAAATGACTCGACTAATAGTAAGTCGTGTGTGATCTACCCAATGGTTCCGTTTCCAGTGACCTTGAGTGACCCTTAACCTAAATTTCAAGGTCACGGGGTTATCTTAGATACCCTCGACGTATTTTGTGTGCAGCTGACGCGCGATCTGTTTGCGATAGCTAAGTTCTTGTTTCATACCCCTCTTGCATTCGATGCCCCGTTAGGGGAGTCCCCGTCTGAATGTTGCCATACCGTTTGGTGTGGAAAAACTAGAATGATGTGGCTACCCGATGGTTAAAAAAGTTTGAAGATATGTTTAGCTATTTCGACAGAATACCGGCGTGTGACAGACAAGCAGACGGACAGACATCTTGCGACGGCATAGTCCGCGCTATGCTATGCACAGCATCGCGCGGTAAAAATGGCAGAATGAATATGTGGGGAAGATCTGGTTCACGATAGCAGAATTGATAACTTTTTATGCTAATTCAAAAATAATTTCGTGCGACTTTCAACACATCAAACGCAGTACATGTTGATTTACATGTTAATTCTATACATAGTACATACCCAGTCCGCGAATATGTTGAGCCGGAGAAAGAAAGTTTTCTTTCCAAATTTCGCTCTGAGGTTGTTCATGACTGCAACGCTCAATTTCTTACTCCGTATAAACTTTCTGAACAATTTACCATTCAATTACTAGGCGATAAGTTCAATGCCACTTAGTATGAATAAAGTAAATGAATTAGACCTAATTATTAATTAGATCTAGAATGTACAGACTTACATAGCATTTTACATCTCTCATTTCCATGTGCTGATTGTAGGCTGAAAGCCTATATTGCATTTACTTTTCGGCCCAAAAAATCAATCTTTCTGGAATAAGTCCGGCAAAGCGCAGCCGATCCGGACCAAATTCGGTCTACGTGGACCGGTCAATGGGGTGACAACATTTAGGGAATTTTGGGCGCAATCGGCCCATTTTAGCCAGAATGGGGGCTGGGACGAGGCCCGCGGAGCCCGAGTTTTTTCGTGTGGTACAAATTACAACGGCCGATTTTCACCAAATTTGACCACGAAACCTTGGACGAAAATACACACGAAACGAAAGACATTTTCGAAAATTTTCACTTTAGGGGTCATTTTCCCCGAAATCTGAAATCGAAAGTCGGTCAAACAGGCACCTCACTCAGGTCATGGGATGCACTGCAGAGAGATACTGTGTACTCCACGTTGTACATACATACAAATGTAAAGTATTGTTGTATGGTTTACGTGCCCATAATATTGATCGGCTACGATATAATCTTGGTAACTTTCATTGGGGTGAATTGTTTAAGTGTTATGATATTGAACAACTTTATGCCGACTTTGTCAAATCTGTTCTGTCTGTTATTGCAGTTTCTGTTCCAGTAAAGACTGTTGTCCTTAGACCTAAAGACCCTGAATTTATTA
>Ga0209149_1001548_pt1 | contig 11814 bp, 9 predicted proteins | sample WorMetTyACAVOLI2_FD_187423 | JGI IMG/M metagenome (GOLD analysis project Ga0209149, IMG submission 187423) | Marine gutless worms symbiont microbial communities from Max Planck institute for Marine Microbiology, Germany - Olavius algarvensis... ...
CCCAGGGGGTCGAAAGTTGTACCATTGAATTCCTGGGGTAGGGTTTCCTATTAGTGTTCCATAGTAACTATAGGCCTAGGATGCACCGTTTGGCCACAGTGCACGCGCGTGACGACCAACGACCAACCAACCAACCAACGACGTCACGACACAGCCTATCTCAATAAGCGCCTCTTTTACTAACGTAAAGTGAGGCGCTTAAAAAGTAAACCAAACTGACTGAAGATGGCGGCTGTTTACGTAATAATGAACAATAACGTCGACACTGCAATAAAAAGCTGGAATGCAACTGTGCTTGCCGAGATGAAGGGTCTCTTATTTGACAGCGAGAGTGGCTTAATGCATCGGTGCTGTCCATCTGTTCGTCTGTTTGTTTGTTTGTCTGTTTGTCTGTCGCCAAAATACAAAACGCGATTTTCTCAGAAACTAAGCAATTTAGAGCCATGGTCTCTATTGATGACCTATAGGAAGTCGTATAAGGGCTTTTCAAAGCACCCATTATTGGACCCCTAAAATCCAAGATGGCTGAGATCCGCCATCTTGAAAATCGACATGACGTCATTGTTTTCTGCCGAGGGTGGTCCGATTTGGATAAAATTTTGGAGACTGGTGCAGAATGACATGTCGACTGCGGTGATGTGGTCGAAATCGAAACCAGATGTAGTATTCCAATATGGTGGACGTTTGGGGGAATTCAATGGCATGTCATCCCAGAGCCACGTGTCACGCAGGGTGCTGCCACTTGGTGAATTCACTGTCACGATTCCAGAGCCACATGCCACATTGCATGATGTAAGAATTACATCCGCCATATTGAAAATCGTTTTTCGCCATATTTTACTTTTTTGTTTTTATTGCAGTTTAGGCTTTGACGAGCGGAGGCTTTCGTATCGTCTCCGATACACTTGTGTACTTAGTTACAATCATAGATGGCCCCACATTGTTCACACCTCTCTGGCAACCTGTTGTTTCTCATTCTTATTAATATTTCTATTGTGTTTTTCAAATAAACTTGAGAGTTACACAGACCTCACAAAGAAAGCTGGCGACGTGCCGCGTGTTTTGGCGACAATTCGTGCTCGTGTGGACCGAGCCATCAGTAGCAAGACGCTCTTATCTGTACCGAGTGAGTACGGTTTGTGCTAGCGACGTGTCAGCAGTTAATGTTGTTTGTTTGTTTTTTTATTCTATGCACTGTCGGCGACAGCGGCGACGTAATCGGAGGGTCTGGAAACGATGTCGGCGCCAAATCGACTTGCACTGCTTCTGCTGACAGACAGCTAGTTGGTCGACTGGAGTTTGTATGTCAACAAGACTCCACAGTCATCCAGCTTGCAATGTGCATTGTGCGGTGGCTGTGTTCCGTACGGCGTACTCCGTTTTCGATCGTGCGAGTATACTTCACGAGGCTGAACATAGCCTGTTAGAAAGCACCAGCTGTTATCGAAAACGATCAACTACAAACAGAAAGACGACTGTCATAAAATGAAGGTTCCTTGTTTCACTGAGGACAATGACTTGTCTGGTGTCAGATGTGAATCGGAAAAACTCCAATCCAGAGATGGCCGTGTCGTAGGGCCCCACATTGTAACCATGCGTGCAGTAGCAGCAGCAGTAGCAGTAGCATCCCTACTCAAATCTAACATTATTATGTGCAACTGCTGTCGTGTCATTGTTAATACCCGGCCCCGCTTACAACAGACGGGCGAGTACTGTTTTGGGTGCTTTATGGGATATCATTGGGTGCGACACATGCGGTCTGTCTGTGGTCTGTTCGTCCGTTCGTCACACAAAATGGTCCAATTACAGACCATAATATTCCAGTCCCGAGGGCGGGTATGCTCTATGTGCTTCTCAGTCCATATTTTCTTATTTTTCATTCATTCATAACAATTTGTAGAGTGTAGTATGTTGACAATGTCGAATCAGAGACGCTGGTGTCTGGTTGCGCTGTCCATTTTAGTGAATCTTCAGTTTAATTATTCGCGCGGTGGCTGAGTGCCTGTCACCTGTTGAAACCACATTAACCCTTTAAAGTGCAAAGGTACAATGTAATTATGGTGCCACATCGAATAATATGAAGCTGGTACACTGTCTGTTGATGGGTAGGCTGTTACATTAATTTGGTACAACGAGGAGGGGCCTGGGCAGGCCGCAGACCGCCCAGGCCCCTCCCCTCCGAGCGCAGGACAGCGAAAGCTCGCCGGTCAAAGACCAACCTTCTACCGCTGAGCCACAGAACCAACCAAATGATTATCGTTTAATTCCGAGCAAATTTATTTATTCATAAACATAAATATCGCCACTGCAATAAGAATCTGGCCCGCCTCCTGTTCGACTTTGGCGTCATGCCATACATGTAGGTGTTGTCAACACAACGGACGATGAGTGTTAACAACAGATTACGACAGTCGCACTCTGTTGTTAACAGCTGTGGACTGACGCCAAAGGCCGGATTAACATTTAACATATTTTCCTTGAAATCAGAATATCTCTATAGGTAGAGGTGTCTTGGAGAGGATCTGAATGCGGCAACAGAATCAGAATTAAAGGGTTAATATAGTGCAGTCATATCGTGTCACGTGAACTACCAAGTGACCAATTACCGATTACCTGCAGGGGTAGTTTGAAGATAAGTAGGCGCAATCCCTGTTCTCCCTTTTTAGTGTCAGTTATAGCATAAACCGTCATAAAATATTATAGTACTTATTCAGTATTATACCGCCTCGTGGGTCGGTTAGGGTTCAGCAGTAAGGGTTAGTGCCAGTTATAGCATTGTTATAGCATTGCGCCTACTTATCTTCATGTGCCCCACCTGTAGTATTTTCTTAACAGACTCGTACAGGTATCTCTTACGTAAATGCACTGGGTGGACGAGTGGGAAATCCGCTATTTTAGTCTGTCTTTCCTTGCTGTATACCTCCCACGGCGTTGCGTAGCTCCTACGTCGTTTTCGTAATTCGCACAATGATGCGATTGCCGATCGGATGGCAGGCGGACGCCCGGGCGGCGGGCCGTGGCTATCGCATAGGCAACGCCCGGCACTGCTCGCCTGTATCAGCAACAGCTGCTGGAAAGCGGCGGTCGCGGTCCCGGTCCGACTCCGCTGGCGCCGCGACGAACACCAGCAACGTACGTAGTTTGTCTGTCATCAGTCAGTCAGTCGCTGTAGCCAAGATACGGTCGCCGCCTCTACATCACTTAGACACACGACACAGGCTCAGTTATAGACCACAGCCGTATTATTACTATTGTCCATCTCGGTGTCTGTAATCGATCGATTCCGTCAGTGTTGTGTCGGTGATAATGTCTTGTTACATTCTTCCGACAGCTTCGGCATTTGTCAACGTAGCAGCTCTCTACCAGCCCGTTGTCATCGGTGAGTACGTAGACTCTTTTCATTGCTGTTAGTGTTGCTGGTCATCAATAATAAGTTGCATTATATACAGACATCTTTATTACATCGCCTCGACGTCAGCTGCCGGGTATTGTTTTTGGTTGCGTGTAGTGTTTGTTTGCTCGTTCGTTAACAAGATTACGCTTATACATTATCGTCGTGAAACTGTCAGAATTGATCAGCAATGTTCTGTCTGGAATGGTAAAGGTACACGTGTGGATTTATGTATACACCCTAGATGACAAGTATATCGTCCTCAAGGCGCTCAGACATGGATCACACAACCCGCAAACAACACCATGCCTGCCTTTAGCCTTCGTTCACGTTCACCAGATGGCGCCGCCACGAACTGTGGTGAAAACATTTAGTTGCAGCTTACTACACATTAATTTTGTCGACCCGAAAGAATGAAAGGCTGAGTCGGCCTAGTTGGCTGACCTATAGCGGACGGTTTACCCACATAAGTGGTGAACTCATCAGCTGCAGGTCGAGCGCAGGACAGCGAAAGCTCGCCGGTCAAAGACCAACGTTCTACCGCTGAGCCACGGAACCAACCAAATGATTATCGTTTAATTCCGAGCAAATTTATTTATTCATAAACATAAATATCGCCACTGCAATAAGAATCTGGCCCGCCTCCTGTTCGACTTTGGCGTCATGCCATACATGTAGATGTTGTCAACACAACGGACGATGAGTGTTAACAACAGATTACGACAGTCGCACTCTGTTGTTAACAGGTGTGGACTGACGCCAAAGGCCGGATTAACATTTTAACATATTTTCCTTGAAATCAGAATATCTCTATAGGTAGAGGTGTCTTGGAGAGGATCTGAATGCGTCAACAGAATCAGCGGTGCCAACTTCTATGTAATGTTTCATAGTAACTATAGGCAGTGGGTCTATATTGCTCAGTTTTCGAGATGTGACGACGGACGGACAACGGACGTCGGACGGATCGACGTTGGCAAGCATCGCGTATCTGGCCGTTAAGACGGACCAGCAATAAATGGGTCGCAAGCGGGACGGCGCGAGGTTTGTCGTGTTTTATATTGTATGCTTGTATTGTGCGCCTGGAGTGACGCTGGTGCATGGCTGACTTAATTGTAATGTACCGGTAATTACACTGTTGGCCTACCGCCTACCCGAGACGAGGACACAAGCTTGTACGTCGCAGCCGCGAAAAATCCACCGATTACTGTAAAAATGTCGTAAAATGTCCTGTCTCATCTCGTATAATGTATAGCCTATATTTCATTTTTGCCAATGGCAGCCAATGTTATGCAAAGCGGAAAAGTGATCATGGATCAACGTCTGGAATCAGATCAGGACCAACATTTTAATTACTTATAAAGGGTCAGCCCTTGCAGGCTTGCCCATGCCTAGCATGTTTGGTCGACATCCATCAAAGCGTTCGTGACTCGTGAGTGTTATCTTGCAGACAGACGGACACAGACACTGCTGATCACGATAGCTGCTGCGCCTCTATACACTGCAGAGGTGCGCACGTATAACGATCGTCAGTCACGACGTCGCTCCAAAATACATGTAGCCAGTAGTCAACTTCTCTGTCCGGCTTCTGAGTCCAGGTTGACGTCCCGTGCTGTAGCAGTATAGTCTGTCTGTAGGTATAGTTACAGGTCAGTTATTGATTACAGTAAATTAACTATAGAACATTCGTGGACAGCGCGTATAAATCGCAACATTCTGGCGTCATGCAGTTGTTGAACATGGTGCCCGTGAAAACATCGCCTCGGACATTAGCACCTACAGAAAACCACCCCGAGGTAACCGCCGTGAGTCGGATAGAGACAGGAGTACGGGCTAATGCCATTTTTCCATTGTTGCTTTAAGCATATTTCTATATTCCGCGGTGGGGGTTACCTCCTGGGGAGGGGGCGGGGGTAAGTTTCTGTGATGTCTCTAGGGGGTGTATGTGATGAACTGTTTGAACATATGAGCATGAGATGCGATGTTTTGGCGACACGGCAGTTAGTCACTTGCTGATGTTCCAAGGTTTGACACTGATCGATGACTATCACTATACGCCGTGGCCGTGCCATACCGCTGGTAGTTCGTCATCCTTGAACTTTCAAGTTCTGTCGTCCCGACCCAAGTGCTGATAAACGTGACTGATGGACGGGTTGACATATGTGGCTATCAGCGTTCAAAAAAGCCTCCATTCATGTTCGCCACACAGTGATCGCCTTGTTTGCACGATGCAATAGGTAACGTAACGAAAGATAGGTTAGGCAATACACACGCTACAGCCGCGAGAAGCTGATTAGCGCCATGTCGTAGCGTGAGGCAGTAGCGGGGCTGCTGCAACTTTGCTCTGGTGGATCGTTAACGAGCATAGACAGCAGATAGCGGTTATATACGTTGGAGCGTTTCGTGTGTTGTCCGACTGACGGCCGGTGAGGTATTCTTTCGCGCCATTGACAACGCCCACCTAAACAAAACAACGACGCCCGTTCACCAAACACTCAAACAAACTCACACGTGGACGGAGTGACGGACTTGACGTTGAGTTGTACGTCCGCCAAGTGGTTGATCTACGCCATCACTAGCGAGCGACCACGGGCCAGTTCGATTTCTGACTCTCACTCCTCGCTCACTCACACACTCACCTGTAGCACATTTTCACTCCTCGCACCTCCTACAACTCGGCGTAGCCTTCTTGTTCACTCTAAACAAAATGGCGCGTGAATCTGGGTTTATTGAAAATGCAGGCTTACCTTAGTCCTCCCCGTGACGAGCACATTGGACGATCCAATTCCTCCACTCTCTTCTGTCTCTGTGCAATGACAATGGTTCCTCCCACAACAATCCTCCCTTCTCAGTGTCTTTAATGATTACATGTTGCCAAGTGACACGTCGCCAACCTCGTTTTCTTCTTTCTTCCGGTATCCAATGTAGCACTTGTTTAGCTATTCTGTCATCACTTACCCCTTGCACGTGCCCCAACCATCTCAACCAACGTTCTTGGACTGACACCTCCAACTTCTCCTGGTTAGTTTGCTATCGTATACTTTCGTTACGGACCATATCCTTCCACGATATGTTTAGAAATGCATAACCTGATAATAAGCGATGAAAGCTGCTGGTATATAGAAAATAACCAACTTGATAACCTAGTATCATTCATTACTTCGCTAAATTAGATTGACATCAATGCGTATACCGGGTGACTATAGAATCACCGCAACGTCCACAACGGCCGCAACGGCCCAAATTATCTAAAGCTTAGATAACGAAGGCGAAAAGATGTCCCGAGAATGCAGCATATAATCAGAATATGCAACCGTCAGCACTTAAGTGTTTAAAGGTTGTGATAGAGATACTGTTCAAAAGTAAGTCTTCTGTTACACATCAATGTCGGGAAACGAATCGTTGTAAGTCTAGCCTTTTAGCAAAAGAAACAGCTGTCTACAATAGCCCACACGTACAGCTACATGTCTTACAACGGCGCCAATCGGCAAGCTCCACGTAAGGCAACTGCATGGTGGTAATGACTTTAAGGTAATTAAGGTAAACGGTGTTGCCTATACTATGGCTGTCCAAGTGGTGATGGTTGGTATAGTCTGATCATATGCTACATTCTGGGAATTTTTTCATCTTTTTTGTCTCAGCTTTAAATAATTCGGGCCGTTGCGGACGTTGCGGTGTTTGACCGTGTTTCTAGTCACCGCGTATACCCTCTTCATTACTGGTCGGACTTTAAACCACATTGGCTCTTGAACCGTTGGAGATATCGTCGTGAAATTTTTACGGAGAGCACGATATGGTAGAAAGCTCGGATGAGTTCGAAAACGGCTGCATTCTGATGCGCTGCGATGCGCGAGTGATGATTTAACGTCTCTGACGTTCTAGATGAAGTAAGTCGTTCACATCTTTGTGGCGTCTGTCAGTTCCTTGAAGCAGCATACTATGCCGGTGTCTGTCGTCTCTGAGGTCACTCACACGCCATTACGACGTGAACTACCGGCCTGGTTGGCCCAGCGACGAGAGCCACGTGTCAGACAGTCATTCCAGGTGAGTGAGGTGATGTAGCCGGCTGACCGCGGTCAGTTTCCGGTCAGCTGTGGACGCACGTGACACAGGAACCCGCTCAGGCCGTCGTGGCTCAGCAGTCCCAGTTCAAAGCGTGTTCGACGAGTACCGGAAGTGAGTACAAAGGTACACGGTGGGCACTTAACGTCCAGACAACTCGAGTCGCATCAGTCGTTTCTATAATGTGTGTCGATTCGCCGTTCATCTTACTCTGTTACTTCTTCGTGATGTGAGTGTAAGACGCAGCCATCCTCCGAACCGTCTTTATTCGCCGTTTCAACCCATCTCTCTCATCATCCCCGCTCTTATCATCCATCACTCCTTCATTCTTTCACTCCAGGCTCAAAACCTACCTTTTCAACAAATCCTTCCCACCTTAGATTTCTTATACTTACTGGACTGCCTCATGATAACGGGACTGGACCGGACCTATCACGCTCACCATTTTATTTTTAGTTTCACATTTTAATTTCTTGTTTATTCCGTGTGGTAGACTAAGCTGGCTACCCGTCAGCTTTTTACTGCGCGTTAAATACACACTATCGTATCGTATCGTATCGTATCATATTGTATTTACTTCGAACAGCAAACAGTGTCAAAGTCAACATATTATTTTTCGCTGGGCGATTACTTACTTACTCTGAACAACGATTATACAGTTTGTCAGTTTTTTTCGCATCCAACATTATATCACGCGTTTCATTTTTGGTATCACAATTTTTTTAGCCAAAGTTTCTGTTGCTATTAAGGAGTCATATCATACGTTGTAAGTGTGATTTTGGTTTGATCAAATTCAGTACTTTGAGATATCGTCTGTGCTTAATTGTCACTGTGAACTTAGCAATATGACGTAAAGACGGCTACAACTGTCGATCGTTGTGAAACTGTCACAATAGATCGGCGTTAAGTACCACGATCATGTCATTAACTTCGCTAGGTGGCAGCACCTACAATGGTGCGCGGGGCGAGATATGATGTTGCCTGATATCATTTGTATTTAACTTATAGTATTTTTTGTTGCACGGTTTGTTTTCATTCTGCTCCTTTTTGTGTTTATATTGCTTTCATTTTTTCTGTTTTTTTTCTTGCGCGCGTATACGTTTGTTACGTGTTTTTCCACTAAAGAGACAGTAAAGAGACATTATTATAGTGCACTCTAGCTATTGTTGAACCGACAATCGCACGCTGATCTATACGTATAAAAATAACAGTTTGATTGGTAGTCACATTAAGGGGCAAAATTCACCAAATACATGCTTGGAATCCAGGCATTAAGCCCCCGTTTTTGTTGATGTAGCAAATGCATTATCATGTCTGACGTTTTTTATCGTTTAGATAATGCGAGGCGGGCGAACCAACCGCGTGTGAACGATCGCATTATTGATGGCAACGCAACACTGTATATAGCTAATTGGCCGACTCAGTACGAGTGCCGTGTCGTTTATCGACCGACATAAAACAGCGGACTAAATCGGCGCCGTCCAGCGATATAGCTGGCTGCAAGTGTGCAACTGTACTATAGAACACGAGTATCATTGTCTGTCCAATGCTATGCGTGGACAGAATATAAATTTACCTGTGTGTGTGTGTCTGTCTGTGTGTGTGTGTGTCCGTCACACTTTCTGTCAACTCGCCTACAGGTCAGACCCCTCAACGCCGTTAACGGATTTTTACAGTTTATAGCTTAAAAGACGCGGATTTACGCGAGAATGTGCCTTTTGGGGGTATCGATGATGAATAATCGCATTTATGGGTCCAAAGTTCCCCCAAAACCCCCATTTTGGGGGCCTGAATAGGTATTTCGAGCCAAATATGCGAAAAATTCAAATAGCTATATCTTCAGATCTGTGTATCAGATTGACATGAAATTTGACAGGCAGCTGCGGCCAGCAACAGAGACTTCGTGGGTGGTCTCGTATGGTGGTTAAACAATTCCAAGATGACGGACGGCCGCCATTTTGAAAATCGATATATCGCCATATCTCAGTGAAAAATCATCCGATTTTCATGAAATTTTGTACACACCAGCAGATTTTGAACTGGACGTCACGTGATCAAAAATGAAAAAAGTTGCATTGGACAGACTCCGAGTTCGACAGAACGTACTTCTTGTTCAATGATAGACTCGAAGCCTATGAAAGTCAAATAAATAAAACAGAATGCTAAGCCTTCACGGTATGCCCCGCTATTATGCAGTTTAAACGTTGGAGCCTTCTAAAGCAGAGTTTAGTACTTTTGTGTTATGCAGACGGCTGCATTACGTATTGTTGTCTGTGCATTAGTTATAATTTATCTGCAATTTTTGTACGATTCGTGAAAACATGGGAAGCGTGTTGGCCTCGGAATGTTTAGCCATTTAAGTTCGTATGGGAACGGTGGAAAGCGGGAGCTATACAGGGAGGGCAACATTTGTGATCTGTAGGACAGTGTAGGTTATTAATATTTTAGTAAGTGTCTTGATTTTTATTGGAGCACATAATTTTCCATATTTGGAAAGTCTTCTGTTGCTGTTCAGCGAAATTGGATGACAGTAATGTATTATGTTTTTGCGTACGTTTATTTCTTAAAATAAATCGCGATTCTATTTTTTTTGACAAGAATCAATAGTTTTACCTTAATTTTATCAACTTTCTCTCAGCGATATATAGGTCTCTGAATTCATCATGCAGAAGTTGCAAGGATGTAGACGTTTGATTTCAAACTCCTTACATTCATTACATTCACTATTTTTATACCAATTTAATACCTTCAGCATTATGCACATTTCACTATTATAGCAAGCAGTGGTTCACATTTATACTGAGGAATTGGTGGATTGACTTTAGTAGGTCATATATGAGTGAACACAGCCATTCTTTTGATTAGCAAAACTCACCATGCCGACGGATGCCGTATGGTGACGTGGTAAAGTCTTTGTTTGAGATTTTATTCTTCGTTCGACAAAAAGGTCTTTCGCTGACAAACTGTCGTAGTGCATTCTATGCTGAATGATGCTGAAAGTGTTGATGTGACGTGTTGTGTTGCTGATGCAGGAAATCCTGCGCTGTGGTCAAGTGGCAGTCAACAACACAGTCCGAACGTCGACCGCTTCAGCTCGTCGCTCGGTCCACTGACGCTTGACTCGCCCGCCGTCCTCGCCATCCTCTCACGCAACACCACCGGAAACACTCCGTGTCTGCCGCTTGATGGCGCTGCTCTCACTAATAGCATCGAGTCGGTCGCCAGCGACGTGTCGTCACTGTATCAGACGCGAGACCGACAGCAGCAGGTCGACTTCCGGTCGGCCTACGGCAGCGTTACCACGTGTCTGCGCTTTGCGACGAAGTCATCGGGTCCCGACTTTTACCGAATGCGCCGATTGTTGAGGCAGGCGAAGCGCCAGGCTGCTGCTGGTGGTGGTACTGGTCGGGAGAACGCTGACGTCGACGGCAAGGCAGCTGACGACGACGACGCGTGCGTCAGTCGCTATCCACTTTACTGCATTGTGTGCCATGTCCATCTCAACGCACAACTGCAGGCCAAACAGCACTACAAAGGTCGTAGTCATGCTCGTAGAGTCCGACTACTGTACGGAGCTCCAGCCTTCACAGCAGGTTCAGCGTCTGATCCGGCGTTCTGTTCCACCAGTAGTACCAGCAATGATGCTGAAGTGTCATCGGTATATTTTCTCTTTCTAAATGCATTATCTCGTGCAATTACTATAGAATCTAATTACCGACGAATAGGAAATCAATCTCAATCATACACGTGTATAGGCTCTCACGGCATTGATATTGCGTGACTTATAATTTTGTAAGGTGGTCCTCCAGCAGCAATGCGACAGTGCCACCATAATAATATTCCTCTGTAATAATAATAATAATAATAATAATATGCCTTTGACACTGACGAAAATATACACTATTAAGAAAAATTCAATTCCTTGTAGTCTTAAGTTAGATTTCAAGGTCATTGTCAGGACGAAGATGGTGTCCGCAATTTTTAGATGTTTATTTACATTTATTTACAATATTTACATTTACATGGATTAACAAAATGAAATAGCGACGAAAATCAATCAGCAACAGCCGCGATCTATCACGTCCGATCACTCCGACAGCCACGACACGTCTCCCAGCTCTACAGTTAGTCAGCCTGCCCTGATGCCGATGACTTGTCACGTGATTCGTTGACCACCGTATATGGCCTGGAAACGTTCAACTCGTCGATGCTCACGTGACGTCACGTGACGTCCAGGGCTCAGGTTAGTTAGTTAGTTAGTTAGTCAGTACATTTCCAAGGCGCCAGTTCATAAGTCACCAGCGCCGCGACCCTTAAACAAACAAATAAGTTTTCAGCAGCTTTCCGAAGATTGACGGCGACAG
>Ga0209149_1001550_pt1 | contig 11805 bp, 4 predicted proteins | sample WorMetTyACAVOLI2_FD_187423 | JGI IMG/M metagenome (GOLD analysis project Ga0209149, IMG submission 187423) | Marine gutless worms symbiont microbial communities from Max Planck institute for Marine Microbiology, Germany - Olavius algarvensis... ...
GTCAAGTCAATTTGTACACTGTCAATTACTGCTATTTTGTTTGCGATTGAAAACCGGGAACATTTTTCAGTGCGCTAGTGTCATTAATTTCAGACACCTTGTAACAGTTTACCAGTAAATATTCTGTAAATAGTTGCTCATGTTTATAAACTTGTTCTGTGCTAATTTAACCCTTTAGAGTCCAGAGGCAATCACAGTGCCACATCAAATAATAATATGAAGTTGGCACACTGGCCATTGATGTGTGGGCTGTTACATTTGGTACAGCGAGGAGGGAACTGGGCGGGGCCCTAGCCCACCCAGGCCCCTACTTGCTGTACTGTTGCAGTTCATCCATCAATGGCCAGTGTACCAATCGCCATACTGCTATATAATGGTCCATTGCTCTGCGCTTTTAATGTGCCCATAAAGGGTTAAAGGCTTCCAGAGTTTGCAGTAAAATGCTTGTTTCTTGTGTTTCTTGCTGTATCTGCTGATTTGTAACGAAGAACATGTTTGGAGATTTCCTGCAGTGCAAATTATTTCAGGTGATAAAATGCGTGTGCACTGAATACTTAGTCGGTAATTCTCACAAGACAGTCTATCCCAAAGTTGTTTAGAGACAGCTTAAGGCTTTGGTGAAATGGTAGTTTTTGTATTTCAGAATAAACATCTTGTGACCTTGCTAAAACTGATAGCCTTACCTTACCACATGGTTTGGATAGTCAAAGCCACTCAGTGCTGAGGCTTCCTGTTGGGCCCAGTGTGTTGCCCCAACTTAACCTGTATAGGTCACTTAAACCTCTTGGAGGTTTTGCAAACCGCAGGTGAATAGTCCGGTGCAAAAGAAAGGAGCTCCGAGATGTCTGTGTCTATCTATTGTAGCACAATGTCTACCAAGAAAATTTAAGCTAGATTAATTTTCATCTTTACGTAGAGCGTATAATGAATCGCTAGTCCTCTTCATTAGAGTTAAATGTCGATTAAGAGTATCATGGCCCCTTGAAGAGATAGACCAGTATTCTAAGATCCTTGCAGCATCATCGCGGGGCATACTGTGGAAGTCTAGGGACAACTTGGTTTATCAGTTCTTTAGTGTTGTCGCGGAGTTTATAGTGTTCATTCTAGGCCCATTGCCTTATTCCATTCCATGTGGTGGTGGTAGAAAGCCCTAAAGTGGTCTCGGGTCCAGTTTACTCTATAGTAGCAGCTTGTTTAGCTAATTTATTGGCTTGTTCATTGCCTTCAGTATTACTGTGGCCTGGAACCCACAGTTGTCTATCAGAGCCTTCATAGTTTGCAGAACTGGCTGAGATCTTGTCTTAGCCGCAGTTATAGCCATGAGTGCTGCTTGATGCTCTGAGCTAAACTGGTAGCCATTTGGTGACATTTTCTATCTAGCTGGACCAATTTTTCTTGCCACTTCGTGTTTATGTTTATCAATTTCTTCCGACTATTTTGCTGCCGGGTGATTTAACTTACATCTCTGGAAGCATGAAGTCGATGTCTGTTGCTTGTATTGTTGCTTTCGGTGCTCAGCGTTCGCTTCATTTAATGGTTAAAAGCACCGTTTCGTTTTCAAAAACTCGTACAATTTCTTTTGTATTTGCATTCTTTCGTAGCAGATCAATGATAAAATTTATAGACTGTTTTTGTGAGAAATGTTATGCCTTCAACAAGGCCAGACTGGCAGGGAGAGGCGTTATGTTCTCGATTTGTCCGTTTGTTTGTAAGTCCTGTCTGTCCATGCATCCGTTCGTTTGTCTGTTACCAAACTCGTAATCTAGTGAATCAGTTTTGATGCGTATTGTCACAAGTGGTCCATGAGGTGGGGGCGTGAGACGATCAACACTAGACGTCAGAGGTTAAGATCACACTGTGCTGAAATAGGTAGCAAAAATGCCTTTCGCTGGGGTATCTCAAGAGCTGTCAGACATGTTTTTTACCAAACCGGCAAGCACATATTATGGCAAGTGCCGAATACAGTGTCACAACAACTTCGATGCAAAAGTTCAAAGGTCAAGGTCGGGCACAGCCGAAGATAAAGGCCTGGCGAAGGCATCATTATCGACCCTTTGGGTGGAGTAGCTTGTCTAGTAGTGCTTTGTGTTAACTTGTTTTCTGTGTGCCGATTGATTTATTTCGATTGTTTTTTGTGCACGTACATGTAACTTACAGCAAACTCATTTTATGCCCTTATTTCAGGACAATTGGGGTGAGCTATTTTTCACCATATTTGGCAAAGAAATCTGTCATTTACTTTTACTGCTGAATGTTTTCCATTTACTTTGGACAGCTGTTGTCTTCTTTAAATGCAGGCTTCAAAAATCTTGGCCATGCTGTCTTTTGTCTGCCTTATCCTTGACAGTACAGCTTATCGGAGCATTGTTCTAATGCTGGTTATTAGCAGTATTGTATTAAATGCACCGAGTACTGCTTCAGATACTTTAAAAATATTTTGGTTTATTAACAATGCCAAAGCACTGAACGCGTAACTTATTTGTGTTGTCCTTCGGCCTATTATTTCTACTGTATCCGCTCCAATAGTTCAACCTCTGTAATAATTCACACGTGATTTTTTGGCTGAAATGGAGTTACTTTTTTTCTGCATCTGTACAAATCAGTTGCTGGTCTGCCAGCATGTCACGACAGTGGAATGTGAGACACAGCATTTATTAATAGTGACCAGTTGGTTGATAGTACCCGTTTCAGTGTCAGTATGGTTACAGTCTGGATTAGGGTTTAGATCAACGATTACTGCCACCATAGCATAAGCATGGTGGTATTTACTGCCGCAGCAGAAGCTGTTGCAGCAGTAAATATGCCACAGTCGCATCGTCCTACTAACTCTAAATTAACTGAAATTAAAACATGATATTGTACTGTGTCGGCTGCGTTTTTGCAGTGTTTACTTGTTATTGAATACCCGCGTGCAGGTTAATTTTGGTACGACATGCTGTAGACATCCCGCGTGCAGGTTTTGGTACGACATGCTATAGACATGCAGTAAAGTCTACAACATATAGCAAATCAGTATAGTGGAGTTTGGTTGTTAATGTGTTGTGCCATCAACAGTGGTAGCCCGTGACTTGACTTGTTGTGTGCTGTTATCAGGCTGGTTTACAGTTTTTCTAGTTATTGTTTTGCATTTTACTGCTATATAATTTCTGTGAGAAAAGAAAGTTTATTTCGCAGTCTGCTTTTCCACTGGTTATTAACATTAATGGATAAAATAGACTGGCCTGTCTATCATCTATTAGCGGTATTTGTAAGTTGGTGAGGATTTCGAAATGTGTTCAAAAAACTATTAAGATGTTTGCTATTTCCGATTGCTATTTCAAAAGTTAAAAAGCCTTTCATAGCGTTTACTTTTATCGATTCTTCGGTATCGTTTCTGTTAGATAACTCGAGGCTTAGTTCCAGTCGCCTCAGAGTCACTTGCGACATATAGCGCTATAGAAATTTGTTTTGATCGATTGATTGAACTGACATGGTATTTACTGTGCCATGACGAGACGACATCGCAGGGTATTGTTTCTGGTCGCCCGTGTTATCAGTTGTAACTTAGTAACTGTGCAACATTATGAGGAAACCGTTACAGCTGTCATTATGAAACTTTCAGGAAATACGGGCACTGGCCGTGCCACTAATTCGCTGGGTGGCAGCACCCTGCAGTGGGATATGCGGGGCAACATTTGCTGTGCCTGGCACTACTCGTTAGCTTCGAGGTCCATGAAGCTCATGGGTTGACTATTTCAGACGTCGTCTGTCGGCTGTCATCTTTTTACTGAAATTGTTTCTCCTTGGTTAGGTTAACTCTGATCTTGATGAAACTTTGTGAGTGATATGAGGGCAAGGAGCTGCAGAGTTACAGAGGAGAGCCCCTAATTCCTTAACCGTCCAAAACCTTCATTCTCCGAGACCTGATGGCGAGGCAGACTGATTCGCAGTACGCTCAGTTTTGTTATAAAGCTGCCACTGGGCAAGGCAGAAAATATGTAGGCCTATTGTGTCATCGACCCAGGCCGTTACGTAATCAGCAGCAGCAGCAGTGGTAGTGGTAGTGGTAACAAGTTGTACCAAACAGACTGAACACTAAGATAATGTAGACACTATGAAACAAAGCGACTCTATTAAACAACACAAACCAAAAATAATTTTAAGAAATTAAAAACGCATTGCGTCAAGTACAACAACTAAAGAGAAAACACGCAAATCTACAGCTAAGACAAACAAACAAAGCCTCGTTAACCGGTAAGGGCGTTCGCACGACTGCAATAGAACAAAACGTGTTTTAGCGACGCTAATGAACGTAAAAATAGCGATGCAAAAATAATTTTATTTTTTGTGTTATTGCAGTTATGCGGACGCCTCAAGAACTGCTGATCGAGTAACAGTCACGTTACAAAAACTATAGAACTAACGCCTAGTCTGATGTCACGTGTTTATCGAACGAATGCCCCGATGTACACCGTCTGAAAAACTGTCCACTTTGTAATTTGCTGTTTAGTTTGATGTATGTACAGAAACGCATTTTGATAGTTTTGATACAGGCACAATAATCAAAGCTTACTGATTACGCAAACGATTTTTCCCTGTCGCCGTACCTGTGTGCCTACACCACCTGAAAATAGTTCCACAAAAGTAGCATCCTGCATCGACTTCCTCGGGAAGTTGTGCATGGCTCTGAAAACATTCCAGCCTCTGCTGGGAAATTTCTGCATTAACTTTATTGCTTTATAACCTCTCAACGGGCAGATTTGTGGTCAAAACTATTGTATCTACTAAACGTCATGTTTACAGTAACAAAAATGTGCGTTATTTCCTATGCAAAGTAATTTAAGCAAAAATGATAGGATGTGAAAAATTATAGACGCATATAATAGCCGAAAGTCTCGACTTATTTCATGTTGTCAAAAGTATCACAAGTAGTTATAATTTGCGTAAGTTGTAGACAAAGTGGGCAGTTTTTTTTTCGTCACGCAGTGTAAAAAGGTGTGGTCATCTAACGAACGTGAAGCAACAGTTGCACGGTGTGAGCGTGAGCGCGCATTGACGTACGGTACACAGCTAACTGTTCGACGTGACGTCATCGGAGGCATCGCTGGTCGCGACTTCCGGCCGTTCGGCAGCGTCGGGACTCGTTAGTGCGCTTCCTGTCAGCTTGTCCGCCTCGTCTACGATCTCGTATTCCACTTCGTCGGGGTCACTGCCGTCAACGCAGTCGACGATTAAGACGAACTCATCGTCGCTGCCATCGGGAGAGCAGTTCGACGGTTGTTCAGTATCGGTCTTGACTGCTGTGACGTGAACGTCGCCTGGACATCCGGCATCGTCGGTCGCATTACTACCAGATCCGGTCGAATGTGCATTAGCGTCGGACTCAGTTTCATCGGCGCATTCTCCCGGCGTGTTTTGTGGGCTGTCGTCGAAGACGCCGCACTCATCAGATGTGTGAAAACCGTCCACCGTAGCTTCGGTTATCTGCTCTGACCCAACCACTTGAAACTGCGAAACCTCGAGGCCCTGGAAGACGTTCCACGCCGTCGTCTCGCCGTTGACAACCTGGCTGAGGCCGCCTCCAGGCGCCATGGCCAAACACACCTCGGTAGGCCCATCAGTTGACGTCTGGTCATTCTCTAGCTCGATGATGGTCAGCAGCGAAGAGTCAAACTCGACCAGCATGCCTCCCATCTGGACGTCGTTGTTGAGCGAATCCACCGGCCAGTCTTCGGCGGTTAGCTCAACGGCCTGCAGTTCGCCAGACACATTTGAATCCACCGGCCAGTCTTCGGCAGTCAGTTCGACAGCCTGCAGTTCGCCAGACACTGCCGGTTCTTCGACGTTTTCGCCAGGGTTAGTAGAACGCAAGAACGTGTCGATGAGCTCGTCCGTGTGCGCCGAGTAGAAGAGATAGTGCTGGTCTGTGTCGGTCGACACCGCCGGCAACACGGACGCCGTCATAAGGCAGTTGGCGGCGCTCTCCGACGAGACTGTTACCGTGGAAGACGTACAGGCGATGTTGTCGTCGCTGATCGTCGACAGCAGACCGTCGATGCCGTTCTGCAGGGCAGCGTCCAGTGCCTGGGTATCTATCAGGGTCGAACAGTCCGACGCCGCCGACTCGCTGTCGACAGCGGCACCAACACTGACTACGGATGTCGTCGTGGTCGTGGTCGTAGTCGTTGTCGATGCGTCGTCGTTCAGTGTCGCCATCACGTTGAGCATATCGTCGATGCGTTCCGTGTCACATACGTCGGCGTCTGTGTCCTCGTCCTCCGCCGACTTCTGTTCGTCGTCTCCACCAAGCAGCCTACAAACGCCATCAGTCAGAGTTACAGCAGTTGTTCACTCTGTCTCCATCGCTTAGCCGGATTAACTGAAAAAAGATTATTATCACACAAGTCAAAAAGGTAAAGGTACGTGGATTTATATAGCGCCCTAGATAAAGGCAGTGTATAGCAGTTAGTGAAGCGCCTCACCGCTACGGGAGCCTGCATGTCATATGGGATCTCACAGAGTTACCTGCCACCCGACAGAGGCAGCGACTCCCGCCCTTACCCCGGCCGAATCGGCCGGTACTCGATTTATCCACCAATTAATTAATTTAGATGACAAGTATCTCGTCCTCAAGGCGCTCAGACATGGATCACACAGTTTAACCTGCAAACAACGCCTGCCTTAGCCTTCGTTCGCATTCACCAGATGGCGCCGCCACGGACTGTGGTGACAACATCAAGTTGCAGCTTACTACTCATTTATCGACCCCGAAAGGATGAACGGCTGAGTTGGCCTAGTTGGCCGAAAATCAACTGGTAACAACTGGTGTCAGACACAGCAAGCCGCGCCCCACGTGCCACTGCAGCAGGCCAAATTTTTATGGCGTTGGCCTTGGCCTCAAAGGTCCAGGCCTTGGCCTTGGCCTTGAGACCTTGGCCTTAAGATTTTGGCGTTGACTGCATCACTGCACTGCAGGGTGCTGCCAATTCGCTGCTAGAATTGAATGGCATGATTCCCGTACCACTGCCTATCAGTTCTGAAAGTTTCATAACGTCAGCTTAACTGTTTCCCCGTAATCTTGCTAAGTTACAAGCGACTAAAGAAAACAATATCTCACTGACTGATACTAAGACAAGGTAAAAAAAATACAAGAAGTTGGTAATGTTGAGTGCAGAGCGGCCATGGACTGCCATGATTGACGCTGTGCTGTGCCTCGGCGTGTGATACACGAGGCCGGGCCAAGGTACATGAAATCCCATAGCAGTGCTGATGATGTATCTATGCGGTTAAACAACATTTATTATCTGACACCGTACGACCGAAGCGGGACCGCCCAGTGGATGAGACGAATTCTGACGTGTCGCGTAATGACAGGCATTGGCTGAACATTATTCTTCGTCAGGCAAATAGGAAAACATAGCAGTAAGTTCATTAGTGACCGTAACTTTAACGTCATACGATAAATTTAATTAATAACACCAAACAGAATAAATAATTTTATTAAATGTCGCAGTTAAAATGGCTACAGTTTACTGTTTTCCTCGTCAGCCTAAGTACGGTTCTATGAAAGGTGTCAAGAGCTATTAGAAATGGAACCTGAATGTTAGAAAAATAGTGATGCATTATTGTACAAGTTCTGTCATTATTAGCCTAATCTGCAGCACAGCACAGTTAGGCCAACTACACAACTAAATGTCAAGTGCAGTATAAGACAGTTAGCCTACAACATCAAAATGGATGGAAGCAGCATAGAAATAGCCAAAATATTATATGTGAACATGCCTAAAGGCGCACCTGTTCAAATCTGCTCTTTCTAGCGCTACAAAGGGAGTCGAAGTGCTGGTCTGTAGTCTGATGTCGCACGACGTCAGAGTGGGTTCCGGCATCTCGTGCTCAGACGAGGCAACAGATAAGGTGTCGAGAAGCGACGAGATGGCAGACTCGGTTACAAGCGGCTGCCACGACACGGGCTGCTTGCCGTCTGGACTGACGCTGGACTTACCAGACTCGTCTGTGCGCGTCGTGTTTGCCTCTGCTGTTGTACCAGACGGGACGCGGCACCTCTGTTTACGCGACCTCGGCTTCTTGATGATCGCGCCGCTCGTGGCAATCGGACCACGCAACACGCGACCAGCCGGCGACTTACTCGATGGCGGCATCGGTGAAGAGCGCTGTTCCGCAGTGAGAGCGGCAGCCGTTGTCGAATCCGCCGGAAGAGTGGTCGAGGCGGTGCCGCTGCCGTTGTCTCCTACGCAGTGACTGCCACGCTGTGACAACGTCGTTCCACTGGAAGCGTTCACTGGCGGCGTCGACGTTCCTGGACTTCCGACGTCTAGATTCTCACACGTTTCTGTTCGCTCGACGACGGTTGGACAACGTTGACCTGCGTCTTCAGCTGCTTGACTGGTCCAGACTGGCGAACTGGAGGCAGTCGATGACCTTTTCCGCCGACTACGCGGTGGGCGGCCGATGTGCGTAGGAGCGGTCGTGGCGTCAACACTCGAAGCATCGCGCGGCGGATGTTTTCGCGGTCTTCCTCTCTTTCGCTTTACAGGCTGACTCGTGCTGTCCTGTTGTCCGACGGAAGATGGCGGCTGAGTAGCGGCAGAATTCTTGGGCGTTCGACCACGTCCGCGACCGCTACGACTTCGCGACGCCACTCGGACCTTACGCGCCTCCGTCTCCGACGAAGCAACAACGGGCGGTGGATTGTTGACATCGCTGGGAGCTGGAAGGTCTAAATTGTTGACATCCTCCGGAGATAGAAGATCGGTGATGTTGATATCGTCCGGAGCTGGAAGGTCTAAGTTGTCGACATCTATCTGAGATGGAAGATCTAAGATGTTGACATCGCCCGGAGCTGGGAGGTCCGAGTCTTTCCCGTAAATTGTCGATACATCGATGTCGTCAGTCGTGATCTGGTCACTAACGACTGTGTCTGCGCTCGACGTAGGTGTAGGGTGGGTGCTGACTTCTCCACTGGAGGAACACGCGGTTTGGCGTGGTGCTCCTGTCGCTGAAACGAAACTCTCTGAAATGCACGGACTTGCGTCTCTCATCTGCGAAGGTTCGCCATCAGAGGACACCTTCGTTGACCGGATACCATCGACTCGACTACAGGAGGATGGCACTCGCCGTCGTCGGCGTGGTCTGGTACCGCGGCCTCGTGACCCAGCCTCGAACGTTTGGGTACCGTGGCACGGGCACTGCAGTCCTGGAAATATCGGAGGGCGCGGACCCGGAAAAACTCCCGGGAATCCGCAGCACGGATGAGGAGGATACGGCAGCCAGCCTACGCTGTAGCTGTTAGTAGCGCGAACCATTGACCATCCGGTACAGGATTCATAAAGGCCCGCGTGCGGTGTCTGATAATTGCACATGTTCGTAGGCGCACAGTTACCGCAGTTCATGCAGCCGCGGCCTGCTGAGCCCACTACATCAGCTGAGTTGAGCAGTTTACCTGGACGTTGAGCATCACTCGTTGAATGTACCCGGCTGCAGGTCAAGTCAAGCGGCCGACAAGACGACTGCCCAGGTCTGACCGCATCAGTAGCCTGCTCGCTGTCGCTGAGACCACACACGTCCACGTTGGCGTCCTTCTGCTCGTCGACTTGACACTGGGCCGAACTGGCTTGACACGCCGTGTTCTCAGTAACACTGGCCTGCACCCATACCGGCTCGTCGTCGGCTTCATTACACACGGTGCCCTTCAACTCTTCAGTTTCAGCATCCGGCGGCCCAGTCATAGTTTCTACGGAGATTTCACATCCTCGATCATCATGCGCCAGCTTTTGATTTACCGAACCACGTTCGTGAGAATTAGCGTAATTCTGAAAAAGCGGAATTTCCGGAATCTCGTTGTCATATGACACGGCGAAAGTGTGTTCATCTGGAAAGATCTTGTTTATATTGCAAGAAGAAAACAATTCTTCCAACACGTCACCGGGCTCTTGCCGCTGAAACTTTGTATCTGACGTTTGACTGCCAGTCTGTCGTTGATCAGTCAATGACTGGTTCATCTGCTGGTATTGATGAACAGAATCCAATTCAGATGCGCCTGTTGGCATGCACGACTCATTGTTTAATGTGGAAACTATTTTTGAGCGAGCTTCGTCCAAAGCTGCCGCTTCTGCTGCAGACAGGGCTGCTGCAAGGCACATTTGCTGCAGGCGTGCTACTCTGTCATCGTCGGAAACGTCATCGTCCATTTCTAACTGACAAACGTCGAATAAATCATCTGACGTAACGTCAGATGTTGGCTGCTCCTGGCAACAATTCACATCAGAATTCAGACGAGCCGAGACGTCCGGATTATCCGTCTCTTGAAGTGGCCGCTGGTCGTCGGCTAATCGTTCTGCCTGAGCCGGCAGCAACGTATTGTCATCGGGTTCGACATCGTGTAACTGTTTGTCGGTTTGTCCGGTGATAGAAGGTGACAACGAAGTGGCCGATATATCGTCACTTGGCACACTCCGAGTAGGACTATTCAGCGGAAGGTTTTCTTCGGGGTTCGCTGACGAATGACACTGGTTGACTTCAGCAGCATCTGTAATCGGCACTTGATTAGTTGCCTTTACTGTTCTAAAAGCACCGCATCCCACTGTAGTTAACACGTCTTTCTCGTGTTGTTCCTCTGTATCTGTGGTCTGTGACCGATCGCAACTTTCTGTACTGCCCGTTACTAGTTCACAGTCACCACTACTTGCGGACACAACAGCGTTAGCAGCACCTTTGGTATAGCTGCATCTGTCGTCAAGCTCTGACCCGTTCTTAGATGACACGAAGGCGGTAGACAGTGACGCTGCAGCGGGGCTGCTGTTCCAATCACAAGATGCAGGCAGCTGAAGACTTTCGCACGACGATGTGGCGGTCGCAACCAAAGTCGCAGCAGGCGGAGGTCGAGAAGACGCCGCGTGTAGTGCAGTCGATTTATGCCGAAAACTTTCGCGACGGATCTCTCCCGTTGACGGATGCGTACTTCCTCCGTGCGACGCAGAACCGGCTGCGGCGTGTGCGATCGACGAGTTTTTAGCCACATCGGCAGAGCTTTTTGCAGAAGTCTTCTGAAATATCAACACACAAAAAAACTTTGTAGCCAGTGGCTGCCGTGTTATAGCAATCAACCGTGGTGATTATTATTTTCGTTTTACTATAGCGTAACAAACTTGGTTCTAGATATATGCCGCGCGATGCTATGCATAAGCGCGGCATATGCCGTCGTGCGGTGGGTGGCTGGGTGTCTGTCCGTCATGTTCGTGTATTGTGTCAAAACGGCTAAAGATACGACCATAGTTGCCATGGCGCGAATAAGAAACTGTACCCAAGCTTTCGAATGGTACCATTTTCAATGATCTTGAACGACCCCTAACGTTAATTTCGGACGTTTTTCAACATCCAACATCTCGAAAACGACAACAGATAGAGCTTTACTTATGATGGCAGACCAATAGTAAGTCGTATATGATTTATCAATCGGCGCCATTTTCACTGACTTTGAAGGATGCCTAACCCAGATTTCATGGTCACGACAATAATCGACGCTGAATATGTCAGTAACGTAAAAATAGACATATTTAGCCTTACAATGAATAGCTAGTAAGACCCTACATACGCTCTACTCATCGGTGTAATTTCAAGTGACATCGAATGAGGTATAGGTATAGTAGAGTTTAACGTCCCACTCGACACATTATAGGTCATTTCAGAGACGATTTTACGGGTCAGACTCAACCAACAGTGTCGTAGCACTGAAGGACGATGGTTAGTCAACCACGTCAAGGGCCAATCCCACCAGGCTCAGCTCACTAAAAGGTAAAGAGAAGGATG
>Ga0209149_1001551_pt1 | contig 11805 bp, 8 predicted proteins | sample WorMetTyACAVOLI2_FD_187423 | JGI IMG/M metagenome (GOLD analysis project Ga0209149, IMG submission 187423) | Marine gutless worms symbiont microbial communities from Max Planck institute for Marine Microbiology, Germany - Olavius algarvensis... ...
TCTGACCCCGGGCCCCTCCGCTACTGCGGGGCCCAGGGTAGCTTGCCGCCTTACCACGTACCTCCACGGCCCGTGAACAGTAAAGGACCGGGTCACCGGGTCAGTGCCTCTCCCGGGTCACCGGGTCACTTAGTAGTGACCCGGTTCCAATGCTGCTGCGGACGTTGTAAAGGTTGTGCCCCCCATTGGACCCAGTTCGGAGCTGACCCATGCTGGCAGGCCATATGAACTGACCCTCCTGGTCAGTACCGTTCTAGTTCATAGTTTAGTTCATAGTTTGAGATAGTGTAGAACTAGTTACAGTATCAATTTGTGTCCATGCGACCTAATGACAAAGTCATGACGGCAGCGCTCACGTGTAGCTACGAGAAAACCGTACAGTTTTGAGTCAGTCACATAACTGCTGCAGTGTCAATGAAGCAGACTTCAGTTGCGGCGGCAGACTGTTCCAGCACGTCGGGCCGGACACGGCGAAGCTACGTGGACCGTAGCTGGCAGTAGTCTGCAAGTACACTGTGAAGTGGGACAAACTAGTAAAAACAGTTCAATTATGTGTTGGTGATACCATACATTAAAATATTGTTTGGCACAACAGCGTTCCCAGTAGATCAAGCCAGTGATTGTCATCAGTTATAAACTATGACCCATTTCGTTGGCTGTTCACAGTTCTTATCATCGTCTGCACAGAAACAGTTGAATGTGGTCTCTGGTCGAAAACCGAGGATTTCTCTTTCCTCGTGTATTCGGAATGAAAATGTAGACAGTGCTGTGCCAATGAAATGCCTGCAGTAAATACACAACAGACTTCACACAAATACGATGTCAATGACGACACAGACGTGGTATCACTGACATCATTTTTAACACAGTTATCACAGTCAAACCCATAGATGTCAACCTGCAGCCGGAGAAATACAGAAGTTCAGTGGCCAAATAAGGCAGGAAATTGGCAATTTGTAACAAAAATCAGGGAATAAGACAAAAGGCAACATCGCTAAAGCACTATGTTTCAACTACTACTACTATTACTACTACTACGACTACAAATGTCATGGATTAGAGTGCTGCCAATCACATAGTTACGGGGCACTTTACAAAAATCTGGATTTAAAACTGTTGCACAGCTCAATGCAGACGTCTGCTGACTATCGTAGTAGACGGCGCCACGTCAGCTGTATGACTGACGAAAAAGGTGAGACTTGGTCTCCCTCCGGAATGTCAAAAGTGAGGAGCAGGCCCGAGTCTCTAGTGGCAGACTGTTCCATGCACGCGCTGCAGCCACCGAATGGCGCAGTCGCCGAGGGTAGCTCGACGAGTCGACGGCACTTGTAGTGTCGTGGTGTCAGCAGAGCGGGGACATCGACGACCGACGATCTCTGATGTCGGCCGTAGGCTGTCAGACAGGTATGCCGGTGCTGTGCCATGCACACAATGGTACGCCAGAACACACAACCGGAACTGGATTCGTTCCGGGACGCGCAACCAGTGAAGCTCCCGTAGCAGTGGGGTTGTGTGTTCTGACGTACGGCGCGAGTAGACAAGTCGAGCAGCGGCATTCAGCACGGACTGCAGTCGGTCCTGCAGGTATACAGAGGTAGTACCTACAATGACCGAGTTACACTGATCCAGCTTGGTGATGACCTGTGTTCGGATCAGTGTCAGCAGGGCGTGCTGAGGGAGAGACCGTCGCACGCTACGGATCTGGCGCAGTGCTGCGAAACATGCTGACAGTGTTGATGACTTGGGTCCTCATGGTGACGCCGGCGTCGATGTAGACACCAAGGTCCCTGGCTGCAGTGACAGGCGACACAAAGGCATCACCAACACGAACAGGACCAGTCGGGATCTGGTGTTGTCTGGTGTGACGTCGTGACGATGCACACCAGACGACTTCTGTCTTGGCTGGATTTAGCTGCAGCCGGTTTGCCTTCATTCACGCCGAAACCTCGTCAGTGCAGACGGACACCTCCTGTATAAGACTGCCAGCGTCAGACGGCTGACAGTAACTGTAAATCTGGGTGTCGTCTGCATATGCATGAGGCGTGAGATGATGTCATTTAACGAGCTGCAGCAGGTCGGCAGTGTAAAGGAGAAACAAGATCGGTCCAACGTCTTCGTATGTTGTTCTGTGTCATTCTGTGTCTGCTGTGTGAAACAGAAATACTGCATAACACATGGTGTAAAACACGTGTTCATCATTCTTCTTTGACTTCCTCACAAAGTCAAATGTCTCATCACCAAACTCATCCTCAATATTTCTGTGACCACTTCTTATTCTTAGTTTTTTACAATGTCGTCACTTATCCTGTTTACATCATGACTGCAGATAACTACTGTTTCCAAATCACAGAAATAGTGACAATGAGTCATTCCAGGCTCAAACTTACCTTTTCAACAAATCCTTCCCACCGCAGATTTCTTTTACCTACTGGACTGCCTCATGATAACGGGACTAGACCGGACCTATCACGCTCATCATTTTGTTTTTAGTTTTCACATTTTCATTTTTTGTTTATTCCGTGTGGAAGACTAAGCTGGATACCCATCAGCTTTTTACTGCACATTAAATACACACTATCGTATCGTATCATAAAGCAAGCTGCACGTGGTCACTGAGAGGATGGCTGCAGTAATGCCACATGCATCGTTGTTGCCACAGCCATGTAATCAAACAGATACAAGTAATGGTCTCATACCGAGCATGAGCACATATCCATTGATCTATAATAGCAATGCCACCATCCTTATATTTCTTGATGACATCCAATGTCGGCTCATACTGGTGCACAGAGAATTCTGCCAGATTCCATCTTAGCCGCTTAACCTCTGTATTCAAACAACACATTAAAAGTAAGAAAATGCATTAAATACTCTGAAAAAAAGTAAATTGTTGTCAAACCAACAACACAATGCAGACACATACCACTATGCTATCTCATAATATCTGAAGTCAAAGACATCAACTTTGAATTCAAGTTTTATTTAAAATCTAAAAAATGAACCAACCTTTTAGGTTGATTTTTGTACTTCCTCTTATGACTAAGAAAATGCCTGCTAGCAAATGTGAAATTTAAAAAAAATTATTTTACAAACAGTAACAGTTTTTGCAACTATTGAGTTAGTTACACTTTCAATACAGTCAATGCACATATCAGAGTAACAGTAACCTTCAGCAGGAGCATCAGTTGCAAGGAACACAGACGTCACGTTATATCGAACAAGTGCAGACCGGATGAGCTGAGCAGCTGCCTCCAGGCTCGGAACTTTATCACTGTGACTGTAGAGAAAGTCTCGACGTCGCAGATGTACAGCGACATACGGCCCTCCAACTGCATGTCCGTGCGTCCGCTACAGCACATCAACACTCTTGGCTTTTCTTTAATCAGGATTTTCCATGCTTACCACTAGTCAGGCCGACAACCAAAGGTAGCCATGTGAAACCTCTGAGCATTGCTGGAATGGGATTGCTACAGGTCCACACCCTTCCTCGTTCCAGCCAGCAGTATCAAATCACAGATCACAGAAGTCGGCATATAAATGTTTCACTGTTAAGCATATTCACGGAGCTGTAAAAACTATTTGTTTTTACACATAATTCAGTACGGGCTTTCCAAATAATTGGCAGTGAAACTGGTACCATTAACTAGCATAGAATTTGGCTGTTTCAAAAATTCTAAGCTTCCCAGCCAATAATCTAAAATACCAGCAAATACTTCACAGCAAAACTAAACAAATACACTCTAACAAACTCTATTCAGTCGCATCCTACAACAACAAGCAACCCATTGACATACTGTGGACCATTGTGCCACAATAAGATGGTGGTTCCGTTTCATGTGGTATTACTAGCAACTTTCTCCACTTATTACACGGATGGACCATGCTAGGGGTGGGTGAAATATACCAGGTGTAAACTGTCGGGCAGCTCTTGTCAGCTTCACTCCACTCAGTGCGGGACAACAAAACTGTGGAATTCAGCATGCACAAAAGTACCAACATGAGTATCGAATTTCATTAATGAAATGAACAACAGCATTTGCAACCATCAATTGAAGCACACACCCTCCACCGTTGGCCTAGTGCATAATCGCAATCACTGTCTGGACGACATGGATGTAACAGTTGTCAGCTGATTTTATCAGATCTGACAGCAGCACTACTACCACCCTGGGTCGCATTTACGTCACCACGTAGGATCTACGGTTGTCAGTCTGCGAAAATTCAAGATCCTATGGGTCAATCGCATTATAAATGAATGGGAGACACACTGTAGCGAGGTTGCAGTGTACTACATAAAACATCCTACAATAGGCTTTACTCACTCGTTACTAACCTTCATTTTGCGCCAATCCTCATTGAGAAGAGTTTTATCCTTGATATCATCGGAATCTAAATGAAGTCGTCGGAAATCATCACCAATGTCACGAAGGTGTTTTGCAAACCGCATACTTCGACGAGCCTGGATTCAAAAAAGCAAAAAGCTCAATATACACTGTGTCCGGGAAAACAGAAACCGACAATACTTTGGACATAACTTTGACAAATTCAAACATATAGTTGTATTTTTTGCAAGAAATAGCAAGAAGGTAATGCGAAACTATTAATACAACAAAGAGTCTGCCTCACCTAATCAGTGTCGCTACTTTACCTAGCGAATTAAACGATCGCCATGTATTGCAAAGCATATGTCATAACTGACAACTGCAATTGAACAAAACAAGCCAATTAGCATGCAACTGTGCAACACTAAGAGACGACGGCGCCACTAATGCACAGCAGCTGCAATGACGGCATGATCCAGATTAGTCCACTCAGTTCTTATGCAGTGCTTGAGGTCATCGAAATCAGTCACCTTCTATGCCCCACACACCATATTCAACCGGATTTAAATCCGGCGAATATGGAGGCCACAATAGATGCAGAACGAATTCTGAATTCTCTTTCTTCTAGCGAAAATGGCATTTTTTAATGACATCAAAATTACGTCATCATTACGTACTGCCATGATGAGACAATTAGACTATTTACCATTTTTCAGTTATCCGGAATGTCAGGATGATTCATGCCAAAAATTGTGAAAAGTTGATAGATTTGTCAAAGTTACGACTGAAATACTATCGGTCTCTTTCTTCGGACATGATGTATATACATATATATCACACAAAATACATTCTTTTTACAGAAAAGACAATATAAAATTTTCTCACTTCAGATAATAAGGCATTATGGAAAATTGGAGAAATAAAGTAAAATGAAACATTTCTGCAATGACAAAGCAAGCAAGAAACTGCAAAAGTACTAGAGTAGCCTTAGTGTAACAGATGCACCTTAAACAAAGCATTAAACTTACTACTCTTCTGAGTTTACATATGCAGTAGGCACAACACAACTTATTACTGTTGAAAGTGCAATTAAACACCAATCAATCAACCAAACAAACACAATACACACACATTTGCATCATATGAATCATGATCATAAACTGTTTTAAACATAGCAACGAACAGCCATTTACTGCACATGCAGAGACAGAGAGATGCAAAAACTACACATACAACTGGTTTAACAGCAATCTTCAAGTTCATCTGCGTTAGCTGTTATCATTCTGACCTGGTCATGAATCTTCCGGAGTTTAGTTCCATTTGTACTTTACTTACCCACAAATGTGTTGTTTATTTTCTTTCTCTTTTCCAGTTGGGAGATTTTTATTTGGGTGTGTTGTAAATTTTATCAGTTATAATCTCAAAATCTAACTGACAAGTTTTTTGTAAAGGGAACAAAATTGATACTAAAATCTTCTTTTATTGTTAACGAGATAGCTTATTAAAGAAATTATTATTTACTATGCTATAAAATGTGTTACTAGACTTGGTTACATGACACAGTTGCAGCAATTGTGGCTGCTAAATCTTACAGAACCATTTTACCACGTTAATTTAGCACGAATGTTGAAAAAAATAAACTCCGGAAACTGACAGTCCAATACTCCGGGCTCCACTCAGAATAGCTGCCATGAATCAACTGTTCGGCTCGAACCAGAAAAACAGAGCTGCAACACAATGTAGTCAAACTCTGGTAGAATTTCAGAGACAAAGTAAACAATAAACTTACAACTGAGGAAGATCAGTCACTGTTTTCGTACCGAGATGATAGGAAATACTGTATATTAAAACATGCAACACAAAGCTACAGTCAAACAAAAGGCAAATCATATTCTATGACCGATGCTCGTCTAGTTTAGATCGCATACTCACAGTCAGAAATGCCATACCTTGCTGACGTTACTTCCGTAAGAAAGTGCTTAAGGAACGTCGATTGTGCTTGCACTGATATGCACTTAAAACTCTTGGCAGATACTCCATGGTAATCCCAAAATGACCAATGCCAAGAATCATCAACATCCTGTTTTTAAATTAACAAAAATCAATTATATGTAATCAAACTTCCAGAGTACAAACATGGGAATACATTAAGTATATTTCACTCAAATAATCTCTATTTGCAAGGGCAGCTGAAGCAGTACATTCAGTTGTCTTAACTACAGACTAGAACAACTACTTGACCCAACAGGGTTGAGAATGATTCCCCCACCAGGACTCCAAATCTATCTTTGGCTTGTGTGACCTTGACCTATGACCTCCTTATCATCAAACTTGGCCGTTTCATGCCCTTGCCACTTGGACCACTTCCATCAAAATTGGTTCATTCATTTTCAAAATATCATGTTCACAAGTTTGGTAACAAAAGAATGAACGAATGCATAGGTTAAGAACATTATGCCCCCGGCAGCCAGTATAGCCTAGTAGAGGCATAGAAGTATACAGACTTATATCAAAACAGTTTATGAGTCAATCAGGGGCGTATCCATAAATATGGATTAGGGAGGCCGTGAACGGGTAGAGTCTCATCCCCTCCGCTCCCCTCCCCTCCCCTTCTCATCCCATCCCCTTCCCTTCCTGTCCCCTCCCCTTAGAAGTAGGCCCCCCTAAGGGATCTGGGGGAGCACTGTAAGCTCCCCCAGCGGGGTCTGGGGCGGAGCCCCGACCGAAATTGAATTTGGTACATTTTAGCCTTAAAATCTGATATCTGGCGGCAACAATTTTAATGATTTTCCTAAGAGTCAACTGACCAAATTTCATTAACTGTGCCATGTGTATTACACTACTAACAGACAATCTGCATTAGGCCTAATGATTGCCAAGTTTAGGGGGGCATCGGTTCAGTCCCCCTCTAAATACGCCCCTGTGAAGTGAAACATTTTACAGCATACTCAACTCATGCACTTAGTACAAAAATTGCAATATCATTTACCTGCACAAAGCTGTTCCTTTCAATGCATTTCCTCTCATCCATCTTTTCTTCCCATTTGCCATCTGTCCAACCTTCTTTGTAATTTTGCAAGTAATAGATCTCATCAATTACACGGTTGCTAACTATAAACATATAAACATGCAAGTAACTAAACACATGCAAGAATATTTACTATAATTCATGTCATGCATGCTCATTAAATTGTTAGTACTGCTCCAGTAATTGAACTGATGCAGAATGTCAACTGCTATTAAATTTATATCTGCTAATAGCCTTATACTTAAACTCGACTTCTGCAAATAAAAAAGTATTCGACGTTACAAGGTAATAGCTCAACATTACGTATATCTTTGATGAATTTCAGGTGATGGAATGACGATGAAACCAAACAGTTACATTCATTCACTTAACTGCACACTCAGTGAATTCAATTCATTTACCATCCTGTTGCTAAAAGAATATTTCCAACATCCAACCTAACACAGTGAACGTTTTGAAATTACAATAACAAATGAAAAATAATTCACTGACAATATCATCAAATAAAGACACTGAAAGCCTGAATAAAATCCAAATTAGCTTTACGGTATTACTGCCATCTAAGCAATCAGTGCAACTAGTAAATATTCATAAATGGTTACTGCACATAAGTGGAGAATTCTTCTCCAAATTTTGATACAAAAAGTGTGGAGGTTGGTTTATACGTGGGTCAGTCTGAAAGATATGTTTGTCTACCATCAATTAAGCTGTGGGTGACGACAATGAAATGGCTGTGATGATGTGATGTGGACATCACGCAGCGCAGCGAGTATAATGCGTCAGTGTGAGAACAGCACACTGTTGTGCACAAATCAGACTGCGTAACAGTGTGCTGGCTTTGTTAACACCAAGCCATTCACCGGTAATGAGGCTGTGGTACAGTCAAATCAGCACCTGTGTATAAGCTGTCAGTTGTGACTGCATCATATCGCATCCATTTTGATAGTTATAGCGACATACAATTTACATTCTTGGCTTACAAGTGGATCACCAACGTTTGACCGAATTTTTGCTGCGGGAGCAGGGGTTGGCTTATACACGGATTGGTCGATACCAGAGCTATTTTAGTTCTTCAATTAATTTCATTTTTAGTTTTTATATTCTTCTCTGGCTGCTGAGTTTTTACTGACGCACGATATTGATAGAGCAAATCTGTCTGTCTGTCTGTCTGTCCGTGACGTTCTGGTATCAGATAAAAACGGCTCAACATATTGTCATAGTTTTTTTCACCGTATGGTAGACCAATCATTCTAGTTTTATCAGCATCAAACATCTTCACGAAATTCCGACGGGGTCACCCCCTGCGGGGGGTGCTAAAGACAGGTGGGGTATAAAAATTTCACCATTTTCTACAAATAAGTCGCTATATCTCGCATTTCCAATGACCTTGAATGAACCTTACCCCTGTTTTCAAGGTCACATCACTCTTTGAGGCTAAATATCTCACTAACACCTACAGATACGGCCATAGTTACTATAGAAGGTGAATAGGAAACTGCACCCAAGCTTTTCAATGGCACCAGTTTCAATGACCTTGAGTGACCTCTAACCCCGATTTCAAGGTAAGGTCACGATATTATTCAACATCAAATAACTCGAAAATGGTATATTTACAACGAACAACCAATAGAAAGTCGCACATGGTCTATCGAACGGCGCCATTTTAATGACCTTAAACGACCCCTAACCTGGTTTTCAAGGTCACACCATTATGACACTGAATATCTCACAAACGGCTACAGATACGGCCATAGTTACTACAGAAAGCGAATAGGAAACCGCACCCAAGCTTTCGAATAGAACAAGTTTCAATGATCGTGAGTGACATCTAAGCCGGATTTCAAGGTCACCATATTATTCAACGTCAAATAACTAAAAAACGGTACAAGATAGAGCTATGGTTACAATGGCGGACCAATAGAAAGTCGTACATGGTCTATCGAACCGTTCCACTTTCAATGACCTTCAACGACCACAAACCCAGATTTCAAGGTCAGATCATTCTTTGACGCTGAATATCTCCAAAATGGCTGCAGATACGGCCATAGTTACTAAGTAAGGCGATTAGGAAACTGTACCAAAGCCTTCAAATGGTACCATTTTCAATGACCTTGAGTGACCTCTGACCCACATTTCAAGGTCACAATAATATTTATCGTCAAATAACTCGACTAACAGTAAGTCGCTTATGATCTATTCTACCCAATGGTTCAATTTCCAGTAACCTTGAGTGACCGTTAACCTAGATTTCAAGGTCACAGTGTTATCATATAGATGCCCTCGACGTATTGTGTGCGCAGCTGATGCACGATCTGTTTGCGATAGCTAAGTTCGTTTTTCTGCATACAGAATTTTAGTTTTTATTTATTTCTTAGAAAAATAGTTTTTATTCTTATATAGTTTTAGTTTAAATTTAGTTTAGCTTGCGATGAGCGAAAAGGAGAGAAGCGCTCGCCATGTTCACATAAACAACAAGAATGGCGGCACATATTCATGACTGAAACGGTTACGCTGATAACTAACATGCCTCGTATCGATGGTTGTGCTGAATTGTACAAGTTTTTGACTATTTTGGCTTGGCTATTTGTGTTTTAAATGACAGTCTTTTTATTAGGAGTTTATTAAGTCTCATTCTAGTTCGTACTGTCTTAAATAATTTTTATTTTCTTTCGTTCATCTTGCTTAAATTTTAATTTTGTTTAGTTTTCATTTTCTTCAACTTAAAAATTCTCATTCTCGCGAAACGAATGATACAAATTTTCGTTTTCGTTACAAAAATAGGATTGATATGCAAGTATATATCATAATGATTTTCAGATACCACAAATTCAGAAATACCATTAAGAAAGTCGACAAACTCCATCACAGGAACATGACGAGACAGACTGTCGATATCAAAAAATGTTGCCCACGGAATTTGCTGCTGTATGACATTAGAGCGCCAGTGGTACAGCCTGCTCCATGGAGGAAGGACAAGTGTCCACCAGCTCTTTAGGTCGTCATTTAATACCTTCACCAGGTTTGCCATTCTCATGTATACATCACGCCGCAAGTTAAATCCCTCACCTGGATTAACTTCATAAAGTAGATACCTAAAATATCCAATTTACACATTACTAAAATATTTTATAGTACGTTTTAATAAAACTTTCTGACTTACTATATTCAAAGAACAACATATTTCTTTTAATTGCATAAAATGTTTGCACTTTCTGGTTTGCATTGTACCCTAGGTTCGCGTCCGTAGTTCGCACTATTAGTTCGCATATTACCAGTTCGCCAGTTCGCAGTTCGCAAATTACCAAACCCCTACACTGTTCTCGACATGCCTCGACAATTCGATTAGTAGAATTATACATAAGTGCTGTGCTGTGTTTTGTCAACAACGGCTCAGCAGACAAAGCGCAGCACAGAGCCTGGGCTAGCCTGAAATTCCGGCGTTGTATTCCGCTTAATGTATGAGCTGTAAGCGGAATACAACGCCGGATTTCAGGCTGAGCCTGGGGCCCGTGTTATTAGCAATCAGCGGGCCGTGTTGTTGGCCGGCCGCTTGCCCTAGTTTCGAACAGCGGTGGCCAGCCTACGGTACTCAGCCTTTTTCAGAGGCGCTTTTTGGGTTGACGAGAAGATGGCGGCGTCCGAGTCGTAAGTGCTAAATTAGTAATTTATATTATTTGAGACAGATTTTTAGCACAGAGAATTACACTATGTTAGTGTTGACATTGTTTCGAGTAAGTACGTTGAAGGAAATTGTTTCGGTTGAGGGGATTGTGTTCATTTAGTACGTTTGCCTAATACAGAGAGCGGTAGCTTTTCGGTCGCTATCGATGGCCACTTTCTGCCGGTTGGACAGCATGGTATATACGTTGTGTAGTATGTGGCAATATCGAACGGGGGACACTTGTATTTTAGAAACTGCTACAACGGCATCTGACTGCTGTCTGACGCCGTCTGATGCCAGACCCTAACCCGGACCTACTAACTCTAACTCTAACCATAGTTATAAACGATAGCGGTGTGCACACACAGCCCGTGTTAGTATTAGGGTTAGGGTTAGTGGTATAGGGCCTACGCCATCGCATGTATGCACACGGCCGTCCATGTGCATAGCATCTGTCTACAGTAGGGCCTAATAGTTGTATGCCTATATGAATTTTCCAAAGCGCTCGTGCTATAGAACACGATGAGGCAGGAATTTGTTGGGAAACTAGGATTAACCCGTCGATACAGACGCATTGACACCTTTTACCGGCGGCCCCACCAACACCTACTATGTATTATGTTTATATTGTCGTTCTTTATTTGCAAGGGCAGCTGAAGCAGTACATTCAATTGTCTTAACTACAGACTAGCTTACCGGTTAGCTTACCGGTTTGGGCTTCCCCAGGGAATCTGGCTCGGCCCATGGGGTCATGTAGATTTGAAGAAACCTGTAGATGACCCATCAACATAAAG
>Ga0209149_1001552_pt1 | contig 11804 bp, 6 predicted proteins | sample WorMetTyACAVOLI2_FD_187423 | JGI IMG/M metagenome (GOLD analysis project Ga0209149, IMG submission 187423) | Marine gutless worms symbiont microbial communities from Max Planck institute for Marine Microbiology, Germany - Olavius algarvensis... ...
GAACTGGAGGCGGCGTCCAGGTCGTCCAAGACACACCTGGCTAAGAACGGTGGAGGAAGATCTGCGCCAATTTAATCTTGGCCTCGCGTCAGGGCTTCGGAGAGCTCAAAACAGAACAGCTTGGCGGACACTCACAGGAACAGCAACGTCACCGACAAGCTCCGATTGATGATGACTGTGGGTAGTAGAGAGTCATGGAGTGAGTGTTGAGGCAATAGCGAGCTTTACAGCTGTGTACTGAGAACCAGCTGCGGGCAATAGAGGGCGCCTGCTACCGGACCAGCGTCAACGGAAAATGCTTAACAATGGGGGCACTCAAGAGTAAACTACCCTTAATCATCATTGTAGCCCCATAAAAGTTGCATAGTGAATAGGCAAATCAGGGTCGGCGATTCCAAATATGGCACTTTCGACCACATATTTTGACCCCCTGTCCCCATTATCCCCCAAATCCACAAATTTTGCATTACAAATAGTAGTTTTTTCCTCAAAACACACTGTTGCCGTCATCATAGATGCCAAAATTTTTACACAACTTGGATATGGGGAGTAGCTTACCAGAACAACTTTCAGGGCCAAAATTAATGGGGGTCTGGGCTAGGTGAGCATGTAAAAATTTGGAACCCCCTATTTATTTCTGCAACCGTTGAAGCTAGCAACTTCAAGTTTGGTATTTAACTTGGGCTTGGGGAGTAGCTTACCAAGAAACAACCTTTACGATGAAAATTGGCAGGGGGCTGGGCTAGGGGAGCATCCAAAAAATTTGGGGATCCCTATTTATTTCTGCAACCGTTGAAGCTGGCAACTTCAATGGCAACTTCAATTTTGTATACAACTTGGGCATGGGGAGTAGCTTAAGAAACAACTTTTAGGACCAAAATTGGCAGGGGTCCAGGCTAGGGGAGCATCCAAAAATATTTGGGACCCCCTATTTATTTCTGCAACCGTTGAAGCTAGCAACTTCAAATTTGGTATACAACTTGGGCTTGGGGAAGAACTTGCCAAGAAACAACTTTTACGACCAAATTGGCGGGGGTCCGGGCTATGGGATCATCCAGAAATTTGGAACCCCCTATTTATTTCAGCAACCATTGAAGCTAGCAACTTCAAATTTGGTATACAAGTTGGGCATGGGAAGTAGCTTACCAAGAAACAACTTTTAGCACCACAATTGGCAGGGGTCCGGGCTAGGGGAGCATCCAAAAAAATTGGGACCCCTGTATTTATTTTTGCAGTCATTGAAGCTAGCAAGTTCAAATTTGCTGTACAACTTGGGCTTGTGCAGTTGCTTACCAAGAAACAACTTTTAGGACAAAAACTGGCAGGGGTCTGCGCTAGTGAGCATTGAAAAAGTTTAGGACGCCTACTTCTTTCTGCAATCGTTGAAGCTAGTAACTTCAAAATTGATAGATTACTTCAGTTTGGGGAGTAGGCCTACGTTACAATAACAACTTTAGTACCGAACGTGGTAGGGGCTGGGTGGGCTCCAGCAGCACCTCAAGTATTCTGGGTATCACGTACTCTGTACCACGTACCACGTACCAATTAACAGCTACAGAAATGTAATAAAACTGCAAATATAAATGTAAAAAAACTGTGGTTTATACACGAGTTAACGGCGAATGACACATCTAAAACTGCAAAAAAATACAAAAAGGTGATATTACTCAACAGCACATTGACATTTAGGCGATGTGCTGGTGGGTAATCAGCTTTTTGTAATTTTTTGCAGTTTTAGTTGTGTTATTCGCCGTTAACTTGTGTCTAAACCGCTGTTTTTTTTTACATTTATCTCTAATATAGACGGTCTTATATACATTACAAATGTGTAAACTATTCGATAAACATAACACAGCAGTCAGATGAACAGCGTGAATGTCGTTGAGAGCTTTTAAATCAGGCATTTGTTTTTATTAGAAACTTTGCAATAGAAAGGACGTTCACCGGTGTGAATAAACGTGTGAGTTGTTAAGCTAGATGACTGCGTAAACTTATTGGTACAAAATTTGCAGCTGAAAGGACATTCACCTTACTGGAACTCATAGTTTTTAAAGTGTGCAATGTCACAAACGTTTAATTAGTTCATTTAAACACTTGAATTAGCCACGCCAGCACGCCTTCGTGAAGCTTTAAACGTAAACAGCAACCACGCATAGCAACCGATGGGTCCGGTAACTGCTGCTGCCCTCTATAGTTGCAGGGCCGAACTATCCTGTAAAGCTCCCTATTAGAACACACGCAACAAACCTGGGCATTGGTCAACATTAGATGCAATTTGTAAGTCGCGCCATATAAATTCTATTTGTATTTGTATTTTGTCTCTGTATAGTTCAATCACAGGACGTTAGACACGAGGCGTGTCTCATAGTTTTCTGTGGATATCTGTGGTGAAGTAAGTAAAAGACTGTGGTAGAAATCAAAGTGTGAGACATGCCCAGGCTGTAGCGAGTACACAAGAATCATCGGCGTTCACGCAGGACTCGAGAACAAACACGTTTTGTGGAAATAAATACACCACTGGTTGTTAGACAAATGGAAGGTAGTATAGGTACACATATTAGGCATGGTGGGAGGTATATATGTCAGATTGTGGGAAATTTATGGAGGTGATACAATGCCAAAAATTATAGAAATCGGTTGACATGCAAATAAGTTATTCCAAAACTATGTGCAGTTTTTTCTTAAACACAGTGTATTTACATTATTATTTCGTTTATCACATTTATTGTGTGTCTAATGTATAATTGCTAGCGATCAACGAAGAGCAAATAAAGACAGCGGTTATGCACGGTAATCGTCCACCTCTCGATGTCATAACCGGACCTGATGATTTGCTGTTACTTACTAAGAAGTGGATTGCTCTGTGCTGGCGCGACTCACCTGACTTGAGACCATCATTCTGTGGTAAATAGACACCATGTGTTGTTGAAGTAGGTAAACAAAATAGTATTACAATATTCTGTATGTATGTATCGTTTATGTTGTACACTGTGTCCCCAAAAAATGTCCCCCTTTTATTTTTGGAATAACTTAGTCAAAAATAAAGCAATTTCAATAATTTTTGGTACACAGACTACTGAGGAAACTTGACACTAGCTGACTACAAATTTTTCCACTTCACCTTAAAAATGTGACCACACTACCTAGTGAAATGCAAAAAAGTCAATTTGCGACAGCAGCTGGTTGAGACATGGCGTGAGTTCTAGCAGAGCATGGTGGATCATTGACCAGTGGCGAACAAGACTCGAAACTTGTGTTTAGGTAGACAGTGGTCATTTTGAACAGTGCATGTGACGTTCTATGCGGGACCATTTTCCACACCATTCAACAACCGGTTCTTTTTAGAGCCACCCACGTTTTCCCGAAGAAAACAGTAGATTAAAACAGTGTAAACTTCAATTATAAAAATATCACAGAAAGAAAATGTTGTAAAGAAAACAGACAGCAGATCTGTTAACTTTCCAGTTTTTGTTTGACGCCTTTACTTCTTCATTAAAACATTCTCCTATCATATTTCTGTAACAAGCTGATAACAGTAATAGTCCTGAATTTCACAAGGTAGTACATCGACACTTTTCAGGCGAAGTGGGCAAATTTATAGCCGACTAGTCACAAGTTTCCTCAGGATTCTGTAAATCAAAAATTGTTGAAATCGACAAATGTTTGACTGAGTAATTCAAAAACTAAAAGGGTAGACAGTCACACATGCAGTCCATACAAGCGAGACTGTCTAGGTGGTGAGGGGTCAAAACAGACGGAGACAGGCTGGACTCAGATGGTTAGTCCCAGTTGTAGCATCAAGGGGAAGGGGGCTGGGGAGGGTGCTCGCCCCTTCGCCGGAATAAAAAAAATATTTTTGTGATTGGTGGCTGCCAGCAATATTTCCGGTTACGGCAGTATATTCGATAATGTCGGTAGTGTTACCAGTGCCGGTAAACGGAATCCGCGGTTGCGTGTGCGCGTTTTAACGCACATTTCGTTTGTTAATTTTTCAATTTGTTTGTGTTCCATTTGCAGGTAGACATCATCGGCCCATTGCTGTTGAACGCCAGTCTACTGCTAGTACTGACGACTGATTACAGTGACTGATTAGCGCAGGTCACTGAACGTATTGACAGTTGACAGTGATGGAGTTTTGATGATTGTGTGATTGAATAATTTTGAAGACTGGACGAGTGGTGCTGCAACCAGAAAGTAATTATTCGTTCGTTTAACGTTCAATTTTAGAATGTTTGTGTTTACTGTTGGCACCGCTAGTTTGTATAGTGTGTTTCCTGCATTAAAATTTTAAATGACATTTTTTAATTGCTATTAATTCTTTTAACACGTTAAATGCATTTGTTAATGCGTTAATTTTGCAGCCCTGGTTGTAATATGTAAATTTAATAATTAAGTGATTTTTGGTGCATTATGATTCAAGCGATTTTGTATTGGATTAGATCTGTAAAAGTTGATTATTGTAATAAAAAACTTTGACTATCAGTAGTTCTCAGCAAATACTCAGTATAAAATACGACACAGTTTATCGCTATTTAACACGGGATATGTTGTGCAGAATTTAACTGTTCATAATGCGCTTATCTGCACTTAGCAAATATCAGTTTTTGGTTGCAGTGCTGTTGGTATCACTTTAGGTAATATGACTAAAATCTCCGATTTTGACAATAAAAATGGCAGGAGAAGACGATATTTACTGACTGAGAAAACGTGGGAAGGTCAAATGTTTATGGTTCATTAATCCTGTAATGGTAACGATTTATACAACCAATTTTGGGGTGAAGGATAACTTCTGTTCTACTTGACTAACCTTAAAAATTCCAACGGCTATATGGATCAGCAGCAACATTCGAATGTTTGCGGACGATACAAAGATTTGGTGCATTATTAAGGAGACTGATGATGGTTTGATGCTTCAAAGTGGTGACATGGACAGTCTGATAAAATGGACAGATAAATGGCTGGTCAAGTTCAATATTAAAAAATGCAAAGTTATGCATTTGGGACACAAACTAAATACATAGTATTACATGAAAGAAGAAGGAGCCATTCTGACTTTGGCGACAACAGAAGAGGAAAGTGATTTGGGAGTGATAATTTCTTCCAACTTGAAGCCCAGTGCCCAGTGCCTTAAGGCTGCTAATAAAGCTGTCTGTTCTTGGTATGGTGAAGAGAAATTTTCGGAGACTGGATATGGATAGTTTCAATGTCATTTATAAGGGGTACATTCGACCACATTTAGAGTTCTGCATTCAGGCAAAGGTATCTCCTATCCTGGCAAAGGATAAACTAGTGTTAGAGAATGTTCAGCGAAGAGCTACGTGTGTGGACTGAAGAACAAAAGTTACGAAGAAAGATTGAGAGTTCTAGGTTTAACCACATTGGAGACACGGCGATTGTGTTGTCAGGTACAGTATTTGATGGAAATTAATACCGGAGTAGCGATGTGTGGAGTAGATTTTTTTATTTTGGTTCAGTTTCGGTTCGGTTTTTTAAAAACCTTGGGATTCGGTTTGGAATGAGTTTGGTTTGGTTTGGTTCAAAAAATGCACTCGGCGCTTCGGTTCGGATATTATAGTTATTTACTAGATGTACTCATATAGCTGAGTAGTTAATTTACAGCAAATTACAGCAACAGTGGATGACATGACTTTGACGTCATTCGCAGCAACGACAACAAGTAAATAATGTAATTGCATTCTAAAATCTACATGCTAAACTCTTTTAGGTTGTGTTTTAAAACGTTTTTTATCTGCACATTTAATGCAAGTAAAGTTACTTTTATTCACTTTTATTTGAATGGCGGATTACATGCAGTTTCTATCAGAAAACCGTCTGAACGGATGTCAAATTTGTGGACCGAATTTCGGTTTTCCGCACATCCCTGATGGGGAGTAGCATGGACATCCAGTTCTACAGCGAGCTGTGCTTATTCATGCACCTGCTAACATCTGCTGAGGTTTATCTTGGCACAAAACTATTAAGTGATCTGAAAAATTTAGATATTTATCAAATTTTACCAAATTTACTGAAGGCGACCAGTACCGAGGCACTGATGGCACAGCAGGCACAGACAATATGTAGTCCACTGCGAAATATCAACACTTCACCTCCTGCTTGGAATTGGATTCAACTAACAGATTCATTTCATCAGCGTCACCACTGTTGTCTCGATTCATCTCCTCATTCACCTGTCAACCAATCCTTGTCATCATCTCCACTCTCATCATCCATCACTCCTTCACTCTTTCACTCCAGGCTCAAAACCTACTTTTTCAACAAATACCTTCCAACTTTGAAGACTTTTGGCATTCCCTGGAGTCCAGGGCCTGGACTGCCTTCATGGATCATTGGACTGGACCGGACTTACCATACTCATCATAGTATTTTTAGTTTATTTTTCCTCTTAATATTAGTTTGGTTTGGTATACTAAGCTGGCTACCTGTCAGTTTGTCACCCTATATGTAAACTTTGTCGATGGGCCGACGGGCTTTCTGTGTGGCTGGTTCGTCGGTCTGGAATTCCCTGTCGGACAGCTTGTGGAATCCGATTATTGGCGGGAACAGTTTCAGACAATCTCTGAAGACGTTTCTGTTTGCAACGTACTGATGCATTCAGCGCACTAGAGGTTTCACGTCGATGCGCTATATAAGTCGACTTTTGCTTACTTTTACTCACATATCTCACAAGAATGTCTAACAAGCTCAGCTATTGCTGAGCTAGCCGAGTGTTTTTGTGTAACGGTAACGGTAACGAGAACATTTCTAATGCGCCACCTACAGTAGACCGACGGCGCATTACATAGTCCATGAATGTGTGTGTTTATCGGAGCTCAGTAAGAAGCAGCGAATAAAAATGTCTTAAGATGGCGCCTGAATGTCTGCGTCAAACGCAACTGTCTGAGGTCGGCTGGCAGTCTATTCCACACTCGTGAAGCGGCGACACAGAATGCTCTGTCTCCGAACTTCCGATTTGTCCGTGGCACGATGAAATCGCCGCGGCTCGCCGTTCGGAGTATTCTATGTGCATAGCGAAGCAAAGTATTGTGTGTCTTTAATGTCATTTACCAGTTTTCCAAAAATTCCAACAGCGTTGACGTAGTTGTGCTGTTTGTTAATGGAGTGTTATCGTTACTGATTACTAGATTGATACGTGTAAGTAATTTTATTGATTTGTGCTTTATACAACTTTGCATTGGTGTAGAGCTGGAGAATGAAATAGAACGTGTGAAGGCAGCAAACCGTAAGCTGTGATTTTATTGTATTCAAATAGCAAATATTAGCTCACTTTACCTCCACTTGGCCACATCTGAGATGTGATACATTGGTACGGAAGAAGGGGAATATTGAAACAAAAACTGTCTCTGTGTTACAGTATTGTATACTATTATAATGGTCCAGATAGGTATGAGCAGTTCTTGCAGGTTGGTTGACTGTTGGATGTTAAACCTAGACTCCATGTGCCGATGAATTTGGCTGCTGCCACTGAATTTTATGTGTCAGCTGAAAATAAGCCAAAAAATATTTCAGCCAAGCCAAACGCGGTGCATATTTCATTTTTGAGCTTTATTTGTTGTCATATTCAATGACCTAAACTCTGATTCACACGAAAATAATGCCACATAACAAGATGATCTCCACACTGTCCCAGTCAGTTTCATGTGTCGAGTGGGACATTAGACTCCTCACCCAGTCAGTCTGAATAGTTCACTTCGAAGCAGCACAAATTACATTTCGTCATTCCAAGAACCAGGCGTTTGTTGTTGTGCATTGTTTCCAGGCAGTGTCATGTACGTTACACTTCACAGTTTATGTTTGCCGGTGAATAAAGTGTTTGCTATGCATTGTTGTTTGATAGCTGTATCCAGTCCATTACAGCTGGAGCCAAAACATGCAGCGAGTTCACTGCTGAGTAAGATATTCTTGTATTAGTAGTCTTGATGTAAAATTTCTTGTAACATTAAAGACTGAAATTTGTAGCAACAGTAAAATTAGACCGACAGTTATTTTGGTTTTATATTCATAAAGCACCCTTGAAATATAAAAAATTCTACCATATAATAATGTAAAATGTGTTAACCGCAAAATCACACATCTGAAGCAGCAAATTTCAGAGCGTTATTTTAGTTCTGGTGTGCATTGCCTATGAATGTCAACATGCAGCACAGTTCTGATATTATCGTCTGTAATAAATCTTTTTATAAACCATAAGTTGTATAATAAGTAAGTAAAATAATGTAGACATTTTTGCATGTTGTATCTTAGTATTATGGCATTGGAAAAATCAGCAGTTTTCGGCTAAATTCATGATATTTAGGTCTCCAGTTTCACAAGGTAAAGTAGCTGCACTAAGTAGGTAAGGTGGGAAAATAAAAATACCTGTCGATGAACTATAGTCTTAGTAATAAGTGTGCCAAAAAATTTTTGTAAACGGCACAGTTGTAGTTGAACTTATCGTCAAAGATATAGTCACGTTTTTTTTGGGCGGGGGGGGGCACAGTTTATAATGTGTTGAGTGGGACATTAAACCCTACTATGGCATACCATATTGAATGTCACGACGCAAATGTTCCTCTGAATGTTGCTGAGTCAACTTCTGCAACTACGTTATTTCCTTTCTTGTATTAAGCACAGAACCAGTCGTAGACAGTGCAGGGCCCAGTTGAGTACACTGGAGAGATAGCGGTAGATAGATGCTTTGTATCATAGAATACTGGACACGTGTTACATGTGTGACTGAAAAGTTTCTCTGCTGTTTCAGGTTCTTCATCTGTCAGTAGCCGTCTGTCGTTGCCATCAGTCGGGAAACCCGTCTCATCAGTTGATGTTGGTTTAGCAAGACCAGGTGTGCAATATTATTATTATTATTGTTATTATTATCTCAATTTGTACAAAATGTGCAAACACAGAAACACTAGACGAACTTTAGTAGACACTACATCGCCGGTGAGGACGTAAGAATGATCTCAAAGTTAACAGACACAGTGTCCCGCTGGTTATGTAACATAGTGTTAGTTAGATGTGTTTTGATATAAACGTTCACAATATTTGATCGATGTTGCCATAAACAGCAAGATGTATTACTTCGCTTTTACTATTTTTATGCACGGCAGTGTTGCGTACTAGCTACAGGCGGCACTGTCCATCCGTCCGTCTGTCCGTCCATCCGTCCATCACAAGCTGGTACCATGCAGAGAGAAATGAATGTAGGACCATGCAGTTTCCACGTTCTTTAAGCCGAGGGATTCTAGTTGTTTTCAGACATACGCTGCATCACACGGGAACGCCCCCTTGTAATGGCTTCACACGAGACTGTTGTGGGTAATGATGGCAATAACGCACAGTTCTGACATTTGCGTTGCAAAATTTCGCACACAGCTTAGGAGTCAGAGGTTATTATTGGACAAACCCAGACGATGTCTCACATTGTCGAATCCTGTCCCCTGACAAAACTGAATGGCGGCTTATCTCGGCTACACTCTGTGGATGAGGATGCTGTTTCGTGGCTGACCAATTATGGTAAATGACACGCATACGAGAAGAAGCTTACGAGTCAGGTTATCATTAGACACTCAGAGGAAACACAAACGGGCTTTTGATTGGCGTCAGTTTACATGATCTTGTATAACCATAGCAGACCTTATATGACTGCAATGTTCCACTCTACTGCATATCGCTGTTTCTGGAGCTTGCTGTGTAAAAGTGCTCAGTGGCAACAAGATAGTCCCGGGTCTATAGATTCCAATGATTTGTAGACCGTGCATAAATTTGCAGGTGTCATCCATTGAAGGGGCATTAAATGTGTGAATTGGTGTGAAATGAGCAATCTGTCGGCCTTTTTGCTAACAGTGTCAAACAAAGTGGATATGGGAGAATGCAGTTCTCACTGTCTGCTATGCCAGGGACTCTACTTCTTCTATAGCATGGCAGTTCTCAGTGTATCAGTCTCAGTTGTTGTTGTTGTTGTTGTTGGCATATGCAGATCACGTGCCGTAGGAACTCAGCCAGTCCACAGATTCATCATCATCAGTGTGTAGTTTCTTTAGTCCACCATCTAATTTCGTCAGGGGACATGACTCCACTATGTGGGACATTGTCTGAGTGGCACCACACGCACACAGGTCGCTATCACCTAGAGCTTGCTGCATCTGCAGGCGCCACGATGTCCTTGGTTTGTTCTGAAGCGAATTAGAGTACACTGCTGTTTCATTGGCAGACCGAATCCTGGAGGACGGATAGTAATGTCCTGGACTAAGTGACAGTTGACCACAGAAGCAGAACTCCAATCATCACGCCATTGGGAAATGATGTCCACTGTCTCCATGTCAGACCATAGAGGCGTGTGTGATGTTAGCTGATAGATAGATAGATAGATAATGTTGATTTATATAGCGCATCATTGTAGAAAAACCTCTAATGCGCTGGACACACTAGTACTTAGCGAACAAGAATGTTTTCAATGAACGTCTGAAAGACTCGTCACTACACGTCGGATCACAGAGGTCAGCCGACAGCGAATTGCAAGTCGTTGGTCCAGCGACAGCGAAGGACCGACGACCAAGTGAGCTGAGTTGGTAACGCGGCACAAGAAGTTGGTGACGACTGGCAGAGCGTAGTTGCTGTCTACTGGCGATGTCCGAGGCTGGCGTAACACAATCAATCAGGTACTGCGGGGCTTTGTGTTGCTGACACCGGCGCACTGTTATGCCGAGCTTGTACTGTACACGTTCTGGAACATCCAGCCAGTGCAAGTCGACGTGCAGCAGACGTGACAGACCACAATCGAATTTGTGGGTACCACAGAGCTGATGTTGAGGTGATTCGCGGTAAACTGGGCAACGGTAAAGTGGGCAACCGGAAAATTCGGCAACCAGTTTTTGGTGGGGTCGGTAAAGTCGGCAACGGTAAACTATGCAACAGATAGCTAGATTGCATTATAGACGTAGCAATAGATGCCTTCCCTGAAAATTCAATGACAACTAACGTTCCGTGTTAAATGCATGCGATTTAAGTAGCCGTTCACACTCCAGCGTCGACTGGCGCTCCAGTGTTGACGCTGACTGGACCGCCGTGAGCATGAGTAGTTTTCTGACGGCATTGTCTTTACAACATGAAAAGGAAGCCGACCGCGAGCCGCAAACTAGTCGCATTCGGATATGCGTGGATCGTCGGATGGACTCAAATACGCCGGTGGAAAGGTTGAAGCAGCGTGGTCGACGTCCTTTCATGTCGTGAAAGCAACACCTCAACAGCGAATAGCGGAGTAGGTTTCTGATAGAACCTTGGCTCAATGCAATAGTGTCGTATCTGCGTTATTGCTGAAACCGAGAAAAAGGCGACTGAAAGTTTAACAACGTAGCATAAATCACTGCTGACAATTTAATGTATAGAAGTTGCATGTACACGTTCCAGATAAACAACGGAATAACAGTACTAGTAGCAAAGCTTCCCGGATTACCACTGCCCATTTTACCGTTGCCGACTTTACCGACCCCACCAAAAAATGGTTGCCAAATTTACTGTTGCTCGGCATCAGGTGGTACCAATTTGTACGGAATGATGATGTACGGAGGCTAACGAAGCAACCCAAACTCACTGCTATCATCCAGTCGCGCCGGCTTACCTTATTTGGGCATATTATGCACATGGACGACAACGCAGATGCTAAGAGGATTCTGTTGGCCTCCGCTCTGGCACAACTGGGTCGTCCCCGCATCACATGGCTCAGCACCATTCAACAGGATCTGAAACAACACCATCTTACGCTCCCCGAAGCAGCAGATTTGGCTCAGAACCGCCCTCTGTGG
>Ga0209149_1001553_pt1 | contig 11800 bp, 8 predicted proteins | sample WorMetTyACAVOLI2_FD_187423 | JGI IMG/M metagenome (GOLD analysis project Ga0209149, IMG submission 187423) | Marine gutless worms symbiont microbial communities from Max Planck institute for Marine Microbiology, Germany - Olavius algarvensis... ...
AGCCAGCAGTCCAGCACATATAGCCCCTGCACTGCTACCAGCAATCCGCTTCACTTTTGCCAGAATTCCAGCATCTGCCAATGCCTACAAAACAACAGATGCACGGTTGCATGACCACTCATGGAATAGCAGCTTTGTTCTTGTCTTGCCCTTGCTTCCCATTCTCACTCACACTGTATCAACTCTCCCAAAAATGCCTTAGATAAACCCCTAGAAAAATGCCTTGCAGATAAAATCATGGAATGAAATGGTCAATGAATGTTCACCTATTTCAACAAAATAATCTTCTTATAAATCTCTATACTGCACAATAACTTCACATAGCAATATGTTAGCACAACTATTAAAATGTACAGTTTTCACAGAGAACAGAATGCTCAGACATCCAACTATAGCTGCTCCTCATGTCTTGTATACAGCGCTAGGGGGATGTCGGAAATTCAAGTTACGATGGACGTCGATGCGATTTTGGTCGTAATGCTGTGATGCAGCTGTTAAGCAACTGTCATAAATTTTACGTTAGATCTACCAATTGTTACACAACTTTGTGACAATGCAGCATCGCAAATAATAACAGTAAAATGTTAAGGTATGAACAACTTATGTATACTAGACAACTGAACGACATGCAAATTGTATACAATTATTAGGGAATAATGCCGAAAATAATAAACTCAAAAAATAACCTCAAGATAGCACATGCCTTGACACATCTACATTATCGAGTGTATGACTGTCAGTGAATGCATAAGTAAGTAATGCTATTATATTTATTATTAGCACACGCAGCACGTGACATTCATCACAAAATCTACTGTTTTGATTTAAAAGTGTTTGCATTATTAAAACGTCTCCCAAACCACGTTGCAGTGCACTTTTTTAAGCATGTGGTATATCTTAGGCTATTTAATGATGATGCTAATGATAATATAACGTACCACTACCAAGTGTTCGGACTACCATAGTGCATGGATAAACAGTAAGTATTAACGACTAAAACATATTCATTCCTGACTTTTCTAATACTTTAGGTCTATGGATAATCAACATTAGGATAATCATCGGTTAGGCCTAGTGTTGATTATACTATCTATCATGAACCTCGGCATGGTTCTTGACGGTCAGCTGTCCATGTCTCAGGAGGTGACTGCTGTCTGCTGCTCATGTTTCTACTAGCTACATCAGCTGAAGTCAGTGAAAGGCTCATTGACTAGAGAGGCTCTCCATTCTCTTATACAGGCTTTTGTTCACTGTAGGCTTGACTACTGCAACTCTGTACTGGCTGTAGTGGCCAGTTTACCTGAAACTTCAGACTATGCAGAACATGGCTACTCATATGGTGTAAGTACTTAACTGCTGCACACAAGATGGCAATCGACGGCTACTCCTGTAGTAGACCATTTACCCCTGACTACCCACCGAGTGCCATTCACCACATCAATAAGGCGATCTCCATTCGCTGCTATACGCATCGAAGCAGGATAGGACAGCAAGACCACCGTGGCAAGACGAAAGGAGCTATTACCTGCTTTGATGCGTAAATCAGCTTCTGTGACACTACAGCTTCAAACTCTTATGAACAACATCCTTTACTAGGAGATCAGGTATATTGTGACTCCCGGGATCTTGTGACCAACATCCTTTACTAGGATATCAGGATATGTATGTAAGTGCAGTCAAGGGCACGTGTATGTATAAGGATGATGGTGAAACATCCTGATGGTGACGGCAGCTACCGTACATTATCATCATATCACTAGTTGTATAGATTATTCACAGCTGAGCATTTAATATAGTTGTGGGAGTCACGCTATCAGTACAGCAATGTTTCAATGCATTCCAGCAGGAAACCACTAACAATACCAAGCGTGTGACTATTATTAAATGTTAATACATGTAACTAATTAACAGCACTAAATACAGAAATACAGGCATTTCTGTCATAAATGTGAATACACACAGATAACAAATTACAAACCTGAAGAGAACCTATATATGCATAACCCTTGCTTCCACCACCAGACATAACAAGATTCTCGAATGGATAAGTGCTATATTTGGTCCACTCATCAGACACAATTTCCTTAAAACAGTCTGGGGTTTCCACTGCCTCAGGCTGTAGAGGTACATGCTCATTCCTGTTTTCCAGTTGTTCGCCATCACGACCATTGACAGCAGTAACAATAATGGCTGAGTACACGTCACCATCGGGCCTCTCTGCACCTGGAGTTAAAGGTGACCGGTTGAGGCGATTGAGAAATCGAAGATAGCTGCTGCTCCAAAGCGTCGTATCGATGCGCAGAAATCGTGGAACAGTCGATTTCCGCCGTCGTCTCCGCTCCTTCCGCTTTTCGAACTCTGGCAAATAGTCTATTCCATGAAGGACAAAGTCTGGCTGATCAGCAGTCTGTACAGAACTCTGCACTTCGATGACTGTGTGACCATTTGGCACAGCTTCTTCTACATCAGTTACACCTTTTTCATACATGGACATCCGATGGTTGTTGTTACCCATATCTTATATCTGTTACACTAGTGCGATCTGTCAAATAATGCACTGTACAATGAACTCTTCACATCTTTAGTTTTGCACTTAACCTGCAAAGCACAACAAGTAGGCAACAGGTGAGGCAAAATAAAATGTCCCGACACAAAAATCACTGTATCTCAAAAATGCACCAAATTTTGGCCATTTGTTTAGCACACAACCACGCAGAAATGTGTCACTTTGTGCTGTATTTATCTGACATACACCAAATTGACGGAAACACAACGTTCAAGAACGAATTTTACAACTTAACAAAAAGTTGATTTTATTATTATACCAACCGAGCAGTGAGTACCACATTTGTTGTGACGTCATTATGACACTAATATTTTTATGTTTATGTGAAAAAACAGGATTTCAATAATTATTTTAATACTTAAAGTCACAATCATAGTTAGACCTACAACTTTGGTTATGGGTAAAATACTGTACCGGTACGTAGATAAAGCTTACATCCAGACATTGGGGGAACTTGGTTTTAGATACCAGACAGTTGATGCAGAATTTCTGGAAAAGGGTTGCAAGCTTTGCTTGGTGAAACAGTCTGTAAATGGGTGGATGTGAACAAGGGTTGACAACAGAACAAGAATGGTTGGCTGAAAACAGCACTAACAGTCTAACAGAGGAAAACGTTGAAACGTTGCTGTGGCTGAGGTTGATGGATTTGCCACAAGCAGTTACTAGCAGAAGATCACAAAATTATACCGACCAATCTGTCGCATGGAAATAGAGGATTCATATGGTCAACATATAAATAATCACGGAAATTGACGTTAAACTGAATAAGTGGCAATAGTGCAATGAAAAATGACTTAGAAAACGAAGTAAATGAGAAAAAAGATAAAAAGTTATAATAACACCACGGGATCGAACTTGTGACCTATAGCATAAAGCCGAAGCGGCTTACCACTGGGCTATGTGGCCAGTCAGTGAGAGCAGTGTAAAGCTGCAATAAGCTAGCGCAAACACGCCCTGTTAATATATTGCGCATGCGTGACGATCCTACAAGCGTGATTGGTCGGTATGATATACTGCACTTCAGCCGATAGCTGCTTTTGATTTGCCCTCCCTGTCTTACAGAAGATTGCGAGGTGACGTCAATAAACGTCATTGAAGTATACTGTTCCAAAAAAACGTGACCATGTTTTTGATGATAAGTTGAACTAGAGTAGAACTGTCCGTTTACAAAGATTTTGGCACACTTATTACTAAGACCGTAGGCCACTGACAGGTATTTTTAGTTTCCCACTTCACCTATTTACTGCAGCTACTTTACCTCGGGAAACTGTTGAGACCAAATATCATGAATTTTGCCTTAAATTGCTGATTTCCCCAATGCTATAGTACTAGAATATTAACTGCAAAACTGTCGTCATATTATTTTACTTACTCATTAATCAAATTACAGTTTATAACAGAACAATAACAAGATTTACTGCAGACGATAAGGTTGTTTATCAGCGAGTTAGATGAGAGATGCAATTGGCTTCACACAACAGCTGAGCACGATGTCGTTAAAAGCATTTGAGCTGGAGATCACAGTGAATTATCCTGAGCACACTTGAATGGAGAATGGCAGTTTTATGCAAAATCTCACGAGCTGATCGGTGCCTTTTTGGCTTGACACCTGACTGGGCACAAGGTCCTCCACTGCTACACGCCGACGAACCGGTCATCCACTGCCTGGTTAGCAGACAATTGTACCCGTCTTGTGGATTGAGACTACAGGTCGAGGCATCAGTCGGTAGACGACCTGACCGCGACTGGGTCCGCAGCTCTGGTCGTCCTTGCAACCGCTGGATCGACCAACTCCGTCAGGACCATCAGCGTCCACCTGCTGACCTATGGCGACCAGCCATCCGGCGTGGTCATACTGGAGCGACGCTATAGTCCTCGACGACTACGCGATGATGACGACTTGAGTAAAGTAGGTTCATGAAATAGGTAAGGTGGGAAAATAAAACACCTGTCGATGGCCTATACTCTCAGTAATAAGTGTGCCAAAAATTGTTGCAAACGGACAATTCTAGTTCAAGTTATCATCGAAGACGTAGTCAAATGTTTTTTTTCTGGAACACAGTGGGTCACTTTATCTTTCGCTGAGATCAAAGTCTGAGACCTTGGTCTGTGACCAAACTTAAATCTGAACTGCTAAAACCTGATTTTAGACCGAGTTCAGCTTAAGGTTTGGTCTGAGACTGAGGGCGCATTCCATTAGCTATGCATCGGTCACCCGCCGGCATTTTCTCTATTCTCCAAATTCCAACGCTCGTGTGGCCTTGCCAGCAGCATGCTATCTACGGTCATTACCATGGTGATTTACCACAGATAGATAGGACGCTACTCAAGAATTTCTGCAAATAACGGTCACTTCAGTCATTTCTGTCAAACTCATATGCCCTTCCAAATTTTCCATGCTCTGGCAGGATATCCTATGGACATCCGGCCCTTGCTGATGATGCCGTCTGTTAACAATACCAATTCCGATTGGATTCACTGCCGTATGCTTGTTTAGGCTTTCATTAAGCGGAATATAAAGTAGTTTGGTCTAAGACTAAAATCTTAGCTCGAAGGGATTAATGCTCTTTGCCTATCTAAATGCATTGCAATCGATTGGTCTAAGACCAGGCCCACCGAGAGGGCGGGGTAGCCGCGGCAAGTGCCCCGGGGCCCGTGGGTCCTAAGGGGGCCTCAAAAAAATTAAGCTGGTGTGAAAAGAGGTGAAAGCGAGCAGGCAGAAATGGGGAGGTTAAAAACTGTTCATCAGACACAACATGCCTCCAGTTGCCCAGTGGGATCCAAGAACTGCCACGTGCAGCTGGATGACTGTCAAAAGTAGCAGATCGGACCAAAATCCGTCGAAAGCAAAGAAACAAGAGTATTTAAAGGGGTTTTTCTTCTTAATTATATCTCTGTAATGTATTGTGAATTTGGATTTAAGCTAAGTTTGTTTCAACTCCCCATTGAAAGTAGGTAAAAATTTTCCGTGACACTAAGTGTAGCCTAAGTAAGCTATATTTGGTTATAAATAAGTAAATGTTATTGCCCGTTTTAATAGTAATTAAACAGCACAGTTTAATATCACCTGAAACAAAGGTCTGTTTATTAGGCTCACCCTGTACTTGTGATAATGTTTTCTCAATCAGGCAGCGTTATCGTGACAGCCCGGGACCTCAGACATGAACCAGCTGGTTGAAAAATTTGGTCCCAATTTGCCTTTACTGTTTAAACTGCACGAAATTTGCTCAGTTGATTCTCAGAAAAATCATTGAAATTGTTGCCACCAGATGTCAGATTTTAAGGCTAAAATGCATCACACCCCGCTGGGGGAGCTTACAGCGCTCCCCCAGATTCCCTAGCTGGATTTAAGGGGCCTACTTCTAAGGGAAGGGAGGGAAGGAAAAGGAGGGGAGGGGATAGAAGAGGGGAGGGGATGGGATGGAAGGGGAGGGAAGGAAAAGGAGGGAAGGGGAGAGAGAGGGGGGGAGAGGGTGGGGAGGGAGGGGGAAGGGAAAGGAAGGAAAGGGAAGGGGAGGGAAAAGAAGAGAGGATGTGGACGGGCCCAGAAAGTGGTCTCCCCCGGGGCCCGCACTGGCTCTCGGCGGGCCTGTCTAAGACCAAACTGCTGAGATTAAGTTTGGTCACAAGCCTTAAATTTATATAGCGCAGTGACGCATGACGCAACGCCTCTAATGCGCTAAGTGTCCAAGTGCATTCCGAAACAGATGTGTGTTTAGCGTCTTCGTCTGAACGTTTGTAGAGAAGTAGGGTCTGCGTTGGGTTGGTGTAATCACTGTAATGTGGACCACGGTGACGGCCGAAAATGTGTGAGGAAAAAAAGGCACGGGGGCGCAATGACAGACGGACTGGTAGCAGTTATGGGCGACTGCTGTATACAACTTAAGTCCGGCATGGTCGCTAATAACCTTACGGTCTGGTGAGCAGAACTCGTCGTGTGTGGTCGCCCGGTCATACATGATGCTCGTCCGTCGCTATTTATCTTTGCGGTCTTGACTGCGGTCTTGCTTTCAGGCTTTAGGGACACCGCCCCAGACCCCCGTTATAGGCTCGCGCTCCGCGCTCGTCATCCGGCCCCCTCTTTGCTTATTTCCTGAATGGAAATGCAAAATATTTCTCCGCCACTGTATAGTTTCCAAGGAGCGCCATCGTATGCATTGGTGGGCATAAAGAAACAACAAACAGCCAACAAAAATGAATATACTAATGTTTGATATTCTTGCTGTCATTTGCTAACGCCACAAACTTGCAGTCCTCATTTTTCCTGTGTAGTCCAATTATATTACCTCAAAATCTATCTAAGATACTCCCATCGATTAAATGCCTTTCTAGCAACATAGTACACAACAAACACTTCCACTGCGGTTACTGAACTTTTTTCACCACTTAATGCAAGACGCGTGATATTTTGCTTCCAGGTGGCCCATAAAAAATCTTAACAACCCCAACAAAAGTAGCACTAATGTCCTAGAGTCGGCGAGAGAAAAGTGAAAATTCAACAACTGTACGTTACTATGTGTAAACTGTGAGGGTTTGTTAGCTATCGTGCTGAAAACTTGGTATCTTTGACATTCAACTCCAGTCTCCAACAGAGTCAAATTGTCCCAAATATGCAGAACTACTATACACAGCAGTGAGAAATGCCACTTGGCAACCCACACTTTCACCAGTCACCACATGACGCCTCGGCCAACTTCGGCTCCTTTCGGCTTTTCGAGTTTCGTCAGCTGTTTGGCAGGTCGGCAGCTGGCAGGAAAGAGACATACGGACCGGCCAGCCACCCAGGCGAGGCAGTGCCTGCCGAGTGTGCATGTCGTAACACATTTACCCTATTTTAATGGTGAGTGAATTATCACAGGCAAACAGTGAGAACACAACAGCGCCACGAAACGAATGCCAGATCCTGGTGACTGACTCCAGAACTCGACCGCTCGGTATTCTTCACTCTTCAGACCCGAGTCACCTGACCAGTAACGAAAGCTGAAAACTTGCCAAAACGACTCTGAAGGGGAGACATTCCACCGTTGTAGCTGAACGTTATAATAGAGTACAGCAACAGCCTGCCAAAGTTAGGGGTGACAGATCACAGTTATAGTATACCAGTTCAGGCTTAATTTCACCAGTGGTTCGTGCGGTCTGCCAAACAAATTGCATTTAGTGGAGTGCAAGATGTTCTGCTATTTCCTTAATTCTCTTACTAGATGTGTTAACAAGAAACTCCTCTGTCGCCAAATGGTCCAGTGGAATGCACCACATCTAGATCTAGATCAGGTCAGTGCACAATGTATACACGACGCCCTATGTGGGCATGTGCATTGTGCGCTTGGCGCCACGGGGTACACATTTATTGGCCCGGGAATACAACCGGATACATACACTTGGACAGCAGTGCAGCCCTTAATATAGCGTGCAGTTATGCCCAAACTGGCAGTAAAAATTGAGAAATGTGCAGCCAAAATGGAGAAACTGTGCAGTTAATTGTTAACAGAGAGTCGCAGACAGTCAATTTACAGTTCCATGGTCAGTCACAGTCAGATACGTTGCTGTAGCTAGGCTACATAACACGCAGATCGATGACATTTTTGACAATATTTTGCATTTTTAACTTTTTGTGGTTTGACAGTTTCACACCACGGTGACCACCAGTGTATGTACGAGTACGAGACAGTGAAGACAAAAGCATTCCATAGTAGTGCATAAATTTTCCATCTATCATAGGGACCTGTGAAGCTTCGAGATTCGATTCGAATTCGAATCGGACGTCCCGATTCGATTGTGACAGGCCGATTCGAAAATTTTGAATCGCCGTGCCTGCTACGTTTGTCGTCGTACCATAAACAACACTCGCTGTTGTTCAACGGCAAATTTCAATCGTTTCGGCATTGTTAGTGGGTTTTATATCGAGTTTAATTAATTCATGTACTTGTAGTTAGAGCATGCACAGCCTTGTAGCGATTGCGCAATATTTTTGACTAATCCGCACATCTGTCCTATATGGCAATCAACAAAAATTTAACATTGAAGCTGTAAACAACTATCTGCCAATTCGATTTGAGATTCGAATAGTAGCCGCTGATTCGATTTGAACGGAAATTTCCGATTCGCAGGTCTCTAATCTATCAGTTTTCTCCTATACAGAGTTCCTGCATCCACACATCAATTGAAAATGTTGGTAGCGTTTCCCACTCCTATACAATTCTGTCAGCTATAACACTTTTCAATGACTATTAATTTGCCTTCATGGTAGCATATGTACCCCAAATTGGGATTTTGTATTCCCAATAAGGGCTAGTCAAATTTTGTACCCCCACCTTCAAATATGTGACGGCACCTTTGCATGCACAGGCTGCATAATGCACATGCATTGATTGCGTACAGTGGGCCTACGTGTCATGCCATTCAGTAATAACCATGCTTATAAGCATGGTTACTAATAACTCGAATTTAATAGTAACCATGGTTATAAATATGTTGTAACAACGGTACCAACTAAGTTGCTATCAATATGCATGTATGTTTGGGTGAAGGCAAGTCATCTTTCATGAAATAACTGTACTCCCATATTACTCCTTTAATCACATATAGTGTTCTAGCGGTCCTAGTGATTTTGGGCACTCTAAATACGATTTTATGTAATGTAATGTAAGTGTTGCTAATATTTCCGCAATCTTTTTTACTGAGCCCGATCCCATGCCTACCAGGTGCCTTTGCCAGAAAACTGTGGTTTTTGAGATATAGCCATAGTTTGATGCAAAATCACTGCTTTTTCACACATCTTTTTATACAGTTACCCTGGGAAAACACCCCTGCAAATATTTTCACAATCTTTAACAATAATAGAGATTCCTGGTATAGATTCTGAAAAAACTGCCATTTGGCCACTATCTTGAGATATTATAGATACTATACTATACTTTAGATACTATAGACTATTGCTCCTTATAAAGTCAATATTTTTTACTTGGGGGCCACAGGGTCAGTTTTTTGGATATGGGGGCCACGGCCTCCCTGTAGAACCGTCAGTGGTTAAAAATCACTAGTTCTCACACAGGTCAAACTTAAAATGTGCGAAAGTGCCACAAATCCAAAATCTGCAGACTTGAAATGTCAAAAGTTAACACCAAGAGGTCAACACATCGTACAAACACAACAAATGCACTGCAGTAGAGTTGCTAACAGTAGTTAAACAAACTTAAGGCTTGGTGAATATGTTTCATAATCTATCTCATACAAATCAACAGAGTGATAAGCTTCAGAAGTCAAATCAATTGGTCAAAGGTCAAATTCAACATATCAATACGTGGGGTAATCTTGAAACTACTGGGAAGGCTGCATATCACGCTAGACATCAGGGCCATACACAATCTTGTCGGAGATTGTCAAGTTTTGTTAAATTATAATCCACTCTTGAGTCATTTTGGTGACAGCCACACATGTATCAGCATGCAGCATTAGAGTTACTAAGTGGAATGTCTTGCAGAAAAATTAAAATTATAATATACTTTTGGCATGCCACAAAATTCTGCCAAAACCGGGGAACACTGATTTGTAATTCCTACTGTTAGCACTCATGTGGCAACTGTTGCACGTCTTGATCAGACACTGTTAATAAATGGATTGGACTGTACAGCGACAATACTTTGTCAGAAGAGAAAAAAAAATTTGTTCACATTTCTGGGAAGCTTTCAGCCTCTGGAGACTATGCTCCTAGACTCTGCTACAGGACTCCCACTCCAAAAGCCCTGGCTTTGCCCCCTCAGCATATCACTCCTTCTGCTGTCATGGCTTGTGGTATTCTGACAAAACCCAGTCACTCACAAACACACTGAAAAATAAAAACATTGTGGTACACATTTTAATGGGAAGTCATTTCATATTGACAACGTTCAGCCATCTCCACCAACACAATGTCATAATAGCCTAAAAGTATTTTCTGCATCAGAAGGTCACAGAATTACATTAAGGAATGAATATGCCAAATTTAACCAGCCGATAAGACAATTCGAACGATGACTTAAAACAGTTTCACACTGCTGAGCTACATGTACCTGGCTGAAGCAATTAAAAACAGATGAAGACAATTTTAAGTCACTAAAACAAAACAAAATACATATTCATATAGTATACATCTACATACAGCAGCACATCTACATACAGCTCCACGCACAAAGCCTAAATAATAATATGTCGTGCACATAGCAAGTATAACGAACCACATAAAACGTTATAAACAGAGAACCTAATGACTTAAAAGATTCCTAACAAGTCTCTATGTCTGAATGAACACAGCATCAGGACAGAGAAGACCGCGAAGGCGCCAACTTCATTTTCTTGTTCTGCAAGCAAACCATGTTGTATAAAATGTTGTTATCTCCAAATTACCTCTCTGGTTGCTTTACTAGAAAACTGCAATAACTCAGTGTTGTAAATACATACGAAAGCTCAGCTGTCGCAGAGAAGCCGTGAGATGTCACTGAATATTTCAGTAAGTCACTCAAAATGACAGGTGAAGTCCCTATTAGTACCGTATGCCATTGTAGATATGTCTGTATCTCATATCGTTTCTATGACTGTCAGCGTCAAAGCCTTCAAATCTCAAGGTCACTGAAAATGGTACTTTCAAAAGCTTGGTTACACTTTCGTATTCACAGTCAATAGCAACAATTTGACTGTATCTCTACCGCACAATGTCATAGGCAGTGTTTACTGCTTATGCACGCACTCCCTGGCAAAAATGTCTCAGATTCCTGCTGTATACGACCATGTATAAAGCTGTGTAAAGCTAATAAACTATGACGATGAGGCACCCATTCTTGGTATATGCACTATTCTTTACATCACATTCACGACAACACAAATGTGTAACACAGAAAATCTAATATGTAAAATTACTGTATGCCACTAGAGTACTTATGGCTAAAATGTGCAATAAATGTACAGAGTTTAACTCAAGAGTAGTGTGTAAGATGCTATCTCTATACACATTTATTAAATGCTATATTAATACTAAGTATATTGTGTATATGTGAATATTAAATTCATGGTTTATGGACGTTTCGCCCCTTCACAGGACGTTTCGCCCCCGTCAGTGGACTGTTCGTGTTCGCCCCCGCTTGTAAGTTGTAACTTTCTTAATGTACATGTAGTACTCCGTTAGTCGACAGTCACACGTCTGACAAATACTGGGTGGCTCATCTAGTATTTCTCAGTGACGTCTTGAATGACGTCATTGGT
>Ga0209149_1001554_pt1 | contig 11800 bp, 8 predicted proteins | sample WorMetTyACAVOLI2_FD_187423 | JGI IMG/M metagenome (GOLD analysis project Ga0209149, IMG submission 187423) | Marine gutless worms symbiont microbial communities from Max Planck institute for Marine Microbiology, Germany - Olavius algarvensis... ...
GGTCTTGGGTCGGCGGCCGCTTGGCGCCATTCTACATTCATCAAATGAACCGGGTGAACTCTCGCAATGGCTCTGCCATGATGACAGCACCATAAACATTGTCGTGCTTATTATTATTATTATTATGATAGTGGAGATCAACGCCAGCGCGACGCTCGTGCTGCAGATGCGGCGTTACGACAACCCTGGCTCAATAAAATACAACGGAGATTGTTGTGACATATTTTGTGGAAGTTGTGATCATTCCTTTCGCTTTGCACTGGACCGAGGAGACAGGTGTCGCTTTACTGAGATTTATTATACATTTGTCGTCGATTGCCGGCGAGTTATTGTTTTCAGTCGTGTGTATTTGTAACTGTTTGTATATAATTGTGGTGCAATATGCCGATACGCAAGAATTGTCAGTAAAGAATTAAGAAAATGCGAGTATCAATAATACGCCGATATGTTTGGACGAAGGCAAGTTACTTAACGAATCAAATTAACCGTCGCGAATGGCTTCGCGATCACTTTTCGCGAGAGACCCAGGTCCATGGACTACCAGGTGGCATTAATAGAGTCGCAGAAAAAATCTGCTGTTTGCGCATGGCTCACGCCGTCACGCGTATCACTAAGAGGCGGATGTGCTGTGATATAACGCGATCGACCGATTACTTCCTAACTCTTGCTAAAACTGTTTGTTTAAAAAGTAATAGTAGTCGTATGTTTGAAGCCTTCGCCCGAGATATACTGTACGCTACGTATTTGTTTGCGCCTATTTATGGGTCACTTTGCATGCTGTAAGAAATACGTGAACGCGAAGGCAAGTCACCTATGATAAAACAAGTATTTCTGCTGTCGCAAAGAGACCGCGCGATGCTTCGTGTCTGTCAGTAGTTAGCTTCAACAGTTCAAAACGTCGAGTAGTCTTTTATTGCTAGTTACATAGGCTACAGATTTATCACTGCGTGCAGTTAAATGCGCTGTTCTGTTGTCTTGGCGTAACGTTAAGGCTTCTTGTCATAAACATTTATTGGTCGTCTCCCGCTATCAACATCGCCATTTACTACCAGCGATAAGTGTCACAACTTGCGGCGGCGTCGTATTCCCAACACCTGGCCTGTTGCAGCGTTAACAGCAGGCGGTGAAACCAGATGCTCAGAATCGCGATTTCTGCCTACCCCACCTGCATTCGACGCCCCAATTAAGGGGCTTCCGGTCGGAATATGGCCATGCCGTTTGGTACGAAAAAAAACTAGAATGGTGTGGCTATACCCAAGGGTGAGAAAAATTTCCAAGACATGTTTAGTCGTTTTGACAGAATGTACGAACGTGACAGACACACACAGAGACACACGGGCACCGCGTGACGGCTAAGGCCGCGCTTGCTGCTGGCATCGCGCGGCAATAAAATAACATTTGCGAATATTTTCGAGATTTTTTTGTACAAGGACCCAGGCATACCAGGCGGTATAAATTGATGCCCGAAAACACTACCGTTTTTGAGATGTAGGCATAGATCAGTGAAAAATCGTCTCTATCTTGTATCGTTTCTGAAATATTCAACGTCGAATAATGGCGTCCCCTTGAAATCTGGTAAGGATTGTTCAAAGTCATTGAAACTTACTCCATTCGATAGATCATATATGACTTCATGATAGTTTGTTGTTGTAAGTATAGCTCCTATCTTGCAAAATGTTTCAAAATATTGTGACTATATTACGACAGTTTAACTTCTTGTATTTACAGCAGCGACAACGCACACAGCTATTACTACTGGATGCACACGACTGGAAAGTTTCAGGATATGAGCATCATCACGTTCGGTACGAATATAGCTGGAGTGACTAACCCGATCGTCACTCACTTCACACCACGTTGGCCGGTCTGTATGCCAAACCTTTTACTCGATACTTCAACAAACTTAGCAGCTCAATGTAAACCAATGTAGTACGTTGGCTATATTATAGTCACTTTGGTCTGATCTTTGCAAAGCACTTGCTACCGTACATGGTTAAGCCTGCCCCGGTGGCGCTATTGGTAGCGTCGTGGTACGCGCTACCTGGCTACAGTAACCAACATGGCTTCGGTTCAAGGCCCAGGCTGGATATTATAGCGGCGTGTGCTTTAGCTTAAATTCACGGGCAGGCACAGAGGATTCGACGGTGTTTGATGCTGGTAAAACTAGAATGATTGGGCTACCGTGTGGTGAAAAAAAACGGTGACAATATGTTAAGCCGTTTTCATCTGATACCGGAACGTCACGGACGGACAGACGGACAGACAGACGGACGGACAGAATTTCTATATCGATATCGCGCGTCAGTGTGCTGACGCGCGATAAAAATACATCAAAATCGGTTCATTCATTCTTCAAAATATCATGTTCACAATTTTGGTAATAGATGAATGAACGAACCAACAGGTTGAGAGCACAGCCTGCCAGTCTGATGAAGCAGAGGTCGTTTTGTTGACATGGTTGGGATAATAATATTTTGTAGAGCGTTGGAGTTAAATTAAAAGTTGTGGTAACGGACATCGACATAATGTTCCATGATGATGTCGACAAACTAATTCATCCGCTAAATCCGACACCTGCAAGAAAGTCATTAGTGGCCAGTTGGACATCCGTCACCGCACATGGACTTCGACGAAGAAATCCAACAACGTTAGTAGAAGTAAATCATCTGTTAACGTTTGTGAGTGAAATAACGAACTTCGAACGGTAAACCTGACGTTGCAATGAAGCGCATTCGGAATTGTTTGCATAAATATTGGATTTGAGGTAGCTTGTCAAGACCTCTTAAAAACCGTGAAGCGGTCGTAAACTTACCACTTTGCCACATTGCTTGCGGAATAAACGCTTAATATAAACCAAGATAAATTACGACAGACAACAATAGTCAATGTAGGAATATTATCATTGTTGTTACCACCGCCAAGGCGGAGGTTATGCGATCTGTTCGGTTTGTCTGTCATTCTGTCTGTGTGCAGCCTCACGCAAAAATTTATTCATGGATTTACATAAAATTTTTACCAATGGTAGGACTTGGCTTAATCTCAAGGTGGTTTAATTTTGGAGGTGATCCAGATTGACCTTCACTGTCATTTAGAGGTCACAGTCGCCCAGCAAGGTCATTTCGGCATAAAATCGACTGTAGCACAGAAACGGTAACAGATACGCCAAAGTTACTATAAAACACTAATAGGAAGTCGTATTGTGTTCTGTCCAGTAGTGCCGTCCTCGATGATCAGGTCAAATCAAGGTTTCCCCGTGAAACTTGTGTTTGCGGCAGCGGCCGCCAACAACGGTGCCCATATGTTTCATCCGTCGTGAAAAATTATCTCCCTTGACATTTTGGCCTTGGCGGAGGTTTGCGCTGTCAAAGTGCTCTCTAGTTGTTGTTGTCGTTCAGTGTATGCCGAGTTCATATGCATTATCAGTATTTTTTGTTTTTTGCATGTGTACCTTGATTTACTTCACTTCTGTCTGAGTTCAGTTGGCTAAATGAGTTTGGATATGGCTGAGAAAGTTATAAAGCTGCAAATAAGAGCGCTTCGCGCAAGTCTGTCTCTCTCCCAGACACAACTTCTACGTTGTGATGAAGTTGCCATGGTGCGAAAGTTGCATGGAATGAAAGTTCCTTGGGTACTGATGTTCCGAGAAGCAAAAGTTCCAGGCAACGACAGTTCCAACGATCAAGAGTTTTCCATATGGACTTCTTCGCTCCCGGAAGCAAAAAGTCTCGGAGCGAAATGTTCAGGTACCACATGCAATACGTCAACGCTTATTGGACGTATCCACGATACATCCATTACTTACGAACAGTTGTGTCTATGTATGCCCAGACTAACGTTCAGATACAAGCTATACTGCGACGCCAACTACTACTCGTCTGACTGTTCAGTCTACTGTGTCGCTAGTGATACAGACGCTGGAGGACATTACACCTGTGATCCAGCAACAGGCAACATCACCTGTCGTCCAGGTGCGATATCAGCGAGATTGAAGTCACACATTAGGCTGCTGACGTAGAAAGAAGGACGGTAATAACTGATGCCAACATTTTAGCATTTACCATAGTATAAAAATGATGCACTGCTATTATACGCTGTTTTTGTCTGCACCTGCATGTATGAACATGTGACGTTGTTTCAGCCTAAATTTAATGTATGCAGACCGAAAGACTTATCACATTTTGTCCATTGTTGTTTCAGTAGCATAGTATAAACTTGACTCAAATAAATGAAATGGATCTTTTTGTAGTTGTCCTTTTCTAGAGTAATTTAAGTCACATGTTCAGTGTTTGCTGCAGTAACTTACAAAGTGGTGTAACGATGGTGATGATGAAGATGAAGATAAACGCTACTGGTGCTAGCTTGGTTGTGACCTCTTGTAGGCTGGGAAGACGAATCAACCAATTGCGTAACGCTATCTCACGATTGTCTGGGTCATACCTGTCTTAACGGAGCCACGTGTGTCGGTGGCGTTAGAACGTACACCTGTCTCTGTCCACCTGGATACACCGGTAACATCGTCATTGCTAATAGCAACGTTTGATATACATGTAGGCCTATACTATCGGAAACACGTGAATACACGACCAAAAACTCTCTGTAAGAAACAGAGTTGATGAGTATACAATGGTAATATCAGATTTTAGACCGGAAATAAAAGTAATTTCGATTCCAACATGCGCCATGACACTGAAGCTAAAATTACCCTATTTCCTATCGTCGAAAATTTCACCTCATTGCTGCAGTAATGCAATAATAAATAAAATTTCTGATAAAGATGGCGCATTTATACATATACTGCGTGTGCAGTAAAAAAACTAAAAAAACTTAGCTATCGCTAACAGGTCGCGCTTAGCATCAGATAACAGTTCTTCCGGTGGAATACTGCAGTAGAAATAATTGCTCATATGTGACGCAAACCGTTGTAATTGACCGTACAATTCTTCTGTTTCATTTACAGGTGCTCGTTGTGAGACGGACGTCGACGAATGTGCTAGTAATCCATGTCAACATGGTGGAACGTGTGAGGATCAAGTGAATGGATTTACCTGCCACTGTCCACCTGGATTTACAGGTTGACTTTCTACCTACAGTACCTGGATTAACTGTTCAACTTATCACAGTGATTAATACTGGCAAAACAATTGCCCGACATGGTTTACTACCGCCAAAAATTGTATGTCTTTGTGTGAATCGTGGATGCTGAGTGCAATAACAAGAAGCTCAGCTGTCACAGAGAGGCCACGCGATGCTTCATGTCTGTGAAGTTCGTACGACGACGTGGGTGACTCTCTGATTATCATTTGGATGTGTTACTTACTAATTTTTTTCGATCTACTTTTAGATTTGTGTTTGTGTGTGTGTGTGTTTGGCACAATCTAGGTCAATGGTGTTTGGTAAGTTATCGATTGCGGTTCTCGCAATGTCTATATCTAGGTCAATGAACGTGTACCTATAGGCTCGAGAGTCTTTTGGAAGCATCCGGAAACGTGTGGTTAGATCGATAGTGGTACAAAATGGTAGCTGTTTCCACGGGTCTCTCGTTCGTGCTGGGTTGCCGCCTGAGCGCAGTGTAAGTGTTGTGATACGTTAGCATCGTATCACTGAACCGATTTTAATAAAACTTGAAATATAGAACTACACACCGGAGACCACCCGGCATGCAAACTTTGACTTCGGTACGGCGACGTGGGTGGTCTGGGCAAATAGCCAGTTTGACACTGTCTTTGTAGGCTGAAAGCCTATATTGTATTGCTATTTTTGGACACTTTCCGGAATAAGTCCGGCGGGCAAACCGCAGCCGATCCGGACCAAAGTCGGTACACATACCCAGGTCCAGGGTCGACAACGTTCACGGAATTTTGGGCGCGATAGGCTAAGTGTGGGCGAAATGGGGGGGGGCAAAAAAGTAAACCGGACGCGTGTCCTTTTCTGTTAGCAATACCAGACGACTTTTCGACAACTTCGCAACGGCCGATTTTCGCCAAATTCGGCCACGACACGTGAATCGTGGGTGAAACGCAGAATTTGGACAGAAGTTTATGAAAAGTTTCCATTCAGGGGATTTTGCTCACAAAACCCGAAGCTTTTAGGGGGTCAAACAGGTACCTCACTCAGAGCAGGCTACAGGTCTAGGATTACACTGCAGAGACATACCGTTTATTCCACGTTGTAGTCCAAGGGCGAGGGAGCTACGGGGCTTCAAAGTTGCCCAATTTTCGGATTTTGGCCTATTTTCCCCATACAAAACCCGTAAAACGTACCATCCGGTGTAGAGCCTACAGCCCAGGGGTTACATCGCAGAATGATTCTGATTTTTCCATGTGGTAGTCAAAGGTCCAAAGGGGTGCCTTCCGGGATCGGAGTTTTCCTACGACTTCTGGTGGGGGAGTCGTGGACCCCCAAACTTGCCCAAATTTGTGCCTACGGCAAATGGCTATACCCTTACCGAATGCTACTACACGGAGCGTCTGATCTGGACCAAAGATGTCTGAAAACGCGCAATTCTAAGGACGGATGTACTTTCGGTGGGTTGAAGAATGTTCCCCTGTATTTTTCGGGATTCGCAAGAGATTTGGACCCATGAATTTGTTAGTTATTGCCCACTGCGCGTTCATGTTCGAGTTCATTATTGGAAGTCACGTGACTAATGTGTGTGAGTCGAGATTTGGATATTCTGTTGTCTACGGTGTGATCGATAATTGTGTTGTTTGAGCAACATAGCTTACAGTAGGTTATGGATACGGTTTCCGTATCATGTCAGGTTAGGGATAGTGTTTGTTTTTGCCGCGCGATGCTATGCATAGGGCGGCCTATGCCGTCATGCGGTGTCTGTGTGTCTCTCCGTCTCGTTCGTGGATTGTGTCAAAACGAATAAACATATCTTCAAAAAATTTTCACCGTCGCGTAGCTAAGCCATTCTAGTTTTTGCGTACCAAAGCTTATGGCGATATTCCGACGGGGATCCCGGTTACGGGGGCGTCGAATACAGGGGTTATGAAAAAATTGCGATTTTCGACCAATATCTCGCTATATCTCGGAAACGGTACAAGATATGGCCGTAGTGCTTGTGTTTGTTGTTTTTTAGAACAGCGGAACGTGACGGACGGGTGGACAGACAGAATTGCTACGATACGATACGACATACGATACGATACATGTGTATTTAACGTGCAGTGAAAAGCTGACGGGTAGCCAGCTTAGTGCCCCCTGTACGATGATTGTACCGATACTGTAAAGAAAAAATTGCTCAAAGTCAACTGGAGTGATAACTAGGACAATTTTTGTGAGCCCGGTCCGTGCCGGGCCGGTTTTTAGGCTTGACCGTTATTCGACACCGCCGTTTTTTTAAAGACTTTGTGCAATCTAGTTACAGCTCAGGTGCGTGGGGATTGGTGAGACAGGCAGGGGTTGTGCATTTCTAAAAAATCTTTCAAAAAGCCACGGATATTTATATAGCAATTCAGTCCGTCTGTCTGTGTGCCTATCTATCCGTCATGTTCCCGCATATTGTATTGAAAAGGCTTAACATATCAATCAATCAATCAATCTGGAGAATTTTTATAGCGCCGCTTAAAATTAAATTTCACAGAGGCGCATTTTCATATCATCGTATTTTCTTCAGCATATGGCAGCGCAATCATTAAACTTTTTCCAGTACTAAGCAACTTTGCAGAAGTTGAACAGGTATCCTATATGGGGGCGTTGAATACACGTGTGGTACCGTAAATAAATTTCACGATTATTATTACGCCTATTAAATGGAATTTTCATACCGGCCTATCACCGACCGAAAGTAGGCTACGGAACAAATGTCGATCATTCTCAGGGATTATGTGAGACATTAGAACCACATTAGATACACAGTTCCAGAAACAGATAACTATCAGGGCAGTACACGCCAAAATCACCTACACCTATTATATGATACAACATGAGGGTGGCCGCCATATTGACTTTCGACAAATGTCTGTATCTCCAGGGTAGACTACGGCTAACAACTGCAAGACGGTTTTCAGCGTACATGTCGTTGAGAGCGCTAGCGACGACTACAGCTTCTAGTTTTTTCTTTCTTTTTTGGTTACTTTGCTAAGGCCACAGGTCGCACTGTGCGTCCGATTTAGAACAATGAGGGCTCAAAACGCGTCGTTCCGCTCAAGGAAGTGCCTTTTGGGGGTCTGAACGATGTGCCCCTAAATTTCGGGGCGTAAAATCCCCCAAAAACTGAAATTTTGGGGCCGTGAATAGGACTTTCAAGCCTGAACGAGAAAAAATTCAAATCCTTATAACTTGAAAACTGCCTAGCCGATCATGACAAAATTTTTACAGGAGGTACGCGCCACGAATGAGGCTTCGTGGGTGGTCTTATAGCTCACCCAAACAAATCCAAGATGGCGCCGGCCACCATCTTTAATTTCCGAAAAATATCAATAACTCCGGATTGGATAAAGATATCTGCACCAAATTTCACGGGAAGATGTACCACGGCCATGCAGAGATGACCACGTGACCAAAAGTCGAAACCGTAGGTTAATTCGCGTGACGTCATCAACTAAAGGTCTGAAGCATATGTGCATCGATCTAGGTGACTATACGAGATATTTGAACCAAATTTTGCACAGAGCACAAATACCACACTATCAACACGCCGGAATGGCTAAATTCACATAAACTGAAAATCCAAGATGGCGGCCGCCCAAGATGGCGACTGCCGCCATCTTGAATTTCGGAAAAATGTCAATAACTTTGGACTGGATAAAGATATCTTGCATAAAATTATACGGGAAGATGCATCATGGCCATGCGGAGATGACGATATGACCAAAAGTCGAAGCCGGAAGTTAATTCGCGTGACGTCATCAAATGAATGTCTGAAGCATATGTGCGTCGATCTCAGCGACTATAACAGATATTTGAACCAAATTTGGCACAGAACACAAGTGCCACATTATCAACACGCTGGAATGGCCAAATTCATATAAACTAAAAATCCAAGATGGCGGCGGCCGCCATCTTGAATTTCGGAAAAATGTCAATAACTCTGGACTGGACATAGATATCTACACCGAATTTTATGGGAAGATGCACCACGGCCATGCGGAGATGACCACCTGACGAAAAGTCGAAACCGGAAGTTAATTCGCGAGACGTCATCAAATGAACGTCTAGAGCATAAGTGTGTTGATCTCAGTGACTATCGCAAATATTTGAACCAAATTTTATATACAGCTCAAGCACCACAATATTAACATGACGGGATGTTCCAAATGCACACGACTTGAAAATCCAAGATGGTGGCGGCCGCCGTCTTGGATTTTGGAAAATGTCAATAACTCCGAATTGGATAGCGCTATTTGCGCTAAAGTTGGTGGGCAGATGCATCAAAATAGCCGGATACTTTACAATTATTAATAACATGCGTAGTAACACATGACCAAAACTCGAAACCGGAACTTTTTTTGCGTGACGTCATTGTTGCGATGAATAAAGATGTATAAATTACACAAATGTCCTGAACATAATAGATGCACTGATGTCGATAAGAGCTCTCAACTTAGGCTACAAATCTTTAGTTTAAGCCTATGCAGAACTCGCCTGTTCGCGCTATTGTCTAGGTTACTAATTTGTCATGCGTCTCTTACGAACAAACTTTAATAAAACAGCAAATATTATATAGAAAAACTGCACACAGTCTATCTGAAGTTGTATAAGCCAAAGCTCTAAAACAGCAAAAATTAAAATGTTTATTAATTATAAGTATAAAACATATGCGCAAGCTTAGACATTTAAAGCTGGCGGTTGACAGATTTAAATGTGCTAGTGCATATATTTAACGCTTATAATTAATAAACATTTTAATTTTTGCTGTTTAGCTTCGGCTTATACAACTTTAGATAGACTGTGTGCAGTTTTTCTATGTAATTCTTCTATATCGTTTACAGGTGCTAGTTGTGTGACGGGCGTCAACGAATGTGCTAGTAATCCATGTCAACATGGTGGAACGTGTGAGGATCAAGTGAATGGATTTACCTGCCATTGTACACCTGGATTCACAGGTTGACTTTCTACGTGCCACTGCTTGGATAAATACAGATAGATACGTCGTAAGTTGACAGTGGCTAAGAATTGCCTGAAAGGTTTTTTTCTACCGCTGAAATGCATAGGAAATCATTTTTTTGTCAGAAATTCCATAAATAAAACAACGAAAAATAAAATTATGTAGATTATTTCCCAGTGGTCACAGTAACTGTTTTGTATATTTAACTATCAAGTGAATTTATTTCATATCACACACTCGCACCTTCGCCATACTCGTTAGCAATAGTCATAAAAATTGGCAGAGGTGATGACGTTGTGGACTCCTACACCTGTCCAAAAGTACTTCACCATCCGCCTGTATTTTTTGTTTTCGCGCATGCGTGACCTTGCGCACCAAAAGTGTTTACTGGGCTAGTTTTTAACTGACGCGCGATATCACAGGTAGCGCAGTAGCGCTACACTGTGTTAAGGCCCATAGGCAAAGTGAATGGAGAAGCCCGAATTTTAACCCCCTGTAAAATTTACACCCCTTAAATTTTAAAGATAAAACTCTGCCCACGTAACTATCTCGAGGACATCTACCCCTGTGCCAAATTTTATTGCAATATCTTTACAGGGAGCTTTCCCCAAATATGTGAAATATTACGCTTTTGTGACTTTTTTGTTGTCCTGTCCTGTCCTGTCCTGTCCTGGTTATTAATACAAGAAAACCTTAGAAGTTTTATCACTGCTAAGGCCCATTGTTCATGACACATCTAAAACAGCAAAAATCACTTGGTTTATTCTAGACTCCATTGGGCCGTGGATGTAATAGAAGTCATAGATTACATCCATGGCCCAGTGGAGAACTAGAATAAACCAAGTGATTTTTGCTGTTTTAGATGTGTCATGAACAATGGGCCTTAACAGTGATAAAACTTCTAAGATTTTTTGTATTAATATTTGCTGTTTGTAATTAGCCCACACTATTGCACAATATTGCAAATACAGTAGAATAAGGGTGTTATAGATATTTAAAAGAATACTTTGAGGTAGGCAATACTTTAGCTTATTCAAAGTGCCACATGTTTTACTAATCTTTCCTATGATAGTTTCCACGTGATCTGACCAGGTTAAATGCTCATCCAAATATACACCCAGAAACTTGGCAGACCGTACTTGTTTTATAGGCATACCATTAATTAATATTTGATTTACCAGCTTATTATGATCATAACATTTTAGGGCTCACGAAAAATACAAAATTTGTTTTATTTACGTTTAATGACAGTTTATTAACTTGAAACCATTCACTGATAAGTTGCAGCTCGTAATTAATATTGCAAATAAGGTTATTTAAATTATGATCAGCCACAAAATATTAGTGTCATCTGCGAATAGGATTAAATGGGACATTTTTGCAACATGACAAATGTCATTTATGTATATTAAGAATAACAACTGTCCAAGAATTGAGCCTTGAGGGACTCCACACGTGATGGGGAGGCGGGAGGATGAATGTCCATTAAAATGTACATACTGGAAACGATTGGAACGATAAGATTTAAGCCATTCATACGCTACTGCACGAATACCGTAGTAATATAATTTATTAAGTAATATATTATGGTTTAAGGTATCAAAAGCTTTTGAAAGATCTACTCACTCACTCACTGCTGCGCTTGACCAGCTGAGGGTCGTAGCGTCCTCCACATCGAACGATCCTGGCCCGTGATCCAGGCAGCACCAACAGATAGGCCAACGTCTTCTTCCACTTGCTGCAGCC
>Ga0209149_1001555_pt1 | contig 11799 bp, 7 predicted proteins | sample WorMetTyACAVOLI2_FD_187423 | JGI IMG/M metagenome (GOLD analysis project Ga0209149, IMG submission 187423) | Marine gutless worms symbiont microbial communities from Max Planck institute for Marine Microbiology, Germany - Olavius algarvensis... ...
TATCTAGCGAGCGAATGTTCAATAAGCACCAGATACAAACCTGCACTTTGCGACATTGCTGATTTACTACTAGTACCGGCATTTTGTTTACCCTTCTACTGATTTTGTTTACGGCAGATGCCACGCCCGGGTACTTTGAAGATAAGTAGGTGCAATATTAGAAGTCGACCGTCAGTCCCCGTACGGGACTAATTTTTTTATATATTTTCTATTTTTCTTTATTTTGTTATTATGTCTACCTTTGCTGAATAAAGCTGATCAAACAAAAAATGAAGGCCGGAGTACGTAAAAATGGCGATTTTTTGCAATTGTGGTTCGAATAATTGGGAAACTGTTGTAGATAGACGGGCATATACTGTCCATGCAAAATTTAGCGCGATTGGCCGAACAGCGTCTTTAGCGTAAAGAAAAACGAGGTTAAAATGGCAGAACGCAATGCTGTACAAGATATTCACATAGTTGCAACGGTATGCTAATTAGGAATTTATATGTGATGTATCAAAAGGTGACATTGCCGGTGACCTTGAATGACGTTTGAAGGTCACTTCAGCTGCAGAAACCACTTGAATACCAATACGTCGGTTACGTATTATGCCCCAACCTCCGTAGGGAGGGGGAATTAAGCGTTGCTGGCCGTCGTCTGTCTGTCTGTCTGTCCGTCCCGTGCCTCGACCTAAGTCGAGAACTGAAAGACTCCGAAAGCCCATATTTGGCACCATAGAAGCCCATTACCCGGGTGACTTGTGAACCCGTTTCAAAGTCAAAAGGTCAAAGGTCAAGGTCACCGGGCCGACTACAGCTGACACACTAAATGCGCCGTATCTTCCGAACGCGAATGCCTACGAACTTCAAACTTGATAGACGGACGGAGCCTAGATTTGCGAAAGTCACCATATTAATCCTTCTACTTAGAGCAGCTTTCAGCGACTAACCAAATAAAACCAAAATACTCAATAACACGAGGCACGCGCGGCCTCTCTGCGATAGCTAAGCTTCTTGTATTATGTGTGACAAACGCACATAGACCTATGTGAGATACGTATGCAGCAGTGACTTGCTAGATGCATAGTGTTTTAACCCTTATTATTCGATCTGGCGCTATAATTACCTCCGCACTCTAAAGAGTTAGGAAAGTAACTGAGGCGGCTGATGTGATAGGCCGACAAGACGTCGACGAACAAGGCGGTCGGTGCTTCCAGACGTCTCGGTGACGTCGTCGACGGCTGATGAGCCGCTCTGCACGGCAGGCGACGCCGAGACGCGCTGTTGTCGTCGACCGCTGTGGATCTCATTCCGCGAGATCGGCTGGGACGACTGGATTCTCGCTCCGGACGGCTACCAGGCCTACTACTGCTACGGCGCCTGCCCGCCCGGACACCGGACTGCGCACAACCACGCCGCGATCCGCGAGCTGGTCCTGTCGTCGACGGCAGGCGGCGGACTGCCGATACCTCGGCCGGCCTGCACGGCGACGAGGCTCGGTTCCCTCGCACTGGCGCACTACCTCAACGGACGTCGAGTCGTCAGCATCTTCAACGATATGATCGTCGAGGAATGTCGATGTGCTTGATGACCGCGTAGACGTCACATAACGACGCTCTGGCACTGATTATCAGCAACGGAGCTGACCGATCGCAGACTTCCAGACTGCAGACCAAAGCTAATCACGACAGGGAATCGTAGTCGGGTCCGTGTTGCACGCTAATCTGCGATTGTCTCTCTATTATTGACCTACGGTCGTCAAACCGTCAAACCGAAGTGTGACAATGCAGAAAAAAACACTCATGCAGTCAGCGCATAACATTTTGCACTTCGATAGCTACGACGTCGAGCAGAACCGTTCAACTGCGACACATCTGCATTCTACGTCTGTAGGTCTGAAAACCAACGTTTACAGGTTCGTCTCTTAGTCTTCAGTGACGCCGATCTGGATTCACTGGAGTGTGTCGCACATTCACAACAAATACGCGTCAGGTGTTTCTGTAACGTTTGTCAGTTTTTCGAACCTTGTCAGAACTTTTCGTGCTCATCCGTTTTCGTTTTTAGTATTCGTTGGCCCTCCTTAAGGGCCAGATATGCGTTGGTTGCTGACATCGGTCTGTCCATCCGTTGTCCGTCCCGACGTCATTTCAAAGAACGTACGCGGCACTGCACAGCCAGCGGTGGTCATTGACTAGTTTCACGTACTTCACTTCTCCCCGTCTGAGAGATATCGACTCATAGTTGTCGCAGTTTGTTGACATCGCCTCTATTGTGACGAGAAAGTCAAACAGGAGGCAGTAGTAGTACGTTGAAATGCACCAGAATTCCAAAAGTTGGGTCTCATATCCCAGGTTATGGGTCATGCCAGGTGATTGAAAATGACACCATTGAATTTGTGGGGTAGGGTTTCCTATTAGTGTTAAATAGTAACTATAGGCCTACGATGCACCGTTTTCGAGATATAACCACGGGGCAGACAACGGAAGGATGACAGACAACGAAGGGACTGACATCAACAACCAACGCATATCTGGCGCGGTGTCCTCACTCAGTGTCGTGCTACATTAGTGTAACGTAGCGTTTAACGAGTTCTAAGAGAGGGTAATTATTAGAAATCGAGTCCCTGCGCTATCCGATGGTGAACACCGCACAGTCCTACGTTCATTGGTTTTGACTCAATACCAGCGTGTGACAGACACCAAGACAGACACGCCGCTCATAGCTATGGCGCACATATGCATAGAAGGTGCGCAACAGAAAGTGACGATATTGCATGCATAAAATTAATGGCGCAAGATAAAACTGGATACTACAGCTTACTAATAGGAAGTCTTATAATAGATCATTGTCGATTACGTAAGCACAGTTTAACATGTTACTCGAGGTAATCCGATTACCTCGAGTAACATGTCAAACTGTGCTTATTTGTGTCAAATTGTGCTAATATTTCGAAGCTAGCATAGTAAGAATACATGAATACTACCGCAGACTTATTTTTACTTGCAATATCTGACTTTGGGTGAATGGTACAAAAGGTAACTCTAACTGTCTAACCATGGTATGAAAATGGCGCAAGTTAGAAAGCACTAACAGAAAGATATACACTATTTTGCTGTTGATTAGCATTGCTGTCAATTACCATGGTTGAGCGTTGAATGGCCGTTGAAATTCATTCAAAATCAAATAGAAAACCAAGAAGGAAATTTACATATTATGTAGAAGATGCTTGCAATGTGCCTTTGGGCCCGGCTTTCAGGGGAATCACTGATGCCAACAAATTGTGTATTTCTATTATGACACGAAACGACGCACAGTTTCTGCGCAACAGCTGAGCTGAGCTTCCTGTCATTACGTCCGCCAATAATAATGAGTGACAGTGTTGTCAAAAAAACTGCAGTGTTGTACTTGTATAACGTGTAACCATTGCATAGTCTATTTGGTTATTGTTATGCCCCCGCCCGTAGGGAAGGGGGCAGTAAGCATTGCTTTTGTCCGTCCGTCCGTCTGTCTGTCCGTCCGTCTGTCGCGTACATAGCGAATAACTCGAGAACCCGAAGGCCTAGCGTGCCCAAATTCGGAATGAATGTTCCTCACCTTTGATGCGACTAGCATACTAGTTTCAAGGTCAAAAGATCAAGGTCATTAGGCTCATTAATGCTGACACACATCCTGCGGCATATCTTCCAGTCCTAACTTACCGCATACCTAGCGCTTACCGCTGGTTGTTGTTGTTTGGCGTATTTCTCGGCCATTTTCGTATCAATTTACACCAAACTCACACGCAGTATTCTAATGAGAGACCACAACATTGTGACTGAGCCCAATTTTCGAAAATCGCTTTCTAAATCTACAATTTTGTCGCTGAAAAATAATTATTTGTCGATTTCGGTCATCTACGCAGCAACAGTTTGCAGCTATAGGCGATCGATCGACGCGCAATAGCCCATAAATCGGAAACAACCAAAATTGGCAGGAGTGGTACCGCATACCGCTGGTTGGCGTATTTCTCGGCCATTTTCGTATCAACTTACACCAAACTCACACGCAGTATTCTAATGAGAGACCGCAACGTTGTAACTGAGTCCAATTTTCGAAAATCGCTTTCTAAATCTAGAATTTTGTCGCCAAAAACAGTTATTTGTCAATTGCGAAACAAAATGTTGTACCTGTATCATTGGAGGCGGGCGGGGGCATACCGTGTCGGCCAAACCCGGCGGCCACACTGCTTGTTGTCACTGCCGTCTGTAACTACCTCGCGCCGACAGTAAACCGGCGACGTGTTGTTTTCAGTCGTAGGTGTGTGTATTTTAACTTTGTATCTTAGTTTGTAACTGTACTTGTACTATTACTGGACCTGTAACTGTAACTATCTCATAAATCTTTCAGAATAGACGTCATGCCATTAAATTCGCCAGGTGGCAGCACCGTACAATGGAGACGCTGGGAGAGATTTGATGTGTCTTGCACCACTTGTCAGAAGTTGTACTGATTGCCTTATGCCTACGACACAACTGCCAATGAGTCTTGGTGACAAGTGCGTGATTAGAATTCCATTACAACACGAGTGTGCTGGCTGCGTACGACGTACGAGAACACGAGCTTGTACGACAGTCGCACGATAATTGTACGAGAATAGTTATTGTTATCGTGGTCTCGTAAGATCCTCTTACGAGCTTACACGAGAATCATGCGATTATGGCACATTACGAGACCACAATACGATTCTCGTAGCTTAACCCTTTAATGGGCGCGATAAAAACCGCAAAGCAACGGCCGGACCATTATACAGCAATACGGTGATTGGTACACTGGCCGTTGACGGGTGGGCTGTTACGTTTGGTACAGCGAGGAGGGGACTGGGCGGGCTAAAGCGAGGAGGGGACTGGGCGGGTTGAGGCCCCGCCCAGTCCGCTCCTCGCTGTACTAAACGTAACAGCCCACCCGTCAACGGCCAGTGTACCAACTTCCTATTATTCGTCGTGGCACTATAATTACGTGTGCTCATTAAAGGGTTAAGAGCTCGTATCCCGGCACAATTCTTGTAGGACACGCGTAGCAAACTCGTGTCGTAATCGTGTTGTACTTGTGGCCGCGGCTTAAGGGTGGTATGTAGTTAGAAGAAACGGGCGTTGTTTAGATGTAGACACGCGAATCTGTTGTGATGCTTCGAATGGGTACTAATCGTTTAATTCATTCATTCACGGACAAGACTCCGCCGTTCTTGGAACTACGGACTGGTGCTGCTGTAGACCGGGAACTATCGTCAATGACCGTGACGTCATTTCGGCTATAAAATCCAATTAGACGTTGATGGGCGATGAACATTTGCGTTGTTGGAATGCCTTCGACGTCTGCCGCCTGACGACACACGGGTGTGCCATGCGCTCGCCCACTCTCGGGTGAAGACACATGGCTTACATAGATCCCTCAATGAGCTGCTTAAAACACATGACACAGGAAGAAGTGCTAACTCGAAGGCATCCGACTGTAACGTATCGTGTACGATGCGCCGATTTGTTGGCACAGAACGTCTCATCACTTAGTCTGTTATTACTGCCATGACTTTTTTGTCGTACAAACGGCGATTTTCTGCCGCGTCGAATTAGGCTACATCTACGTAAATAGTAGAATGTATTGCATCGATCCTGCTACTATCTTAACGTATTTATTGGGAACTTTAGTTATCACTGTTATTGACCGTGCCAGAGATGAGTTACTGGCAGTTTATGTATTAGAAATTAGAATTATTGTCTGCATGCCAGTTATATTATGTTGTGGGTAGTGAAACGTGACATATAACATCCTGTAATGAATATAAACTTGATCCAGAAACTGTTTACGGAAAATCTTTAATGGCTGTTGGCGCGACAAGTGTTAACAACGTTATTATTATGTACAGTTGCGTATTGACAACTGTTTTTACACGAATAAATTGGAATGGAAACTGAATGGAATGGAATTACAGCCTAATGTCTGGCGTCTTTACAGAGAAATCAGAGAAATTATTTTTTTAGAAGAAATATTTTTAATAGCAATAATGTTTTTCTGTACACATTGTGTGGATTTTAATGATAATCTATTGTTTGTGTTAACATAATAAAGTTCATCCTGGGCATTATCAGTATTGTCAGTTGTCATCATTAAGAAAAATCTGGTGCTGTTTTGTCATTGTTTGTAATAATTTTCAGTTCTTTTTATTCTTTTGGTGGTTTATCTTGATTGTCTGTTTATATTTGCCGTGCATGTATTGTACTGCCATCAGGCGTATCAAGTAATGTATGTATAATTTATGCCACGTTATGCGCACAAGTGCAAAAGATCTTTAAGATGTGTTCACGTAGATGATCAAGTTAGTGCTTTTGGGTAACGTTCTAGTGATTTTATAAGTTTTATTGTACGTGTATGCAATGTTTTAGTTGTCGGTCAGTTTTGGGATGAACTTTGTCCAGTCTATACGGTTGTTTGACATTGACTTATATGTACTGAAATATATGCTCTTTCTTTGCTGGCTGAATCGTCAGATAAAGACAAAGCAGCGTATTATGATGCTTTGTTTTTATCTGACGATTCAGCCAGCAAAGAAAGAGCATCTTATATTCAGCTTTCAGGAACAGATACAGCCTCTTTCGGGACAGGCTTTACCCATTTGAAATTTTGGCTCAAACCAGAGCAGAAGGGCGCCAAGTGGGTGTAGGGAGGAACTTTTTCTCGGATAATTAAAAATAGGGGGAATGGTGAAAATTGAGGCCAGTTAAGCCTTAAAATTCTGAACAGTTTTGATATTTTTTGGTAATTTGACTCTGGAGGCCATGACCCCATACACTGGACCTTCCTTCGACCGCGTTGCAGTCTCTGGCAATTTTTGACAAGCATGTGCAGTATGACGCTCGAACCAACCCAACGAACTTTGCTTTAAGCGCATCTGAGCAAGCGCGCAGCTTAGCACGACTGTTCTGAGTTTTAGGCCGCACGTTAATGAATCGACTGACACGAACAGGTCGACAGGTCAATCATCGAGTGAATGAATGGCGTGTTGTATCGACCTAAAACGTTTAGACGTCGATGAGACGTTTGTTCGTAATTGCAGATTTTTACTGCATGAAAATTTGATTTAACTGCAGCATACTCCACTCGGTTAACGCTGGGTGCAGAACGACGTGACAATCTGCTAATATGTTGTACTGTACGTAAGTTTTCTTTATGTCGTTCGCGTACAGTTTTTTTTACTGTTAATGATACTTCGTAATAGCATAGCCTATGACTAACACGAATCCTCCAATCTCAACGGTCTTGCAGGTTGAGTCACATGAAATCCGGCAAAGTGGTTGGTGCATGGCGCAAAACAATGAGTGACCCGATACGTCAGTAAAACACATAGAATGTTGCACAATGAAAAAATTCATGCGAAATTTCCTGACAAAATTTGACCTCAGCTCAAGGTCATTTAAAGTCAATTTTAAATTAGAGGAGACATCATTTTTCCAATACCTTATTGAACCGTAGAAATTTGTAATCGTTTTCAAAAACATTAACAAACAATGGCGACGGGAAACTGAATTTCGCTCCCCTACTAGTCTATACCCGATAGCTCCGCCCACCGTGCACATGCTACCCATTAAATATCGCACAGTTAGCGTGCGATTTGTACCGGTAAGCTTATAACAAAAAACATCAACAACACGGTGGTCCATAAAAAGTGACAGCAAACTTATGTCAATAACTTCGGCAAATCTTAACTGATTTTAATAATTTTTGGATCATTTGACGGAAATTAAATTTCCAACAAAATGCAGTCCTGATTTTACTTGTTGGTTTATTAACGTCTTACTAATGATGTCATCAAACGACATTGTTTGCTGACGACATTTGTGAACTAAAATGATAACAAAAGAAGATTCTAGTGAAATCTAGTCTGTAAATGACGCCATGGATCATTGGCGACGTCGACTGTCAGTCTATGTCGACGTTTTGAACATCACCTAGGCCTATAAACTTCTCATGAGAATTTTATGTCGCTATTTTAATGCTTTTATAAAGAAAACTTAAACGTTGATGTTAAAAAAGCGTCGTTTACTGATTTTGCACGGTATAGACTATACACTCGTGGTGAAGTGAGACATTTTGGTATGTAATGTTCATGATTCATTTCTGGATAATGTAATGTAAAAATTATCGAAACTGGTAAAGTTCTGCAAGAAGCTGTTGCAAAAAGTGTACTGCCGCGTTTTTATGGACCGCAGTGTAAATGGGATAATATCAGCACGCTGACCTCTGACCTTAGTCCAGCGATCTGTGAGCTGAACTTCAAGTTACAACGTAGCGTGACTCAACCGAGTTAGAAATCGCTTACTTTTATGGTGTTAATAAGCTTTTCGTTCAATTTTTGTTGACAGAAATCGCGAAATGAGCGTGAAAAAATGACGTTATGTTGTATACATATTTGCTCGCCAAGTCTGTTTACTTCACGGACGTCATTAAATAACTTCTGCTGAAACGTTGCGATAAATCTTTATTTTATTGTATTTTATGACAACATAAATGTGTACTGCGGACGTAAAAAATAGGCCTATGGCTATGTCATGACGTTAAAATGTCAGTTCGAGAGTTACGGAAAATCGTCAAAGGCCACGAGCCTGACATTGTTAGCCCCATACTTCACGACAGTTTTCTGACGTCCGCTCTCTCGTGTTTCATGCTATAGTATAGCCTATCGCAGCGTTTACTGAACTTGAAGAGAGGGTAATTATCAGAAATGGATGTTGAAAACAATAAATGTTACTTTATGTCACTGACTGTTGTTCTGTGGTAATATATCGCAAACATAAATTTATTGACATATTTATTGACATTGACAGGTCTAAGTGATATAGAGATCATGTTCACCGTAATTGTTCCTCGTTACATGAGAGGGGGCTTTGTGCATTGTTTCTTTCAGCTTCATCGAACTGATGACACTAACGAGTGCGCACCAGCTGACCACAAACAGACAATTCCGTGACTATTGTTTGTGCTGAAAGCGACAGCTCCACTGGCGCACTTTATATAGCCACATAGTTGTCTCATTTTCACGAATCTGTCTATCCCGTTCACAGTTAATAAGGAATAAACTTAATGATAACTCAACATGTCGGTCATCTTAACTTTTAGCGAGCGTTACGTGGTAAACTCTCCACTACTGAGGTCACTTTTCCGTCTATCCGTCTGTCTGTCCGCAACGCGCTTGAGCTGTTAATGAACGGAGGACGTTATTACGCCACGTGTGACGCGACGTTACGCTGTCAGTGACACTGACATCGCTATCATCCATTCTAACCGATGAATCCTTTGCAGTTTAGACACATTGAAGAGTGGGCCAACTGCCAACCGAAATAGACTTGGAATATACATCTCAAAAACAAATGAAATAACATTCATCTATGGCATGTAGAGTCAACCCTCGCAGTCACAGTGCACTAGCCTACTTTTCACAGATAGCCTAAATAGCGACAATTACTCATGATTATTCACGTGAGAATTAGTGAGAATCAGTTTGCGCGTTCTACTAATGACCTATTTCGCAATATTAACCCTTAGAGTGCAAAGGTATAGTGCCACATGGAATAATATGTAGTTGGTACACTGGCGGTTGATGGGTGGGCTGTTACATTTGGTACAGGAAAAGGGGACTGGGTGGGGCCGCAGCCTGCCCAGGCTCCTCCTCGCTTTACCAAATGTAACAGCCCACCCGTCAACGACCAGTGTACCAATCGCCGTATATTGCTGTATAATGGTCCGTTGCTCTGCGGTTTTAATGTGCCCATTAAAGATTAAGATTAAGTAAAACGAATTCCTGGATACACCTGGATCCAGATTGTTCCCCAAGTCAAATCGACTGCACGGCTTCCAAATATTTAATGAAAAATCGTATGTAACTTTTTGTATAATAGGTCGCCAGATAAACAAAGCGAAGCAAAAACACATTAACCTCTTCGACAGGACACTTTTACTTATACATGCTCGGTAACAGTGGAGGAATAATCACGGACACAGTATACAATCACACTATAGTAGACTAAACGCAAAACAAAGCCTCAGTAAACAATATTATACACGTAGTGTTTAATTAAAACAAGAAGCGCAGCTGTCGCAGAAAGGACGCGCGACACTCCATGTCGCTAATGTTGCTAAGTCACTCAAGATAACTCATGATCATTCGAAATTGCACCGTTGACTAGGGCGTACGTTCCTATGCGTGTTCCACTGCGACTAGCCTACGTCTCTATCCGGTGCTGTCTATGAGATATTTGACGTCGAATAATGGCCTGCCTTTGAATTCTGGGTTGTTAGGTCCTTCAAGGCCATTGAAAGTGGCGCATCTCTATAGATCATATATGACTTCCTATTAGTCTGCCGTTGTATGACTCTATCTTGTGTCGTTTCCGAGATAAAGCGAGATATTCGTCGAAAATAGCAATTTTTTCCATAGCCATCTGCATGCGACGCCCCCATTAGAGGGGTCCCCGTCCGAATACTGTCATAACTGGCGGTACTGAAACATCAGAATGGTGAATCTACCAGGCGCGGTGAAAAAGTTACTAAATTCTATACAATACACGAACGTGGCAGACGGATCGAACAGCCAGACAGACAGACACCGCACGACGGCATAGGCCGTGTATGCATAGCGTCACGTGGCAAAAAACCAGGAATTTCAATGACAACTTCCGTTGTCTATAAATAACAAACATATCATAAACACATCAAATAAAATTCTAACTCTTGTGTAACTTATTTCGAGCGCTGTATACATACATACATACACCTATGTATACACACATACATATATTTAATATTTAATAATCCACATAATACATACAACCAACAAGTTAAATGGGAAAATAAAAGTGGAATGTACTCCTTATTCAACAGCATGCCACTTATATTAATAGTAAACAAGTTGGACGAACTCCAAAGACGCCACAAATTTAAATCAAGTAAACACGTACACAAACCTTAAAGCAAATGCGGGAAGAAATTTTTTTTTTAATGTTGCTTAACGTTACCATAAGCAAACATTAAATCGCGCGGAATGTTCATCCTTACATTAACTAGTTTGTCAATATAGGTAAAATGGACCACATAAGTGCACATATCAAATCAAATCAGCACGTGTTAAATTCAGACGACAAGGTCCATATAAGAAGTATAACAATAAAAATAATAAAAACCTAACACACAGACAGATTACGGACTAAAACTAAACCGACGCGGAGATGACCACGTGACCAAAAGTCGAAACCGGAAGTTAATTCGCGTGACGTCATCAAATTAAGGTCTGAAGCATATGGGTGTCGATCTCGGTGACTATAACAGATATTTGAACCAAACCTCAAAACGCCTGACTGCATGTAGATCTGGATGACCTGGCAAAACGGCACTGAGTCGGGATGCATTAAAACACGCTATTTCAAATGAAAACAGGCTGCGGTGCCAAACACATCAAAGCTCGCTCCTCCTCACCAGGTGGCGCTACTCAACGCTACTTTGCGGCACTCACAGTACTGCGCAGCATTTTCTTTCACTAGTGACGTGAATTTTCGTCCCATTTCATCCAAAACGTACATTAATGATCGGAGTATAATTGCCGATCTATTTTGTGAGTTTCATGAAACTGTTTTCCCGAAGTTTGATAACACACACACACAACTTTATTCACCAAAGCATGGCAGATACAAAATATAGATATAAGTGTTAGAAAGAAAACAAATATATATATACAAACAAAAAATAAATAGATGTAAAGTAATCTTAACTACTATAAACCAGTGTTCGATTTGT
>Ga0209149_1001556_pt1 | contig 11796 bp, 6 predicted proteins | sample WorMetTyACAVOLI2_FD_187423 | JGI IMG/M metagenome (GOLD analysis project Ga0209149, IMG submission 187423) | Marine gutless worms symbiont microbial communities from Max Planck institute for Marine Microbiology, Germany - Olavius algarvensis... ...
CAACCAACCAACCAACGACCAACCAACCAATGACCAACGACATCACGACACAGCCTATCTCAATAAGCGCCTCTTTTACTAACGTAAAGTGAGGCGCTTAAAAATTCTTACATCATCAAAGCCTGCAAGAAACATTAACAAAATACATAAATTTTTACAATGATAAGACCACTGTTATTCTACTACTGCCAATGCTACTCACAGGTTCTATTTAACTGGACTGATTTCTGTGGACATCACACGTGAGGCTGGATCTCCAAATGTCTCAAAGAAAACCTTTAGAGATGGCTTGAGCAGGATACCAGAGATGGATGCCCTTTCTCATGACCAACCAAGTGTGTTAAAGTACTGAAGGTAGAATAACCGTTATATATTACAGCTGCTGTTGTTTTTGCAGTCTACATAAGTCCACAATATGTAAAAAAACAGCAACACATTCCAAAAACTTTACCTTGCTAGTAGTGGGCCATAGCTAGTTGACGGCTGTGGCTTTACTGTTGTGTTGAATGAAGGTTTGATAGAAACATCTGGTGCAACTGCTACGGAAGTTTTAACACTGCCTGCCAGCTGACGGCGGCGAATCACAAGCTGTCGCCAGTGAGCGGCACATTTAAGCGCCATCTGGTGAACGCGGTAGTAGCTCTACAGAAGTAATACAACGTAATGCAGTCAAAGCAATTTATGCCAAACATTATCTCATATGCAAAGCTGAGACTGAAATGACAGGAAAGCTTTCCAGTAATGAACAATGATCAACATCGAGGCACAGCACAGTAAGTCTGCCAAACCAGTGCCAGTGTCCTACAACTCTAGTATTTTGAAACCAGTCTCAAGGTCAAAGGTCAAAGTCACAAGCTCACATCGTCTGAAGGTCTCATCTCTGCCTCTTCTTCTTCTCTCAGAGCATACTCCGCTGGAGCGTTGCTGTGTCCACAATACGTCACCATTCGTCTCGAGTAGTGGCCTTTCTCCGGGCTGTCACGAGGCCAAAGTTCAGAGTGCCAAGGTCTGCCTCAATTGCATGGAGCCAAGTGTGGCTAGGTCTTCCTGCTGGTCACTTCCAGTCGGGAGGTACTTGTCGGATACACGGTGGTGGTCCTCGTGAAGTAAACTGCGAGCAATATGGCCGAAGAGCTGCAGAAGTCTATTAGACTCATCTCTGCCTCTTCTTAATACGGGAAACAAAATGATGTACCTGTGTCATTAGAGGCGGGCGGTACCATACCGTGTCGGCTGAACCCGGCGGCCACACTTCCTGTTTCGGCTGTCATATATGACCAGATGGAGGACTGTTATATGATATGTAAGCTACATACCATATAACAGCAATAGCCAAGTTTCTAGTTGAAAATTATTATCATATTTTCCCAACCACAAAACTAGTTCATATGCTGGTCGTTAACTATGTTCAACAAAGTTAAACTCACAAAAATGAATATAAGAACTGAAAAAATAAACTAAGATAACACAATACTGCACACTTACTTGTACTCCCTTCTGCGTGGCATAGTTCATCCGCAGCTGAGACAGATCAGATGAGACAGACAGCCACTGAGTGACACCCTCGGTCAACAGTCGACGTCGATATATGTCTAAAGCTTGCGAGTAGCGTGCTGCCTTGCGTCTTTGTGAGTCAACATAGCAGCACCATGCAACGAACACCTGGCAGTCAACAACTGTTATACAGAGTTACCGTCAAAGACACAAAATGCATATCCATGCCACCAGAGGTGTTGCAATGTACGACTAGGCCTACAACTACATATACAAATATGAATACACTGTTTATCGTAATTACTCCGCCAAGGCTGGCGGAGTCATGTGATTGTTCGGTCCGTCATTCTGTCCATCTGCAAAGAAAATAACTCACAAACGTGATAACAAATGTCGACCAAACATGGTAGGCATGGGCAAAGGATGATCCGCAAGGTGATTAAATTTTGGTGTTGATTCATATCTGGATGTGGATCCACAATAAGTTTTTCACTGTTCTTAACAGTAGCAGATATGCATTTTTAAGATATACTGTCACTGAGCAGGGGGCGACACTGCAGCAGCCTTATCAGATACGGAATTTTATACCAATATATATATGCACTCACCACAGGGTGACAAATGACAATGCAATAGCCCTGGCGTAGTCTGTGCTCTTGTCATTACTAAACCAATTACAATCAACGACTAAATATCATTCCATCAGTTTCCAAAAGTTTCATTGCAGGTCTTTGTGGAAATATCAGGTGACAGAGATAAACCTAAAAAACTAATTTAAATGGGCATGTATTCACACCTTATCACACAGTATCACGTGGCTACTAACAATCATGTAGAATGATATTTATGACACACTACAAAATCAGTTATCACTATGCAGTGTAAGTAATAAGATATCAGCAAACCTTGTGCTGAAGCACAACGGACCAATGCCACAGAGCCGACATGGTCTGAGTGTTTTCATGCCGTCGTGCAGCAAATTCTGCTCGCCATCGTAGAAAGTGCGACGCAACAAGTCTCGTTCCCAGCAGCCAAATGCACTGACGACGTAGCAGCTGCTTGCGTCGACTTAATGCCACATACATACGCCACCTGGTGAGTGACGAAGACATCAAGTGATTGCTGTGTCGCACCACAGCTCGCTCAAACTTTAGACGCGTTACTATAGCCATATCACGTCCAGCACACCACTGACGGAAGGCTCTCCGCAACATGCCTAGCACATACAATAACATTATTGCAGATAAGACTATATTTACGTACCAAACGATAGTATGATGATGATGTCTCTCTGCTTGTTGAACTGCTTGATCTTCTTGTTCCGACACTGGAAACGATCGCAAGTGAGGCAGCATCTCTGGGGCTTGAGGACAAAGGTCCAAGCTTTGGGTAGCAGAGAGGATATGTCATTAACCATAAGCGTTCAGGGCCAAGACGCTGTCTTGTGACATCAGCCACCGAAGTGTCATCACTCATGCTGCCATGCAGAGCCTAGAAAATCAGATTTGGAGGTCACAGCTTGCTAAATAAAAACAGACAAATACCTTGATTCAGCAGCTGCTGTGCTTCAGCAACTTGCTGAGACATCTCTGTATGCTTGTATGCATTAACTGCTGCATATTCATGCCAGACAGTCATCAGCTACAAATGCAGCAAACCACAGGCTTCCTGGAGTGACACAGTACAAGTCCTTAACAGAATGAAACTCCATCAAAACAGATTACATCAAATGCTTTCCACTTGTTATGAGTCAGTGAGCAAGATGGATTTTACGTCCCACTCCACATGTAATATATCATTTGGGAGACTTTCAATAAAATATTCTTTTAACTGGTAACACAGACTCGCAGCTTGCATCACAGTAAAGTGAACTTATAGGTGTAACAACTACCGAGGAATATTTCTGCTGTGTACACAGAGTACTAGCTCAGCATGATGTTTATTTTTGCACACTGTATGGCTATGTTATTACCAAGACAACAAGGCAAGAAAGAACAGTTAGGAAGCCATCCTGTACCTAAGCCTAGATATTTTGAATACCAGATGCTAAAATCTTGAATTAAAAAGTGTATATAAATTATGTATCATTTCCACAGCACCAACGATCACAAATTCATATTTGTAACTAAACTATGTCACTGTGACTTCAACAATTGGCAGCCTTAAGCAGCTTTCTTCAATACAAACATGCAGCAATAGAGACGAAGCAAAGCCGAGGTTATTAACAAACTGCTGTTTGAACTGTTTTCTACAAACAGCACACTAACACACTAGCAGAGAACAAACACAATTCATAATGCTACACAGTCTCAGCAGTCAGTAAGAAGATGATTTATGGCACACCAGCACATAAGAGCTATTCAGTGCCATTAGAGAGGAAAAATCTAACTTCTAATGGACTAACAGAAAATAGTACAAAATACAGTAAGGCAAATACAAATATGCAAAAATGACAGTAAAAACAGCTGTAGTTTCAAATCAATGTAACAAAATAACAAGATATAAATGAGAAGCTGTATCACAGTCTAACATAATGCAGTCATCACTTATCTCTAACATAAAAAATATATATGTTTGCTCACAAAGTGCTTATAAACTGCAACAATACAGCACGGACACACCTTGCAAAGAAGTTTTCTATCACGAAAGCTTTTTGCAACTTCCTTGCAGTGCTTGGTATGTTTCCATTCTTGAACACTGTTACGCCATGTGCCAATGGCAAATCTAACAGAATATACAAATTAAATTTTCAGTACGACACTCACTAAAAGGCATGGCACTACCACATAAAAAAATTAGCTACAATACTCTTAAACTATTCAAACTATTACACTCACTCTGCAGTAAAAGGATTCAGAATAGATTATTTTAAGGCTGGATTCTCTTCCTGATGCCCAAGTAACAGTGTCAACGCATTAAATGTGTCTTATAAGACGAGCAGTGCTAAACTGCGCATTAACACATTAGAGGCATTTTGAGCGCATTAGAGGCGTTATTTTTGCAACGATGCACTATATAAATTGACATTTACATTACATTACAACACAACGTCTGTTTAGTAAACAGTAGCGTTGTCATCGTAGTTTCTTGCATGCATGCTTGCGTAGTGCCATAGCAGCAGAAACAGTAGCAGCAGAATGTTTATCAAATTCAACATAACAACCTCAATGTTCGTTGACTGCGTTCACACAGCCTGACATCAACTGCAGCATTCACTTGTCTTAGCCACAGCGGGCGGCGTTTCACGGCAGTAAATGCTTTGTGAAGCAGTTTGGACTTGTAATGTAAGTCGGCTTTCTGCCGGGATGCCAACTTCACCTTTCTCGCTTGACAAAACTACAACACAAATAGGCAACATTTATCAAGTATAAATGTGCCAATAAAATGTAAGTAGTAAATGTTAAACAAAGCACAGTCTTTCTCTACTCAATCTAAAAGCAGCAAAAACAAAAAAAACACTAGTTCACATGGGGATTCTTTCAGCACAACTTAGCACGCTTGGACAAAGCACCAAGGAGTGTAATAAAGGTTATAATTACAAAGCACATGTTCAATCAAATAATCATACCGTCTTCCAAGCAGTCAAGCCGCGACCACAGAGGTTTGTGTATCTGTGAGTTAGTGCCAAACTGTTCAGTTCATACCTGCAATATGCAACAACCATTTACTGCAATCAGCACTGCCTGCTAATACGGTTGCCAGTTTACTGTAGTGGTAACACGTTGGACTTGATCAACGTAGTTACTCTACGCTAGGCCCAGTTAGTGCCTAGGTGGGTGACTGTCTTTGGACAGGTAAACCACCTCGGCACAGAACCAGGCACACAGGTCTACTCAGCCTGAGCCATCCCTCTGTGGCAGGCTAGAATGAGTACCCGGCAAAAGCTGGGGAAGTAAACAGGCACATCACGTGATACACCAGCCCGTATTTGTGGTCTCGCAGTGTGGTGCTGGTGCCTGGCTAAACGGGCTGGCTAGCGGAGATCAGTGCTGACTTACAGGCAGCGGTAGTGCATCAGAGGCATGTTCGCGACGATACGCTTTATAAATCCGCTGTTTTTACTTTACTGCCTAAGCCAATAAGAATAAAAAAATATAATTATAAATTGCTGAAAGCTGACATCAATATGTCATACAAAGTCATAAAGATACAGATCAAGTAAAAAGCATACTGTTGTTTAGACACAACTGAGTGATGCCTCCAGCCGTCGAACGCCTTGGCAACAAGCTGATGCTCAAAGTGGTCCACAGCAACATTCTGCAGCAGCAGCAACAGCATTAACAACTCGTTATGTTCAGTTCAGGTAATAAAAATAAATTACTTACATACACCATGTGTCATAAATACCACTATATTTTTACAACTACCCGGTACTTTTGCAAATGTTGACCAAACTGGATAATTATTTCGCTGTCACAACCAGAAAATCTCTCTGATATAGTTGTAGTTCAAATTTTCATTTCACCTTAAGTCTGTCACTGCAATCAGATGACATTTGTGCATTATCACATGCTATTATGCAGTAGTATAAAGTGCCATGATAAGAACACACACCCAGCTATGTATGTCCTTCAGCCAGTTGTCAGTTCTGTTTCTCCACACTCGCAGGTGGTGCACTACAAGGCAGTGGTCATAATGCAGCACTGCCATTCGCTCCATCTCACGAGCATTCTGACAGAAATCTGCTTTCCACTTCCACACAGAAAAGTATTTCCACTCCACATTTAACCTGAAATGACAAGAAAACAAAATATCAATTTATTACCTGTAGATAAAAAACAAATGACAAAAAAATCATTAGATAAATTAACAGCTTAATTAATTGTAAATTAACAGCTTTTGTTTATTGTTAACAGATTAACTACAGCAATTACAATATTTCTAGCAGATTTTTCATCACACTATACATTTCAGATGCAACAGATTTCTGGCTGTATTTGGCAAACAGGTGCAGTACACATCTGCTATGTACAGCTAAACGTAATGAAACTGGTCTTGGCTCGTCAACGCTCGAGTGATTTGATGCACTTTCAATGGCAGCAGAGTCAGTAAATACCAAAAATAAATTATTACAGTGCTGCATAAAAGCTGCCCTTGCCTGACGAGCAGTGATGCCCAAAAAGTTCAATAAAAATTAAAATACGAATGCAGTGAACGGACAGGGAAAATCTTTTCTTTAAGTCAAACTATCCGCAAAAGAATGAAGAAAGAAGCGTCATACCGAACCAAACGTGCCAGAACACATGCATGGGAATGAAATGTACCATTTCTTCTATGGCTGCATCACTGGGTTGTAACCGGGTTTTAGTTTATTCAGTTCAAAGTCTCATTAATAGTATCTTTAACCAGTGAATGACAGGATTCCTTTTATGGTATCATAGAGGTGACAAAATTAACAACTAACATCACATGATTACAAAGTGTTCACTTCATACGTACTTTCTTGTTACAAAAAGTTGTTAGTATACATTTAGCTTACATTGTGTTATTAAATCCCCACTGCAACAGCAGGACTTTACATGAAGGCAGTGTCCATCTGTTTGTCTGTTCGTCAAATAAAACATGTATTGGCCTACCAGTGCCCCCAAAGCAGCAACAACCAAGGCTGCCACAGATGTTTCCTCCCCATGAAAAACTTCACCCACTCTGTGAAATTTATGCTATCAGTGGGATCTTACTTGTGGCACACATAAACATGCCACACTTGTTTGAATAAGATGCACAAAACAGCAGTGATATGTTAGGTGCACCAATTTTCTCCTAAATCTGGCTCTGCCAACTTCAAAAATTGGAATCCTATACTATAAAAACAAGAGGTCAAAGTAATTTGACAAAAAGCGCCTCACGGGGGGCCCATTCTCCCGTTAGGAGTCACCCCAGGGGGTCGAAAGTTGTACCATTGAATTCCTGGGGTAGGGTTTCCTATTAGTGTTCCATAGTAACTATAGGCCTAAGATGCACCGTTTGGCCACAGTGCACGTGCGTGACAACCAACGACCAACGACCAACCAACGACCAACCAACCAACGACCAACGACGTCACGACACAGCCTATCTCAATAAGCGCCTCTTTTACTAACGTTAAGTGAGGCGCTTAAAAATTAATGCACTCATATGTCATTTACAGCAAATAAAATTTGTACACTATGCAATTTTTAAATAATTACACTCAAATAAACTGAAAGATGGTGTTCATTATACAAATTCACGGCTAAAGATGTAATGTTGTCTGGCAACACCGTCACTGTTAAAGAGTTATGAAATCCTATCATTATACAAATCCTTTTCTTTGGTGTCTCTGCTGCAAACAAAACTTATAATACTTAAGATTTTACAGTAAAATGAACTAAACGAACAATAAAACAGATAACAGCGGAGAAGTACAAAGCACTGTTGAAAAGAGGCACAAAACTGCAGCAAGTACAACACAGACCTGAGGAACTGGTCGGCAGATGCCAAGTTTTCATGCTGATCTTGCATGATGGAAACATTGTACCTCAATGCAGAGAAACAGCGGCTCACGAGAATATGAGCATGATGGCTGTCGGCATCCAGCAACTGTCTCTGATATGAATATGCAACAGAAACATGCAAAGACACACAAACATTTTATTGGCTATGCTGGGTTAGCCATGCCCACAGCTGGGTTAGATCACCTCCAAATGTCTCTAGTAAGTCTTTGTTCCATATCAGCACATTATCACCTAAATTCATTGCCATCACAATTTTTTACTGACTGGTAATTTACTCTAAGATATTAATACAGCAATCGGCATCATACCCGGTAAACCTGTTGCCGTGTAACATACATCTGCCATGACTGAAATGCAACTTGAAGCAGCCAGCGACTAAACACAACAGTTACAAACAGCTCAGATTACTACTACACAGTCTCAGTACAACTGTTAATGATGAGCTCCAATGATCCAACGCAGTAAACTAAAGATACCGGCTGCATAAGACAAAACTTACAAGCTTATCATAACCACAGTATGTTCAATGGCTACAAAACATAACTGTCAGCAAGACAGAGTAATAACACATAAAACTTATCACAAGATAGACTACATATTAACTGCCTACAACAGTCACAGACAAAAATTCTCACACAGCACAATGATTTTATACTCCGTTCAATGCCATGCATTGTGCTAGATAGACTCTAACTACTGCTGTACTGGTCAATAATGACAACAAGACTAACGTGAAGTGAGCCCGGGCTTTGACTGACAACGGTCTCATGCCAGCCTCCTGTCGTCCATCAAAGTGCAGGCACCAACTATCCCACATCTGTCTCTGCAACTGAAACAGTCCAATGCCAAACTGCACGCAACATGTTTGTGTATTTAACCCTTTAATGGGCACATTAATACCGCAGAGCAATAAACCATCATACAGCAATACAGCGACTATTGACGGGTGGGCTGTTACATTTGGTACAGTGAGGAGGGGGCTGGGTGGGCTGCGGCCTGCCCAGTCCCCTCCTCACTGTACCAAATGTAACAGCCCAGTAGTAGCCCACCCATCAGCGGCCGGTGTACCTGGGCAGACAGGTAAGGCAGACAGACATTAACACAATACAGCAACAGACTTGCAAGCAATGTTTTCAACTTGTCACCTACGTACTGAATTATTATGAACATCACATATGACAGTCAGAGTTGACTATGCATCTCACTCAATTCTACATGATATAATATGATGTGTAACATTTAATGTACAGCCAAAAACTAACTGTTAGCCAGCTTAATCTAGTGCACAAGACCAAACAGACACTTAATTAAAAGAGCTAAAAAAAAGCCTAAAATAACAAGCACAAATAATCTGAAAGAAGTCCAGGTGTCTGTAAAGGCAGTCTGTGCTGACTACTGATGGTATTTCATTGCTTCACTGATGGGCAAGAATATATAAAGTCACAACATAAATCCAATCAAAAGAAACAACAAATGAAATTTTATCATCTGCAATATGTTAGCATTCAGCAAAAGTGACACTGCAAACTGGCGAGTGGTACGACGTACAGTGTGTTGATGGAACTGGTCAGCGATAGTCTGCCTTGAACTTTGAATGTGTCGTTTCACTACGAATAGCTGCCAACCTGACATCACGACGTGCTGAAACCGTCACACAACGTGTAAATTAATGTAAAAAGATGCAGTTTATAGACATGTTAATAGCAAAATAGCACAACTAAAACAGCAAATATAAATGTCAACGTGCAAAGGAGACCCTTGGCTAACAGAGATAAACCTGTAAATAGTCGCCTAAATAACTGGATCAATATTTTGACCAGCAAATCTAACATTTCTCTATCTGTGTCTAACTGCGCAACAGTGTACACACCTTACAGCTCATAACTTATCACCAAATCAGAATCACAAAGGTAGACAAAATCTTACGAGAACGTGTTTCCTGTAGTAGTCTGCAGCCATTTCTGATGCTTCATTACGATGTCGTCTCAAAGCAAGTACTTTATGCACGGTAAAGACAACAATTAACAGAACTTTGCTACTAAACTCTGATGCATATGCATAAATATTACATAAATAACGTAACATTGGAAGAGTTACTGTCAATCAGACTGGAGCACATTACCGTCAGTGCTGTCCATACGGCTTATATATTACACAGCTTAAAGCACTTACGGAAATAAGACTGTACTCTTGAGACAAGTCCAAGACAGAGAGCTTCAAGACCAAGACAACTGCTGGATGGATCAAGCAAGGCCGCTGTAATGAATATGAACTGAGGCTCCATAGAACCAGCTCAGATGTCAAAAGAACATGGTTGTTAAAGTGTGTTGTGAGTGTTATTAATAACTGACTACAAACAGCAGAACACTCTTGAAACTGTCTTGGTCTCAAGATATGAAACCTCGACACCAAGACAGCAAGCACGAGACTAATAAGACCGAGATACCAGTAGTAACATTTAACACAAAGACCAAAACCAAGATACTAACAGTTCTGACTTCTCTCAACATCAACACATGTCTCAAGACTAGCCATCACTGGCTAAGAGTGACAGAAGATGCTGACTGAAGGATACGATGTTTCCAGTGAACAAAGACGCGTCGACATCGAACGATGGCAGCCAGTGTCATCATGTATTCAGACTGGCGAGCAATGGCTTGCTGCTGCCGCCATCTGTGAGTCCACTTGATGAAGTATGTCGCCAACAACCAGTTCTCATGAAACCTCACTGAAACAACTACAATCACACAACACTGCATTAACAGCTTTCACCACAGTAACGTAATCTGGTCATAATGACAAAATTAAATATAAGGGCAGCAAAATACTAAAATTTTCTTATGTTAAACTGTTAACAAATCTCATCAAATAAATGTACATATACAGTCCGTTTCTGCACTGCAGACCTATCTGTTTGCCCTAATCACAAGAATAGGTAGGCACACTGTGCTTCTCAAAGTTTAACAATATACCTGTCTTCTGCTCTTGCTTGAAGACATACTTCTTCAAACTCTGTTACCCGTAATTACTGTTGTCGTGCCCGCGAAGTGACACTGTCATTTATGGACACGTTAATCGCTCTTACTTACTTACTTACCTTTGTTCAAGGGCTGGGACATTTCCATCTGTAACATACGATTTGTTCTGGAGCATTGGAGCATTTATAGCTGAAGCCCTTCTTGATGCCACCACTCAGCAGCAAACTCTGTCACTGCGGTGAGACTCCAAGGCTGCCATTCCAATGCAGAACAAGTGCATACAGTGCACTCCTAATTAAATCTAATCTAAAAACAATTTATAAAGCGCCAGTATCGGGAGCCGAATCAGAGGCGCTGTGTTACAGATACGCTAGGCGGCATAGGCTTTTGCGAATAAATGATAACTTAAATGCATGGCCCTGGGACTAAATATTAATGATCTTACATATAGAGTAAACTTGTAAGCCTACAGCATTCACACATGCAGTGAACTCACTTCCCCCACATCTGTAAACATGTACATGTATAGAACTAATTCTACTGAAATTTGAAAGACGATTGAACTAAAGCAATCTATTATTAGTTTGGACTGTTTTTCTACAGTTGATTTTGCACTGTTACTGCTGCAACTCAAAGAAATCTTTCAACGTCTTTAGGAACACCTGCTGCCAGCACCTATATAAATCTGGCCCAGGAGATACAATATTGTTTGTACAATGGACAGCCAGCAGCCTCCAGATACGTGCGAGCGGTGTTCAGGTTGTAAAGTGCAGCGGACAGCATCACATCAGGTGTCAACAGACTGCTGTTAGTCTCAGTCGGCTCAAAGTGTCCAGTTTGTTGTAGGTGTC